>Ga0073932_1003485_pt1 | contig 20834 bp, 18 predicted proteins | sample DewCreD2012metaG_FD_76967 | JGI IMG/M metagenome (GOLD analysis project Ga0073932, IMG submission 76967) | Hot spring sediment bacterial and archeal communities from British Columbia, Canada, to study Microbial Dark Matter (Phase II) - Dewar... ...
AAAACCATTAAAAAAGAATTACTGGAGACTGCCTACTGCTTACTGTTTACTGGCTTTGTGCGGCTCTACAGAGACCACACCCCCCAGGTCCCGGGCTCCAAAGATCTACGCATCGTGCACAGAAGTTTCAGTTTAAGACTCTAAGGGGAACGGAAGACCGCGTATGCTATTCAAGACTATAGTGCAACTTTAACGCACGGTCCACATGGGTCATGATCGCCGAGGGTAGATGCCCCAGCTTCTTGACAAGACGGACTTTGTCTATGGCTCGAGTTTGGTTGACCATGATTTTTGACCGAACGCGAAAGCCGGCGGTCTTAGAAGGGATCTCCACTTCAAAGGAGTAGATTTTGGTCACATTGGAGGTCACAGGCGAAATAGATATGATGGGAGAGTGGGCATTGTTGATATCATTGGAAAAAACCACGGCGGGACGAGTTTTTTTGGCTTCCGCACCGACGGTGGGATCAAAGTTGACCAGGAAGATATCCCCCCGCCTAATCGAGTCCATCGTTCAGCGTCCCTTCTAGATCTTCGTTCACTCTTCGAATTTCAGCTCCTGCCTCCTCATACTCCAGTGCAAGCCTTTTCGCTTTGAGCTCCTTCAGAGACCGGACAACAGACTCGGCAATAAAGCGACTTCTCTTCCGAGGTTCAACGGATTTCGAGAGTTCCGATAGGACCTCGGGGGGGAGGGTGATGTTGACCCGAACTGAATTCATGGTTCCTCCAAGTGTGCATTCTTTATACATAATAAGCACGAGTATTAAAAATGTCAACTAAATTTGTTCCGCCGCTGTCCCAACGTTCGATTCTGAAAACGGCGGGAACCCTCGGCCAATGAAGCTCCAAAAGGAAAGATTTGATGAAACCAGAAAGATAAGGCAAAGAAAAAGGGCTGTGCTTTAAGGCACGGCCCTTTGTGCTTACATGGTGGGCGGTACAGGATTTGAATGCGCCAGAGGCGCACAAGCCTGCGAAGGCTTGCTTTATCCGCCTGAGGCGGACTGCGACTTTCTGGTCTTGCAACTTACTGAATGGTGGGCGGTACAGGATTTGAACCTGCGACTTCCACCGTGTGAGGATGGCACTCTCCCGCTGAGTTAACCGCCCGTTTAAAAACAGTGACAAAGAACGAGTAATCAGTGATCAGTGATCAGTAATCAGTGATCAGTGATCAGTTACCAGTGAACGGTGAACCGTAAATCGAATTCATACTACAGGAAAAATCGGTTTGCAAACAAAAAAACGCGCCGTCAGCGCAGGCATTAACCCTTCAAGTCGTTGAAAACGTTCAACTCGTTAGAATCAGATAAAAAGGACGGCATGAAAAATGCCCGGAATGCTGAACTGTATCGATTATCCTGAACACTGAACACAGAACGTTATTTCAGAGGACGGGTCAGGGGAGGCCGGTAAGCTTGTTCATGGCCGCCACTTCATCGGGGTCGAGGAGGCGGTACTGGCCGATCTTGAGATTTCCCAGTTCGAGAACACCGAATCCCGTGCGGATCAAGTGCACGACCTTACAGTCCACGGCCTCAATCATTCGCCGGACCAGGCGCTTTTTCCCGCTCGTCACGGTGATCCTCAGGTCCGTCTGATACCCGTGCCTTCCAATGAGGCTAACCTTTGCCGGTCCGCTGAACCCCTCATCCAGGTAGACCCCGCTCCGGAGTCTCTGGAGCGTTGACTCCGTGACTTCCCCTTCCACCGTCACCTTGTAGGTCTTGGAAACGTGAAAACGGGGATGGGTCAGCCGGTGAGCCCATTCGCCGTCGTTGGTCAGAAGCAACAGCCCCAGGCTGTCAAAATCGAGCCGGCCCACAGGGTAAACCCTTTCCTTGATCCCGGTGAGGAGATCCGTCACCACAGGCCGTCCTTCAGGGTCGCGGAGCGAGGACACGTAGCCGAAAGGCTTGTTGAGCATGAGGTAGAGCCTTTCGGAGAGAGCGGGAATCGGCTTTCCGTCCACCCGGATGTCGTCGGTCCCCCAGACCGCCTTAGCGCCCGGCTCCTTCAAAACCTTTCCATTGACCGTGACCCGGCCAGCCTGGATCCACTCGTCCGCTTTGCGCCTTGAGGTGAGGCCTGCAAGGGAGAGGATCCGGTTAACCCGCCGGCTCAGGGGGAGGCTCTTCCTCGACAGGGGTTTCCTCGGGAGAGGCTTGTTGCGAAGGGGCTTCCCGCGAGGAAGTGTCCTCTGAAGAGGCGTCTTCTGAAGGGGCTTCCTGGGAAGCGGCTTCTTGTTCGGCCGGCTTTTGATCAAAGAGGTTCTGCTGTTCATCGTCTTCACTTCCAAGAGCCTTGAGCTCTTTCACTTTGGGAAGGGACTCGATGTCTTTGAGGTCAAAGACTTCGAGAAATTTCCTCGTCGTTCCGTACACCAGGGGCCTGCCGGGAAGATTCTTGCGGCCCATGATTTTGATGAGCCCCTTTTCTAGAAGGGTCTTGAGGATCCCGCCCACATCGACCCCCCGCAGCCTTTCGATTTCCTGTCGAAGGACCGGTTGCTTGTAAGCGATGATGGCCAGGGTTTCCATGGTGGCCCTGGACAGCCTGGCAGGGGAGGCCTGAAGCATTTTTAAAATGTACGCCCCATATTCCGGCCGGCTTCGAAACTGGAATCCCCCGCCCACTTCATGGAGCATGAAACTTCTTCCCATGGCTTCGTATTCGTATTTCAGGACCCTGAGCGCGCCGGCAATGTCTGCGGGTTTGACCTCGGGAAGGACGGCATGAATTTCCTTGATCGCCAACGGCTTGTCCGATGCAAAGAGCAGAGCTTCAACGATCAGTTTGAGCGATTTCGCCATGATGATTGTCCTCGTCTTCTTTAAAGTGGGGCTCCAGGAGAATGTCCGCATCCAGGTGAGCCTGTACGATCCTGACCAGCCCCATCTGCACCAGCTCCAGGAGCGCCAAAAAGGTCACCACGAACTCGGAGATTGTCCTGTCCTGGTCAAAGAGCTCGATAAAAAAGAAGGGTCCCTGCGCCTTGAGTCGGTCCATGATCTGAGTCGTCTTGTCTTTAAGCGACCACTCCTCGCGCTTGAAACTGATCGTCGTGCCCGGCAGACGTTCCTCGACGATTTTCTTGAAGGCGTCGATCAGTTGAAAAAGACTCACCTCCAGCATGGGTTCATCGCTCTGGAGCTGTGCCTTGAGCTCCGGAGCGAGCTTGCGGGCAAACACGTCTCTTTCCAGGAGTGGCCTTCCCGTAAGTTCCTCGGCAGCCTCCTTGAGCTTGAGGTACTCGATCAGCGGCCGGGCGATTTCCATTCGGGGATCTTCCCCCTCTTCTTCCTGGGCGCCGGGAAGCAGCATTCTGGATTTGATGTGAACCAGCGTGGAGGCCATGACCAGGAAGTCTCCGGCCAGGGAAATGTTCAGGGCCTTCATCAGGTCCAGATAGGAGAGGTACTGCTCCGTGATGGTCGCGATGGGAATGTCAAAGATGTCCACTTCGTTCTTTCGGATAAGGTGGAGGAGAAGGTCCAGCGGGCCCTCGAAGATCTCCAGTTTGACTTCATAGTCCATATTTTTCCTTTACGAAGAGGAGTTCCTCCTCCTTGCTGTTCACCCGGTTGTTGAGCCTCGCTTCCAGCAGGGCATCCAGAATTTGCCTGTACAGCGGCCCAGGCTTGAAGCCCATCTGCTTCAGGTCCCGGCCCGTCAAAGAGATCCTTGCGCCTTTCAATCGGGTGAAGTAATGCGAAATCTGCCGCTTCACCGTCCGGTTGTTGGCTTTTGCCATGATGAAGAGCAAGGTCTCCGTGTCGTAAGGCGTCAGGAGCTTGTAAAGCTCATAGGAGGTGAGTTCTCCCTTGGCACGAAAGAGTTTGTCAAGAACGGAATTCAGCTCCATTCTCTGAGCGATCATTCTGCGGCCGCCTGTGTCCCCCATCTGCAGCCTCTCCCCCAGGGTCTGGAGCGCCTTGAGGTCCAGAGCGGAGGTCAGGCCGTGCCAATAAACCTTCCAGGGCTCGTAGGGCTCTTCCAGGTACAAATGGTTGAACCAGGACAGGACCCCGCGAATCTCCTCCAGGAGCGTTCTGAGGTCCGGCGTCAAACGGATTTCCGGGGAAAAGATCGGGAGCAGGTCAAACTCATCCATCCTTTCAATCGCCTGGATCGGGTCCGGCTCCATGAGAAGGAGCTTTAACTCCAGGAACAGGCGCCTGCCGGAAAGCCCTTTGAAGCAGTTGATGGCCACGGCATTCTTCATGAGACCCAGCGTGAGCTTGCCGATCTTGAACCCGAAGCGCTGCTCGAAGCGAATGGCCCTCAGGACACGGGTCGGATCCTCCACAAAGCTGAGATTGTGAAGGACCCGAATCACTTTCTCCCGAATATCCTTCAAGGCTCCAAAATAGTCAATGAGGGTCCCGTAGTTGCGCCGGTTGAGTTTCACGGCAAGGGTGTTGATGGTGAAATCGCGTCTGTAGAGATCCATCTTGAGAGAGCTCATCTCTACCGTCGGCGGAGCGGCCGGAAAGTCGTAGACCTCGATCCGCGCCGTGGCCACGTCGACCTTGAAGCCGTCGGGAAAGACGAGCACCACGGTGCCGAACTTCTTGTGGCTTCTCACCTTCACCTCGTGGTGGGCTGCGAATTCCTGGGCGAACTTGATTCCGTCCCCCTCGATCACGACGTCCACATCGAGGTTTTCGCGTTTGAGAAGAAGATCTCTCACCAGACCGCCCACCAGAAAAGCGTTGAATCCCATGAGATCGGCCACGCGGCCGAATTCTTTCAAGATCTCAATGACCCTTCTGGGCAGGCGTTCCTTGAGCACGGCGGCCATGTTCTTTTCCCTGAGGTAGCGGCCTGTCTGGCGCGATTCATAAAGAAAACTGGGGATCACCGGTCCGCCCACCAGGATATTCAGGAGATCGGTCCGCGTGATCACCCCAAGCACTTTCCCGTCATCCACGACCGGAAGAATCCGCAGCTTCTCTTCGATGATTTTTTCCTGGATCTCCTTGAGCGGGGCCTCGGGTCCCACCACGGTGAATTCGATGTTGGTGTAGTCTCTGATCGGCAGGTCACCCAGACCGAAGTAAACGGCCTTTTCCACCACCTGTCTCGTAATATAGCCGATGAGGGTGTCCTTGTCGTCCAGGACCAGAAGGACATTGATGTTGAACTGGGTCATGAGCCTGGCCGCTTCCTTGACGGTGGTCCCCGGAAGCACATGGATCACCGGGGTGGACATCACGTCCCGGGCTCGCTTTTGAGGGATGATCCTGCCCCGCAGCAGGGCCAAGAGGGCCTTTTCAACTTGGATGAGGGTCTTGTTCTTGATGGTGGCGGAGGCCGCCTGAGGGTGGCCTCCGCCTCCGAAGGCCAGGGCGATCTCAGCGGCATTCACCTCCTCCAAGCGGCTCCGGGCCACGAGATAGACCTTGTCCTCCATCTGGGCGAGGGCGAGGATCACCCCCAGGTTTTCCATTTCCATGAACTTGTGCACCAGCACGGCAAAGTCGCCCACATAGTCCTCACGAATCACCTTGCACAGGACCACTTCGACGCCGTGGATCCTATGCGTGGTAGCCGACTTGGTGAGATCGCTGAGAACCCATATTTGCTCGGCCGTCAGCTCCCGGGTGAGCATGTCGGAGATCAGATTGGGATTGGCTCCCTGCTCGGCGAGCCAGGCCGCAGCGCGGTAATCCTGAGGCGTGGTGGAGGTGAAAGTGAAAGACCCCGTATCCTCATGGATCCCCAGGCAGAGAATGGTGGCTTCATCCGCGGACAGAGAGATGTTCTTTTCGCGGAGGAGCTCGGTCAGGATGGTGGTGGTGGATCCTACCTCCCGGATCACTTCCAGGTTGCCGCGAATGTCCTCTTCGGAATCATGATGGTGGTCGTAAATGTGGATCTCCACATGGCCCCGGTCGGCCAGCTCGGCCAGCTTTCCGATCCGGCTCTTCTGCCGGGTGTCCACGAGGATGAGCCGCTTGACCCGGTCAAAGTCCACCTGCTTGAGTTTCGTGAAGTTGAAAAGGTAGGAGGTGGAGTGGAGAAAAAAATTCCTGAGGTTCTTTTCCTGGGAACCGGGAAACACCAGGATGGCCCCAGGATAAAGTTTCCGCGCTGCAATCATGGACGCCAGGGCGTCGAAATCGGCGTTCATGTGAGTCGTGATGACCTCATCATGAATCTTTTCAGAAGACGGAGGCTCCATATCTTTTTCAGGCTTGGGGTCTGTCATGAACTCATCATAGCATAAAGGGTCGCGAGGGCGTAAGAGCAAAGAGCGCAGAGCGTAGAGCACAGAGCAACGAGGCAAAAGAGGAAAAGGTTTATAAACTCTCTGCTCTTAGCTCCATGCTCTCTGCCATGCGCTCTTCGCTCTATGCACTGTTTCGGTGGGGACTGGGTCGGGAGAATCCAAGGGCGTGCAGAATCGTTGAAGGGCAGGGGCGCCTCCGTTCAGGCGGCGGATTACTGACCCCTGACCTTTTCTTCCTGTTCCTGCTTTGTCTTGCAGTCGATGCAGAGTGTGGTGACGGGCCTTGCCTTGAGCCGTGCCTCGGAGATCTCTTCCCCGCAAGCCTCGCAGATGCCGTAGGTGCCGGTTTCGATTCTTTCCAAGGCTTCTTTGATCTTCCCGATCAGCTTTCGTTCTCTGTCCCTGATGCGGAGAGTGAAATTCCTGTCCGATTCCAGAGTGGCCCGGTCCGTGGGGTCGGGCAGATTTCCGTTGTGGGTCGTCATATCACTCACGGTCTTGTTGGCTTCCTCCAGCAGGTCCGCCATGTTCTTGTCCAGCAGGTTCTTGAAATATTCCAATTTCTGTTTTGACATCATGACCAAGCACTCCAGTTCACTGCGACCTTGTGATTTTTTGCCAGAATTTTTTCGTGTCCCTGGACTCCTTGCCTCCTTCGCTCTTGGCGAACTCCTCGAGGAGTTCCTTCTGGCGAGATGTGAGCTTTTTGGGGATTTTCACGGAGATCCTGATGAAGAGGTCCCCCTTCTTGTTTTTCTGCAGGCTCGGCATGCCCAGACCCGGGAGGGTCAGGATGTCTCCCGGCTGAGTGCCGGAGGGAATCTCCAACTCGTGGGTGCCGTCCTTGCCCAGCACCGGGATCGAGATGGTGCCGCCCAACGCGGCCTGCACAAAGGAAACAGGAATTTCGCAGAGAAGGTGCTCGCCTTCCCGCTTGAAGAAATCGTGCTCCCGCACGTGAATCACCACGAAGAGATCCCCCGGAGGCCCGCCGTTTTCTCCTGGTTCTCCTTCCCCCTGGAGCCGGAGCTGAGATCCCGTATCCACTCCCGGTGGGATCTTGAGGGTGATCTTCCTGTCGATTCGGATCTTCCCGTTGCCGTTGCAATCCCGACAGGGATCGACCACGATGCGGCCCTGGCCCCGGCAGGCAGGGCAGGTGGTGCTGATCTGAAAGAAACCCTGAGACCTGAAAATCTGGCCCCTGCCTCCACAGGTCGTGCAGGCCTTGCGCTCACTGCCCGGCGTCATTCCTGAACCGTGGCAGCTCTCGCAGAAAGCCCACTTCTTGAAGGAGACTTCCACCTCTTTGCCTGAGTAAGCCTCTTCGAGCGTCAGTTCCTGATCGTAGCGCAGGCTGTTGCCTTTCTTGGCCCTCGTTCTCCTTCCTGTTCTTGTGCCAAAACCAAAAAAATCCTCGAAGAGGTCGCCGAAACTGCTGAAGATGTCCTCGAAGCCGCTGAACCCCCTGAACCCTGTGCCGGCAAGCCCTTCATGGCCGTAGCGGTCATAGATGTCCCTTTTCTCCGGATCTCTCAGGACCTCGTAGGCTTCGGCCGCTTCTTTGAAACGTTCCTCCGCATCGCGGTCCCCGGGGTTGCGGTCAGGATGGAATTTCATCGCCAGCTTTCGGTAGGCTTTCTTGATGTCCTCCTCTCCGGCGTTTCGGGGAACGCCGAGAACATCATAGTAATCTCTTTTCTCCATCCTCAATCAACCTTCAGAGACTTCTTGTTTCCCGTCGGCTCCGGAAGCACGCTCCTTCCCTTTCCCCTCCATCAGCAGGGAATCGCTTTCTTGGGAGGAGGCGTTTTGAGATTTTGAAATCACCACCTTGCCGGCTGCAATCTCTCTCAGAGCCACCACAATGTCCTTGTTCTTGGAAACGATGGACGGTTCCGCTCCTTTTCTCAGCTGACGGACTCTCTTGGCCGCGGCATGGATGAGCGCGAAGCGGTTGTTCACCTGCTGCAAACAATCTTCTACGGTAATGCGAGCCATACAGATCTCCCTTAAATAAACTTAACTTTATATCATCTCCAAAAGGAAAAGTAAAGAATTCTTTTTATTCTCCTGATGAGTGGAATTCCGGAAATTTTGGGACCCAGCTCTGAGTTTCTGCTGGCAAAGGAACGGCGTTTCCTGATATTTTTATGAAAAGAATAAGATCTCCGAAGCTAAATTCAAGCCGGTCGGGATGCTCAAGCTCCAGTGCCCAATGATCCATGAGGAGTGATCCTGCGGCGGATGTTCACGCCTGAGAAGAGGGGGGCCCATGATTGCAAAGGTGCTGAGCAGTGCGGTAATGGGGATTGATGCCTACGTGGTGGAAGTGGAAGTGGACATCTCGCAAGGCCTTCCATCCTTTTCAACGGTCGGACTTCCGGAAGGGGCCGTTCGGGAAAGCAAGGAGAGAGTGAAGGCCGCCGTCAAGAACGCCGGGTACCACTTTCCCTCCGATCGCATCACGGTGAACCTTGCGCCGGCGGATGTGAAAAAGGAAGGGTCCGGGTTTGATCTGCCCATGGCCCTGGGAATTCTGTCCGCTACCGGCATTGTGCCGAAGGATTCCTACGCAGACCACCTGATCCTGGGAGAGCTTTCCTTGGACGGCCTGATCCGCCCCATCAAGGGCGCCCTTCCCATGGCCATCGCCGCGAGGGAAACCCGCATGAAAGGCGTGTTCCTTCCCGTGGAAAACGCGGCCGAGGCGGCCGTGGTGGAAGGGGTGCGCGTTTACCCTGTCGAGTCCCTCCATCAGCTCGTGGAATCGCTGTGCGGGTTTGCTCCCATAGAGCCTTGCCGGTTCGAGCGCGGCGCTCTTTTCCAGACAGGAGACTCTGAGGTGGATTTCAGCGATGTGCGGGGTCAGGAGAACGTGAAGCGCGCCATGGAGATTGCCGCCGCCGGCGGGCACAACCTCATCATGATCGGGCCGCCCGGGGCAGGCAAGACCATGCTGGCCAGGCGCCTCTACACGATTCTCCCGGAGCTGACCTTTGAAGAAGCCCTGGAGACGTCCAAGGTCTACAGTGTGATGGGGCTCATGCCCAAGGGCCGCGGCCTCATCCAAGCCCGTCCTTTCCGCTCTCCCCACCACACGATCTCCGATGCGGGTCTCATCGGCGGAGGCCAGATCCCTAAGCCCGGCGAGGTCAGCCTCGCGCACAACGGGGTTCTTTTCCTGGACGAACTGCCCGAGTTCAAAAAGAATGTCCTGGAAGTCCTGAGACAGCCCATGGAAGACGGGCTGGTCACGATCTCCCGGGCCAGCTCCTCCGTCACCTATCCTGCGAACTTCATGCTGGTGGGAGCCATGAATCCCTGCCCCTGTGGTTTTCTTGGAGATCCGAAGAGGGAGTGCAGTTGCAGCAGCCTCCAAGTCCAGCGGTACCGCACCAAGATCTCAGGTCCCCTGATGGACCGGATCGACATTCACATGGAAGTGCCTCCGGTTCAGTTCAAGGACCTGGCTGCGACGGAAGGCGGGGAATCGTCCGCGGAGATTCTGAGGAGGGTCAAAGCCGCAAGGAAGATCCAGACGGAGCGGTTCCAGAAAATGAGAATCTACACCAATGCCCACATGAACAGCCGCCAGATCCGGAAATTCTGCACCCTGGATTCCTCGTCGGAGGAGCTCCTGGAGAGGGCCATGGAAAAGTTCGGCCTGAGCGCAAGGGCTCATTCCCGGATCCTCAAGATCGCAAGGACCATCGCAGACCTGGCCGGGGCCCAGGATATCACCTCCTCCCATGTGGCCGAGGCGATCCAATACAGGAGCCTGGACCGCCGGGGATACCGATAGAGAATCGGTGCAAGGCACGAGGTACAAGGTGCACGGCAAGAAACCAAAATCCATCTCACCGCCGAGAACGCAGAGCAACACCTTTGCGTTCTCGGCGGTGAAATCTTAGGGTTTGTACTCGGGGATTTGCACGGTGACGGTGGTGGAGTTCAGGCCTGTTTTGACGTCGATCCGTCCGCGAAGCAAGCGAACGATCCGGTGCGTGATGTACAGTCCTCTGCCCCGCCCCTCACCTTCCAGGAGACGAAGCCTTTCCTCTTCGGAAAGCATGCCGGTGTTGCTGATTTCGACGCAGGCCATCCCTGCCTGGGCATAGGTCCGAATGGATAGAACCCCCCCCTTGAGGGGAATGGCGTTTGTAGCGTTGTTGAGAAGATTGTCCAGGATGCGCTCCAGGTGCAAGGGGTAGCAGTGAACCAGGAGCGGGTCGTGGAAAGGGCCTTCCTGAAGCGTGACGTTCTGCTTGAGAATCTCCTTGATCACCTCTTTGTTGATCTCAAAACGATCTTGAAGCGCCTTGGTCAGGTTGACCACCTGTTCCTTCCCGGCCTGATAAATGCTGAGGGCCATCTCCTGAAGACGGCTGGTTTCCTCCAGGAGGATGTCTGCATACCTCTTCATGGTAGCGGCATTCTGCAAAGACCCTTCCTGTTCAATGAGCTTCTTGAGCCGCCTGGCAAAACCGGCCGTGGCAATGGCCGGATTCTTGAAATCATGGAGGATGTCGTCGAGGCGTTCCATGCGCTGGGCCTTCATGAGTTCCCGGCCCAGGAACAGGAAGATCTCGATTTCCCCCTCCGAATACCTCTGTCTCTGATCCAGGGCATCGATGCTCATGAAATGGGTGACCTCTTCACCGGTGTTGAGGGGAACATAGAGAATGGAGTTGATATTGTGAGCGGTGGCAAACTGCTTGAGGTTATGCGAAATGTATCCGCTTTTTTGAGGGTCCATGATGAGCACATAGGAAGGGGTCACCACCTCGTAAGGGGTTTCCACATCATAGGTCCTGCGTTTTAAAATCAGTTCAAAGGCGGGTTCGCTCCGGATGGGAAAGGTTTTTCCGATTCCATGGTATCCGACCTGGTCCGGATATCCGGCTTCAAGAACCACGTGATCGTCGTCTTCGGTCACGGCAAACAGGGCGCAGCTCTGGAGGCTGATGATATCCGCCAGCTCCGGGACGACCCGGTTAAAAACCTCTTTCATCTTGACCCCTTCCCGCGCACCGAGTTTGAGGAAAATTTTCTGGACAATCGCTTCCTTTTTCTCGTTGATCCGGTACATGGAAAGAATTTTTTTTCGGGCCACGACGAAGCTCAGTCTCCGGGCCATAAGCTCCGCCATCTTGACTTCCAACGGGGTGAAGGCACGGTCTTTGTCGGAGAAGTAAATCTGGATGACGCCGATGGTGTCCCTTTCATGAGGGAAAAAGCGGGGGATGGACAGAGGCACGGCGAGGATGGAGTAAATCCCCTTTTTTTGCACCCGCTCCTTGTCCTGGTAGAGATCTTCCTTGAGGATGTTCGGCACAAGGTAGGGCTGGTTGGTTTTGACGACTTTCCCGGCGATGGTGCCGTCCAAGGGGATAAAGGTTGCCCTGGAATCTTCTTCGAGGGGGTAGGACCCGTAAGAGAGCATCTTTTCCATGGCCGGGTCGTAGATCCTGACAGAAGCCGTGTGGGCATCCAGGAACTCCACGATGTATCGGGTGACCTGGGAAAAGATTTCCGGCTCGGAGAGATCCGGGTTGATCTCTATGATCTCTTCAACCTGCTTTGAGACCTCGGCGAGAAAATCAGGGAGCACCGTGTCCTTGACCCACGACAAGAGGTGATCCCAGAAGACCCTGCCCTCACAGGCTTTGGCCCAAGGTTCCTGCCGGGCGGAGTCCATAAGCTGCTTTGCATTCTTCCACATAAGTCAGGATTGGAGGTCCTTCACCCCTTGCAGAATCAGATCGAAGAGTTCCTGGACATCCTTTTTCTCGACACACGAAAAGGCCACACGGAGATCCTCCTTGCCGAGAGAGATCAGACCCACGCCGTAGGTGTTCAAGAGGTGGACTCTCAGGGGTTCGGCTTCAACGGTTTTGAGCTTGAGGCACATGAAGTACCCGGAGTTGAACGGATAAGGTTCCCAGGCGTCGCGGTACTTGGGCTGAGCCAGAACCCGTTTCACCTCCATGGCCCTTTCCTTCATGATGTCGAACTTGGCCTTTTTTTCCTTTTCATAGGAGGTGGACTGGAGGGAGCGCAGCGTAATGGTCTGGCTCAGGTGCGAGGCGTTGGAGATGGAGCCTCTCACGGCGCCCGCGGTTTTTCTCTCCAGAGCGTTGTAAACCCCGTCATGGTCGCCGGCAAGGCACGCCCCGTAGGTGATGAATCCGACTCGCAGCCCCCAAACATAGTTTTCTTTGGTGGCGCCGTCGAGTTTGACGGCCAGGAGCCTGGGATGTTTGTTTAGCAGTCCGGCGAAAATGGACTCCTTCAGCACAGAGTCTTCAAAAAAGAGGCCGAAATAGGCGTCGTCCGTGACAGCAAGAACATTGGTGCCCTGCTGCGCGAGGTCCGCCAGGATTTCGGTCATGGCCTTTGCTTCTTCGGGGCGGGGCGTATATCCCGTCGGATTGTTGGGGAAATTGAAAAGCACGATGATCTTCTCGTTCTTCTTGGCTTGTGCGCGGACACACTCTTCGAAGCTCTTCAGGTTGAACCCGCCCCGGGAATCAAACAGAGCGTGCTGGACGATCTTGGCTCCCCTTCGAACCGAAAAAATCAGGTTGTAGTTGCCCCACATTTTGTCGGGGAGAATGATCACGTCGCCCGGGTCCACCCACATGTCTCCCACCACGCTCAGACCATGCGTAATGGCGTGGCTGACCACAGGGAGGCTTATCTTTGCAGAGCCGAGGGAGGGATTCTTTTGCACCATTCCTTCCTTCCACGCCTTTCGGAGAGAGGGGATGCCGAAGGAGGGTGCATAGGTAAGGGTTTCTTCCGGTTCAAGACCGTGGAGCATGGTCATGACCGACGGGAGGTACATGGTCCTTCCCTTTTCCGTGGCCATGCCGATGGTGGCATTGAATTTGTGGGCTTTTTCCTTGGCCTCGGCACTCTGGGTGAGAATGCCCTTGGGAAAGAAGAGGTTCTTCCCCACTTCAGAGAGCATTTCATAGATGTGGATATTGGATTTCCGGATCACTTCATTCAGTTCTGCGGCAAGCGGGTTCATGGGCTTTTCCTTTCCGATCGAACATAGGCTGTCAGGCTGGAGGAACTGCGAAGACAAGCATCCCAATGCAGGCCTTTGGCCGCAACCAAAGTCTGCTGGAGCCCAGGACGGGGGGTGTGGTCTCTGGCGAGCTCGCAACCGGAAAGGGACTCCTCCCAGCAATCGCCCCCTTGCCTTCGAACCTTCTCCCAATGCGGCGCAGACCTTCAAGCCAATCGGAGGGCCTGTACCAAAGGGCTTTTACCGCAACCCACTGACTTTTCGGCGCCGCTTTACAGTCCGGGAGAAATGGTTGCGGCTCTAAAGAGACCACACCCCCCAGGTCCCGGGCTCCAAAGATTTACGCATCGTGCACAGAAGTTTCAGTTTAAGATTGTAAACTAGCGACTCCGCGGTCCTGCTGTCAAGGAAAAAGGAGTTGAAACGGCGGCTCACCATGGTGATCGGATCCCTGCGCGAGGCGTGGGTGGCGCCCTCGGCAGGGATTTTTAAGTCTTGACTTAAAATCGCCCGTCTTTGTATATTTCACAGATACCTATCTGTGTGAGCGAAAGGAGAATTGGATGAGAGACGTTGTCATCGTGAGTGCATGCAGAACCGCCATAGGGGACTTCGGAGGATCCCTGGCCGGGATCACGGCCACGGATTTGGGCGCCCATGTCATCAAGGAGGCGATTCAACGGGCCGGAATCAAGAAAGAAGACGTGGACGAAGTGATCATGGGCAGTGTTCTCCCTCATGGATTGGGGCAGAACCCGGCAAGACAGTCCATGGTCCGGGCGGGTCTCCCCTGGGAGGTGGGGGCGATCACGGTGAACAAGGTCTGCGGTTCCGGGCTCAAGGCGGTCATGCTCGCCGCCCAGGCGATCCAGTGCGGGGACGCGGAGGTGGTCGTGGCGGGGGGGCAGGAAAACATGAACCTCTGCCCCTATCTCCTGGACAAGGCGCGAACCGGCTACCGGATGAACAACGGCCGGGTTGTGGACGGTATGGTCCATGACGGGCTGTGGGATCACGTCAACGACTTTCACATGGGCATGAGTGCGGAGCTCGTGGCTGAGAAGTATGGAGTGAGTCGAGAGGATATGGACCGGTTCGCCTTCAGGTCCTATGAGAAAGCCTGGGACGCGATCGAGAAGGGGAAATTCAAGAAAGAAATCACCCCCGTCACGATTCCCGTCAAGAAGGGGGAGCCCAAGGTCTTTGACACGGACGAGATTCCTTTGAGAGCGCCCAGGACCAGCCTTGAGGCTCTCGGAAAGCTGGCTCCAGCCTTCAAGAAAGGCGGGATGGTCACGGCAGGCAATGCCTCCAAGATCAGTGACGGAGCCTCCGCCCTGGTGGTCATGTCCAGGGACAAAGCCAAGGCGCTGGGATGCAAACCCCTGGTTCGCGTCGGAGCTCAGGGCGCTTCCGGCGTGGACATGAAGTACGTGCTGATCGCCCCTATTTATTCCATTCCCAAGGTGTTGGCCAAAGCAGGCCTGAAGGTCGAAGACGTGGATCTTCATGAGATCAACGAAGCCTTCAGCGCTTCCTCAGCGGCCATCAACAAGGTGCTCAACCTGGACCCTGAAAAGGTGAATGTTAACGGCGGATCCGTGGCCCTGGGCCATCCGATCGGAGCGAGCGGGGCAAGGGTTCTGACCACTTTGATTTACGCGATGAAGGACCGGGGGGCCGAAATCGGGGAGGCCAGCCTTTGCCTGGGAGGTGGAGAGGCCGTTACGCTGGTGGTTTATAATGAGGAGTAACGAGTGACAAGTAACAAGTGAGGATTTAGAACAGCTCGTCACTCGTGACTTAAATAAAACAAAGGAGATGGACATTATGACCGATGTAGTGATCGTAGCAGGCGTCAGGACGCCGGTCGGATCCTTCGGCGGCACTTTGAAATCCACCCCTGTGGTGGACCTGGGTGCGCTGGTGTTGAAAGAGACCTTGAAGAGAGCAGGCCTCAGGCCTGTGGCGACGGAAGAACAAACTCGATTTGCTCCGGATTTCTTCAAAGGCAAGGGCATGGTGGATCTGGAGAAGAAGGCTTATGACTACGCCGATTCCCTCAGGCCCGTGAGAATCGATGAAGTCATCATGGGCAACGTGGTCGGCGCAGGGCAGGGGCAGAACGTCGCCAGGCAGGCCATGATCAAGGCCGGCATTCCAAAAGAGACCAATGCCTTCACCGTCAACAAGGTCTGTGCCTCAGGCATGAAAGCCGTGACCCTTGCGGCTCAGTCCATCAAGGCCGGGGAGGCGGACATCGTGCTGGCCGGAGGCATGGAAAACATGAGCCTCATTCCCTATGCACTGCCCGCCGCCCGCTGGGGCGCCAGGATGAACAACGTGGATCTCGTGGACCTGATGGTATTCGACGGGCTCTTTGAGATTTTTTACGGCTATCACATGGGGCTCACCGCGGAAAACATTGCCGAGAACTATGGAATTTCGAGGGAAGAGCAGGATCAGCTCGGAGCGCTCAGCCACCAGCGGGCGCGGAAGGCGATTGCGGACGGACTTTGCAAACCGGAGATTGTTCCCGTGGTCATTCCGCAGAAGAAAGGGGACCCCCTCGTCTTTGACACGGACGAAAGACCCATGGATACGAGCGTGGAAAAAATGGCAAAACTGCCCCCTGCGTTCAAGAAAAACGGCACCGTGACGGCGGGGAACGCCTCGGGCATCAACGACGCGGCGGCGGCGCTTTTGGTCATGTCCGCGGGTAAGGCCAAGGAGCTTGGCCTCAAACCCCTGGTGAAGATCAGGGCCTATGCTTCGGGCGGCGTGGATCCTGCCTTCATGGGCCTGGGTCCTATCCCTGCGACGCGGAAAATTCTTCAGAAAGAAAAGCTCACCATCAAGGACTTCGGCGCGATCGAACTGAATGAGGCCTTTGCTTCCCAGGCCATTGCCTGCATGAGGGAGCTCAAGTGCGACATCGAGAAAACCAACGTCCTGGGAAGCGGCATTTCCATCGGCCATCCCATTGGCTGCTCGGGAGCCCGTCTCCTGGTGACCCTGGCCAACGAAATGGTTCGCAAAGAACATGCCCTGGGGCTGGCGACCCTGTGCATCGGCGGGGGGCAGGGCATGGCCACGGTCCTGGAAAGAGTGTAGGAGGAGAGCATCATGGCTTATGAAACCATCATCTTGGAAAAGCAGGGTCCTGTGGCCGTCATCAAGTTCAACAGGCCCAAGGCCCTCAATGCCATCAATCCTCAAGTGATCGCCGAGGTTCATCAGGCTCTGGACGAGATCGAAAAAGACCGCTCTCTCCGGGTCGTGGTCATGACCGGAGCAGGAGAAAAAGCATTCATCGCCGGCGCGGACATCTCTTTCATGGTGGACCTGCCTCCCTTGAGCGCCAGGAAGTTCTCCGAGGAAGGGCACGATCTCGGTTTTCGCATCGAGCACTTTCCCCTGCCGGTCATCGCGTGCGTCAATGGGTTTGCCTTGGGAGGAGGTGCGGAGATGGCCATGGCCTGCGATTTTATCTACGCTTCGGAAAATGCCAAGTTCGGGCAGCCGGAAATCAACCTGGGAATCATTCCGGGCTTTGGAGGAACCCAGAGGCTGCCGCGGCTCGTGGGCAAAGCCATGGCCAAGGAGCTTTGCATGACCGGCGGAATGATCAGCGCCCAGGAAGCCAAGGCAATCGGGTTGGTCAACAAGGTGTTCCCTCCGGACAAGCTCTGGGAGGAGACCATGAAAACCGCCCATCTCATCGCGTCGAAAGGAAAAATCTCCCTGAGGTCTGTGAAGCAGTGCATTGATCGGGGATACGATATGGATCTGCGGCGCGGATGCCAGATGGAGAGCGATCACTTCGGGCTTTGCAAGAGCAGCGTGGACGCCAAAGAAGGCATGAGCGCTTTCCTGGAAAAGAGGAAGCCGGCGTTCAAGGCGGAATTGGAATAATCGAGGAGGAGAGATGGACTTCAGACTGACCAAGGATCAGGAACAGATTCAGAAGGCGGCGAGGGATTTCGCCAAAGGAGAATTCGACAAGGAAACGGCTCTGCAGCACGAGCGGAACCACCAATTTCCCAAGGAGATCTGGAAGAAAGCCTGCAAACTGGGTTTCCTGGGTATTCATTATCCGGAGAAATACGGCGGACAGGAATACGGCATCATGGAGAACACCCTGGTGACCGAGGAGTTCTGTCGCCAGGACTCGGGGCTGGGCATCGCCGTCAGCCTGGCCGATTTCGCCTCGGAGATTCTTCTCAGGCACGGAACCGAGGAACAGAAGCTGAAGTACCTCGTGCCCATCACCAAGGGCGAGTTCCTGAGCAGCGGCGGGTTCACGGAGCCGGATCATGGGAGCGATATCACCCTGATGAACACCACCGCCGTGCGCTCCGGGGATGAGTACGTGATCAACGGGGTCAAGACCTTTATCACCAACGGCACCATCAGCAACTTTGTCCTCGTCCTTTGCCAGACCGACCCCGACGCAAAGCCGACATACCGGGGACAATCCGTCCTCCTGGTGGAGCGCGATGCTCCGGGGTTCACGTCCAGCGATGTGGGTGAAAAGATGGGCATCAAGATGACCGCCACCGGAGAGCTCTCTTTCAATAACGTGAAGGTGCCGGCTTCCCATCTGGTGGGCAAAGAAAACAAGGGCTTTTATCAGGTGCTCGAGTTCTTTGATGAGAGCCGGGTCGAGATTGCAGCCCAGGCTCTGGGCATTGCAGAAGGGGCTTTTGACAGAGCGCTGGCCTACACCAAGCAGCGAAGCCAGTTCGGCAAAAAACTCGCCGAGTTTCAGGTCACCCAGCACAAACTTGCGGACATGGTCACCAAGATAGAAACCGCCAGGCTCATCATTTACCGGGCGGCCTGGAATTTTGACCAGGGGATCATTGACCCCAAGCTGACCTCCATTGCGAAGATGTATGCCGGTCGGATCGCCGTGGAAGTGGCCGATGAGGCGATTCAGCTTCACGGCGGATACGGCTACATGCTGGAGTACGAGGTGGAGCGATTTTACCGGGACGCCAAGATCATGGAAATCTACGAGGGAACCAGGGAAATCCAAAAGAACACCATTGCCAGCGCCGTGCTGGGAAAGTTTTAGCAAAGAACAAACGGACATAGAGCGAAGAGCTTAGAGCAGAGAGCTAGGGGCGGGAAAAGGGTGTTTCTTTCAGATTCTGCGCTAACGGCTCTACGCTCTCTGCTCTTTGCTCCAGGCTTGTTTTCGGTGGAACTCATTCCAGACGGGGGGTGCGAGATGACCTTGACCTACAACCAGAAGATCATGGATGAGATCAGGGAAGAGCGCAAGAAATGGCAGAAGAAGCTGGATGAGCTTTTCCGCACCGCGCCGGAGCGGCTGGAACGGTTCTCGACGGTATCGGACAGGGAAATCAAAAACCTGTATACGCCCGAAGATGTGGCGAGTGAAGATTTTCAGGAGGCTCTGGGGTTTCCGGGCGACTATCCTTTCACGCGGGGTGTCCAGCCTTCTATGTACCGAGGCCGGCTGTGGACCATGCGGATGTTCGCAGGGCTCGGCTCCGCCAGGGATACCAATCGGCGGTTTCATCACCTGGTGAAGGAGGGCCAGACCGGGCTTTCCACCGCCTTTGATATGCCGACCCTCATGGGCTATGACACCGATTCCCCTCGGGCCAGGGGAGAGTGCGGAAAGTGCGGGGTGGCCGTCGACACCCTGGTCGACATGGAGGACCTTTTCGAAGGGCTTCCCATTGACCGCATCACCACGTCCATGACCATCAATCCACCCGCCCCGGTCATTTGGGGTATGTACATCGCGGTGGCGGAGAACCGCGGGATAGACCGGAAGAAGATCGGCGGCACGATCCAGAACGACATGCTCAAGGAGTTCATCGCCCAGAAGACCTTCATGTGCCCGCCCAAACCTTCCATGAGGCTCATCACGGACACGGTGGAATTCGGAACCAAGGAAGTACCTCGATGGAACACGATCAGCATCAGCGGTTACCACATCCGTGAAGCAGGCTCCACGGCCGTGCAGGAACTGGCTTTCACTCTGGCCGACGGCATCGCATACACGGAGGCGGCCATGGAGCGCGGTTTGGATGTGGACGACTTTGCACCGCGCTTTTCTTTCTTCTTCAACTCCCATCTGGATTTTTTCGAGGAAATCGCGAAGTTCAGGGCCGCAAGGCGCATGTGGGCGAAGATCATGAGGGATCGATTCAAGGCCAAGGATCCGCGATCCTGGTGGCTCCGCTTTCACACCCAGACCGCCGGGTGCTCCCTCACGGCGCAGCAGCCGTACAACAACATCGTAAGGACCGCGATTGAGGCCCTTGCGGCCGTCATGGGAGGGACTCAGTCCCTCCACACCAATTCTCTGGATGAAGTGCTCGCCATCCCCACGGAGGAGGCGGCCACCATCGCGCTCAGAACCCAGCAGATCATCGCAGAGGAGTGCGGGGTGGCCAACACCATCGACCCCCTGGGCGGATCCTATTTTGTGGAAACCCTCACGAACCAGATGGAGGAGGAGGCTTTTGCGATCATCCGGAAGATTGACGACATGGGAGGGATGCTCGGGGCCATAGAAAAGAACTACCCCCAGAGGGAGATTGCCGATTCCGCCTATCACTACCAGAGGCAGATCGATGAGAACAGAAAGACCGTGGTGGGGGTGAACAAGTACATCACGGAAGAAAGGCTTCCAGTGGACATACTCGAAATCGACGACACGCTGGAAAGGATGCAGATCGAAAAAACCAACCGCATCAAAAACCAGCGCAACGCGAAGACGGTCAGGGAGCGTCTGGAAGAGCTGGGCGAGGCCTGTGCAGGTCACAAGAACGTGATGCCTTTTATCATCGACGCCGTGAAAGCCCATGCCACTCTCCAGGAGGTCTGCGATGTGTTTCGCAAAGCCTTCGGAGAGTATCGCGATCCGGGAATTTATTAAGAAGGTTCAAGGTGCAAGGTGCAAGGAAAGGCAAAATCAAAAACGGTTCACCGGGCGCGGTGTGAAGATGAAATTGGGATATGCCCAACCGGCCACAAGCCACTTGCAGTGCGCAAGGAACAGCGGACCACGGACAACGGACTGCGGTTGACAGTCAACGGTTGACGATACGAGGATGTCACGCATGGTGAAGGAACGCAAACTCAGAGTGATGGTGGCCAAACCGGGGCTGGACGGACATGACCGGGGTGCTCGAATTATCGCCAGGGCTTTTAGGGACGCCGGGTTTGAAGTGGTGTACACCGGGCTTCATCAAACGCCGGACGCCATTGTTCAGGCGGCGATCCAGGAAGATGTGGACATGGTGGGACTGTCGAGCCTGGCCGGGGCCCACATGTATCTTTTTCCCGAGGTCGTCCGGCTCCTGAGGGAAAAGGGCATTGAGGATATCGTCGTGTGCGGCGGAGGGATCATTCCCGATGAGGATATCCCAAAACTGAAAGAGGCAGGAATCGCCCAGGTCTTCACACCCGGATCCAAGCTGGAGGATATCGTCAACTGGGTGAGAGAGCATGTGAAACCGAGGGGGGCGTGATGGCAAGCGCGGTTGAAAAGGTTCTCGCCGGGGACGTGCG
>Ga0073932_1003488_pt1 | contig 20806 bp, 26 predicted proteins | sample DewCreD2012metaG_FD_76967 | JGI IMG/M metagenome (GOLD analysis project Ga0073932, IMG submission 76967) | Hot spring sediment bacterial and archeal communities from British Columbia, Canada, to study Microbial Dark Matter (Phase II) - Dewar... ...
CAGCAAAACCTTTTACCTCTGCTCGGCCTGCTATTACTGTACCCTTCGTTGCCCGCGCGGGCTGCCCCTCACAGAGACCATGAGCGCCCTCAAGCGCCTGGCCGCTGCAGAGGGTTACTCGCGCTACAAGCAGAGCGCCCATTTCTATCGCGCCTTCATGGCCACGGTGCGGCGCTACGGCCGGGTGAGGGAGCTGGAGCTCATGAACCGGTACTTCTTCTCCATGAAAAATCCCCTTTTTCCCCTCGGGTTTGCTCCGCTCGGGCTCAAGCTCATGAGCAAGCGAAAGGTTCCCCTTCTGGAAATTCCAAAGCTCTCCGGGGAGGGCAGGTTTGACCGGCTCTTTCGCAAGGTGGAAGAACTGGAGGCCAAATCATGAAGTATCTTTACTATTCCGGCTGCTCTCTGGAAGCCACGGCCCTGGAATACAACCGGTCTACGCGAGCGGTCATGGCGGCCCTGGGCGCCGAACTCCTGGACCTGGAGGACTGGACCTGCTGCGGGGCGAGCGCCGCAGAGGCCACCAGCTATCTCCTCTCCCTCGTTCTTTCAGCCCGCAACCTGGCCATCGGGGAAAAGACGCTAGCCAATGGCGATTTTCTCATCCCCTGCAGTGCCTGTTACCTGAACCTGAGACGGGTGGAGGATCATGTTCAACGGGACGAGAGCCTGCTGCCTAAAATCAATGAGGCCTTGAAAGAAGAAGGCCTCCAATACCGGGGCAAGGTTCGGGTCCGGCACCTCCTGGAAGTGCTCGCTCAGGATTTCGGGCCGCAAGCCATCCGGCCCCTGGTGAAGCGCAATCTCACAGGGCTTAAGGTCGCTCCCTATTACGGCTGCCAGGCGTTGCGGCCTTATGGGTCCTATGACGACCCGGAGCAGCCCCGTTCCATGGAACCTCTGATCCGGGCCACGGGAGCGGATGTCCTGCCCTGGTCCATGGGAGGCAAGTGCTGCGGGGCCGCCCTCATGACCACGAAGAAAGAAGTCGCCCTGGAACTCACGGCAGGCCTTCTCAAGGCGGCCCAGGGGGCGGACTGTATTGCCACCGTCTGCCCCATGTGCCAAATGAACCTGGAGGCTTACCAACGGACGATCTCTAAAAGCCAGGGAGAAGATCTGGGCATCTCGGTTGTTTATCTTCCCCAGCTCCTGGGCATTGCCTTCGGGCTTTCCGAGGACACCCTGAAGCTGGATTTAAATCTTGCGTTGACCCGTGCGTTCCGCGACAAGACGGGCGCGTAGCCTGCGGTCATCTGTCAATGGTTATTTGCAACCTTTTGGCAGGTTTTGATTGTCGGTTTTTTCTTGTTTCTTTTATTCTGAATTCTGTATGCTGTGTCCCGGATGCCAGACACTTGTTACTCGCCACTTGTGACTCGTGACCGCATCGGGTGTTTTCGTGGTAGGTTTTTGATTTTTTATTCTGTCTACTGTCTTCTGTATCTTTTTTATGGTTTCCAACTTTGACGAACTCGTAAAAAGTCGTCACCCCGGTGCATCCGCCAGAGGCGGACAAGAACCGGGGTCCAGGAAGTTCATAAGCCACTAAAAACACTGGATTCCGGCTCTTGTCCGCCTCTGGCGGATTCGCCGGAATGACAGAAAAGAGCCTTTTTCGACTTTTTACGAAGCCGTCAACTTTAGGCACGTTAGCTCACTTTAGGCATTTTAGGCACTTCTTCTTGGGAGGTCATTCATGGAACCCATTGTTCTCAACAGAAAAGAAAGCAAGCTTCGCGTGGCCCCGGAATGGGCCGATGTGTGTTTCACCTGCGGCACCTGCGCCAGCGGTTGTCCTGTCACGGGGGTGGATGACATGGACCCCAGAAAGGCGGTGCGCATGGCGGCCCTGGGTCTGGACCAGGAACTCATCGACTCCAGGTTTCCCTGGATCTGCACTCTCTGCGGCCGCTGCGAGTACGCCTGTCCCCAGGGGGTGGAAATCCTGAAGATGATGCGACGGGCCCGGACGCTTCGAGACAGAGACAAGGTCCCCGGCCCAATCCACAAGGGCGTGGTCATGGACCTTCAAAGAGGAAACAACCTCGGTATTCCTAAAACCGATTTTCTCTTCCTCCTTGCCGACTTGAGCCGGGAGCTGGAAGCGGATGGGTTCCCCGGGTTCTACGTGCCGGTGGACAAGAAGGGCGCCAATGTGCTGGTCACGGTGAATTCCAAGGAGCCTTTTGGAGAGCCCGACGACATGAAGTTCTGGTGGCGAATCTTCTATGCCGCCAAGGAGGACTGGACCGTCCCCTCTTACAACTGGGAAGGCGTGAACTGGGGGCTTTTCTCAGGGGATGACGAGTCCATGAAAACCCTGGTGGGCCGCATTGTCGAACACATGGAGCGGCTGGAGTGCAAGACGCTCCTCTTGCCCGAGTGAGGGCACGCCTACTATGCGACCAGGCTTGGTCTGCAAAACTGGTATCCCGAAGTGTTCAAGAAGTACAAAGTGGTCTCGGTCCATGATCTGCTGAAGGAATACATCGAGACAGGAAGAATCCAGATTGACAAAACGATCCATGAAGAGCTGACGACCATTCACGACCCCTGCAATTATGGAAGGAAGAGCCAGAAGGCTTTCGGCCACGGCTATTTTGAAGAGCCCCGGTGGATCACCCAGCAGTGCTGTGAGCATTTTGTCGAGATGTACCCCAACCGGATGAACAATTACTGCTGCGGCGCAGGGGGCGGTGCCTGGGCCATGCCCTACGCGGACGAAAGAATTTATTACGGGAGGGTGAAGGCCCAGCAGATCAAGGATACGGGAGCGAAACTGGTCATCGCCCCTTGTCACAATTGCCGCGACCAGATCATGAAAGGCCTAACCAAGGAATTCGGCCTGGATATCGAGACCAAGTACCTCTGGGAGCTCGTAGCCGATTCCCTCATCGTGGAGCCCTGGAGCGAAGAGGAAGTGGAAAAAGCCCATGCCCTCAGGGACGCCCAGTATGAAAGGGATGAGATTGTCTTTGACGAGGAAGAGGAAGAAGAAGAATAAATCGCGAGTGTCGTCCTTCGTTTGAGAAAGAGCCGAAGGCCCCGCAAGGGGCCTTTTTATTCCGAGCCGCCGCAGCGGAGAGAAAGGACACGGGTTCTCGCCATGAGTCATAGGAAAAAGGCGAAGGAAAACGGCGATCTTGAAAAGGATGTCATCGATTTCTTCATCCACGAATCGGATGCCCGGATTGTGGTCATGAATCCTGATTTTACCATTGTGGAAGCCAATCTCCCTTACCTGGAGGCGGTGAGCAAACCCAAGGCCGGAGTCCTTGGAGCACACTGCTATGAATTGACGCACGGACTCAGCGCCCCCTGCTCCATTTCCCAGCCTGAACTGGGATGCCCCCTTCTCGAAACATTGCGAACGGGGAAATCGGCACACGTCATCCATGAGCACCTTTTCCCGGACGGACGCGCCGTGTATTGCAACATGGTGACCTATCCTCTCAAGAACCCCTCCGGCCAGGTGACGCGGATCATAGAAATGTGGCGGGACATCACCCGAGAGCTTTCTCACCGCGTTGAAAACCGCGTCAAAAGCCTGAAAGCCGATCTCCAGAAGCTGGTCCAGGAAGACCGGATGATCTCTTTGGGCAAGCTTGTGGCCAGCAGTGTCCATGAAATCAACAATCCCATTCAAGGGTTGCTCACCTTCAGCCGGCTCATGGAAACCAGCCTTCAGGAAGGCAAACTCACGAAAAAGACGATGGCGGAATTCAAAGAGCATCTCGCGCTCATGTCCAGCGAGCTGGAGAGGATCGGGAAGATTGTTTCCGGCCTTCTGTCTTTTGCGCGGCAGTCGGAAGCCGGATGGAACCCGGTGGAGGTGGACGACATCCTGGATCAGGTCATCCATCTCACGCGCCACAAAATGGAAATCCAGAACATCCTCTTTGAACGCAAGCGTTCAGATATGCCGCTCACGATCAACGGCGATCTTCATCAATTGCAGCAGTGCTTTCTCAATTTGGTTTTCAATTCCATCGAGGCCATGCCGAAAGGAGGAAGCTTGTTTATCCGATCAGACCTCGATCCCTTCTCCGGCAGAGTGACGGTCGAGTTCCGGGATACCGGGTGCGGCATCCCGGAGGAGCACCTGGGACACATTTATGATCCCTTTTTCACCACCAAGGAAGCGGGCCAGGGCACAGGCCTGGGCCTGTCCATCGTTCATGGCATTGTGAAAGCGCACCAGGGGGATATCCAGGTGAACAGCCGTCCCGGTGAGGGAACCACCTTTGTGCTTTCCTTTCCCCGGGCTCAGGAAGGAGAACTTCCATGACGGAAAAAATGAGCATTCTGGTTGTCGATGACGAAAGGATTGTCAGGGAGTCCTTTCTTCACTGGTTCCGCAAGTACGGATGCAAGACCGAGGCGGCCGCATCCGGCCTGGAGGCTCTTGAAAAGCTGGATCGCTACCCCTTTGACCTTCTTTTCGTGGACATCAAGATGCCCGGCATGGACGGGCTGGAGCTGCTGGAAAGGGTGAAACAGCAGTATCCGGAGGCCATTGTCATCATCATCACCGCCTACGGCTCCATCGATACCGCCGTCAAGGCCATGAAGATGGGAGCTTCCGACTACCTCCTGAAACCCTTTCAACCGGATCAGCTCTCCCTGGTTCTGGAGAAGGTGGCCAATCAGAAGCGTCTGGTTTCAGAGGTTCAGTACATGAAGGGCCGGCTGGAAGAGATCACGCGCTTCGACAACATCATCGGCCAGTCCCGTCCCATGCAGGAGGTTTTTGATCTCATTCCTCAGGTCGCGCAGAGCGACGCTTCGGTGCTTCTTGTGGGGGAAACAGGAACGGGCAAGGAACTGGTGGCCAAGGCGATCCACGCCAAAAGCAAGAGATCCGCCCTGCCCTTCATCGCCATCAACTGCGGCGCCATCCCGGACTCGCTTCTCGAGAGCGAGCTCTTCGGCCATCAAAAAGGAGCCTTTACCGGCGCCGATCATCCTCGCAAGGGCCTTTTCGTAGTCGTCTCAGGGGGCACCCTGTTCCTGGATGAAATCGGAGAGGTGAGCCCCAAGATGCAGGTGGATCTCCTCCGGGTGCTTGAAGAGAAAAAGATCATGAAAATCGGCGACCGGGTCCCCATTGCCGTGGATTTCCGCCTCATCTCGGCAACGCGAAGGGACCTGGAACAGGAGGTGAGCCGCGGCGCGTTTCGGGAGGACCTCTTTTATCGAGTCCACGTGATCACCATCACGATTCCGCCGCTCAGAGAGCGAAAGGACGACATCCCCCTGTTGGCGGAGCATTTCTTGAGAAAATACAGCCGCCAGACGGCGAAGCAGGTGGACCGGATCGATTCGGAGGCCATGCGGACCCTGAAATCCTATGACTGGCCCGGAAATGTGAGGGAACTGGAGAATGCGATTGAACGGGCTGTGGTCCTTTCCAAGTCCCGCCTGTTGCGGGCCCCTGACTTTTCTTTTCTCAGCGCCGGCCCAGTGGCGGAGCTCAAGCCCAGATCCCTTCGCGAATTGGAGAAGGCCCATGTGCTCCGCATCCTGGAGGAGTGCGACTGGAATGTCACCCAGGCTTCAAAAACCCTGGACATCCACAGGGCGACCCTTCACAAGATGATGAAACGACTAGGGCTCAGGAAACCCTGACCTGCTTCGCCGAAAGTAAGGATTCTATGAACGCGCCGATGAACCGAATCGGGGTCATCGCCCTTGGTGAGGTTCCTGACCTGATCCCCCAATCCATTGCCGCCCACATCCAGGGCATGCTTCACGCAGAGGTCGACGTGCTTCCACCCCTTGCCCTGCCTTCAGGGGCCTTTGACCAGGGAAGACTTCAGTACAGCGCCTCCCTTCTGCTTCAGCACCTGGAAACCCTTTCCCTGGGCCTCTGCACCAAAGTCCTGGCGGTTCTTGATGCAGACCTCTTTGTTCCCATCTTCAGCCATGTGGTGGGTGAAGCGCAGCAGGGAGGCAAACACGCCCTGGTCTCGCTTTACCGGCTCAAAACCCACGGGGTGGAGTCTCCCTCCGAGCTCTCCCTGGTCATGGAGCGGGCCGCCAAGGTCGCCCTACACGAGTTGGGGCATTTGTATGACCTTCATCACTGCACGGATCCTTCATGCCTCATGCACTTCGCAGGCGGTGTGGAGGACCTGGATAAAACATTCATGGACTACTGCAACTACTGTCGCGTTTTCCTCCGGGATGCCCTCTTGCGAGAACGGGCACAACCCGACGAAGACGAATGACTCAGGGAGTCTCCGTGTGGAGAAAGGTTTTCACCAGGCGATCCCACCCCACCTCCGGGTAGTTCCCGAAAAGGTCGTCCACCGGCGCAGCGCCTGTGGCGGACAATTGCGCGTATTCCGGCCCCATCAGCCCCATCAGGGTTTTCACTTCATGCTCCATCCATCGGAAGCTCTCTTCTCCGAAATACAGGCCCTTTAGATCCCTCTTCGGCAGGTGAGGTTCCACAATCAGGAGCCATCCCTCATGGTACGGGTCCGCATGCGTGAGACCCGGTGTTCCCACGGCTCTTTGATTCACGGCCAACACCGTTCCACTCACAGGCGACAGGGCGGCCGCTTTATGTCCATTTCGGGCAAAAGTCCACCCCTCCTGATTCTGAGTGATCTTTGCGCCCAGGGTTGGGAGGCTGATCTGTGCCGGTGAACCGAAAACCTTGGTCACGAAATCATCAAAGCCCACCCTGACGCGGCCCCCGTGCTCGAAACGCGCCCAGCAGTGCCCCAGGTGATAGTAGTACTCCTTGGCCAAGCGATAGCCCGAAGCCACGGCGTAAGAAGGAGCGGCCAGGGCCTGGCTCAACTCCGATTCATCCAGCATCTGATCATAGGGGCAATGGTAACACTCGTAGTTCATGACGCAGATTTTCGGCGCATTCACCCTCCCGGTCAGAGCATGACGGCAAGGCCGCTCAGGACCGCGGTATTGCGCCTTGAGTTTGGAGGCCCATTCCGGCTCGGATCGCTTTCCAGACGAAGCGGTCCCTCGGCTCATAGCCTTTCGCATCCCCTTGTCAAAACCGCACGTATAGCAATCATAGGCATTGTCACAGAGCCTGAAATTGATCACCCCTGCCTTCATCCAGACACATTCCTGATCAATGACCTGGAACCCCTGGACCTTGCTCTTCTTCTGCTCTTTTGCTTTCATGATGTTTCACTCCCCTTTTTCTGCGGGGTTCTTAAAGCACCGTTCGCCTTGACACCCCGCAGCGTGTTTTAGAAAGAGTCGTTACGCTGCTCTCAGCATGGGAATCGACTGTGGACAGGTTTCGCAGGAAGGCTTTTCACTCATTTCCTCCAGCCAGTCGTTGAAAGCACAATGCCAGCATTCAAAATTTCGGATGCACAGCTTGGGTATTTCCATTCGCGAGTTTGCAGCGTGAAAACACCACTTTTGATTTCCAAAGGTGTAACTCTTGAGCCCTGTCTTGGTCATCGTGATCCCCTCCTTCCTTTGCTTTTGCCTTTCTTAAGAGCAACGATCGAGCCAAAGCGGGAAAACTCTCGCCATTTCACCCAACGCACTGATATCCTTGGCCTATTTCGTCCTATTCCTCTTTATTGAATCATCCGTGTTTGGGGTAAGACCTAAAAACCTGTAGCAAAGAGCAACAGCATGAGGTCCGCCGGTTCGGCCAATACCCTGAAAAAAGGCAGATAGGGGCAGATGCAGTCGGCGTTGCGTTGTGCGACACTCTGTGTCGCCTTTTTCACCAGCCTGACGATTCTTGGGAGTTGGGCATGAGGAGGTCGAAGAAGAACCCACGAGACGATCATCCGCTGGGCGCGCAAGAATCACACTCCAAGGGCTGTTGCCTGGCAACGATCATTGGCGACTCAGGGCAGGGGTGCGGGGTATTTTCGGAAGATGCCTCTGCGGTTGGATTCCACGGATGTGACGCGTCTTGGACACTGGATCGCAAGGGAGGTAAGGGCGGGGGAGCAGGTTTTTTCTTTTAAGAGGGCGGCAACTTCAAAGTGAAGGTTGTTCCCTGACCGACCTCACTTTTAACTTCAATCGTGCCTTTGTGCCTGTCCACGATCCCGAAAACCGTGGACAATCCCAAACCGAGTCCCTTGCCCTCGGTCTTTGTGGTAAAAAAGGGCTCAAAGATGTGCGGCAAATTCTCCTTGGAAATGCCACAGCCCGTGTCGCTGACTCTGATTTCAACGACCTTCATCTTGGAATTGAAAGCGCTCCCAAGGACAAGGGTCCCTCCTTCCGGCATCGCGTCAATGGCGTTGAACAACAGATTGATGACCGCTTGCTGAAGTTGATTGAAGTCCCCTTGGATCACAGGATTCTTGGAATCCAGCTCCGTTTTGGCCTGGATGTTTTGAAGCGCCATCTTGTGTTGGCTCAACATCAGGCTCCTTTCCAACAACTCATTCACGTTGACCTCGGCGAATTCCATTTTGGATTTCCTGGAAAAAGCCAGAAGGTTGCTCACAATTCTGGAGCACCGGTCCGTCTCGCTTTCGACCACCCCCAGATATTTCCGGAACTTTTCTATCTGCTCAGGGTTTGGGGCACCCCGGCTCAGGATCTTGATCATCAGCCGAACATAGTTGAGGATTCCGGCAAGCGGGTTGTTGATCTCGTGAACCACGCTGGCCGCAAGCCGTCCAAGGGACATCATCTTGTCCTGGTGAAGAAGCCTGGCCTGATCCGCGCACTGCTGTTCCAACCTCCTCATTTCCCGCAGGTCCCTAAAAAAGCTGACCATGCCGACCTCTTCGGCTCCTTCGAACAGGACCGTTGCGGAGAGTTGGACCGGGATCTTGTCCCCTTCCTTGCTGAGGAGGTTGGCCTCAAAGAGATAAAGGCGATTGCGCCCGCCGTATTCTTCGGAGGCAAGGGCTTCCTTGAACCTTTCCGCCTCTCCGGGTGCGAAGAGCCGTGAGAAAGGCATCGTGCGAACCACCTCCTTCTTTGAAAAGCCCGTCATGCGCTCCAGGCTTTTGTTGTAGGTGAGGACCACTCCACTCTTGTCGCACCCCAGGATCCCGTCGATGGAACTGTCGATGAGATTTTTTTGGAAATTGAAAGTCCTTGCCAACTCCTCGGCCGTACTCATCCATCTCTCCTCCAGGATGGAGGCGTAATCCTGCAGCTCCTTTCGGGTGGTGAAGCGCTCCTTGGCCCGTTGCAAGGCGATCATCAGGGCGTCCATGTTGATGGGCTTGGTGATGAAATCAGACGCATTAAGCTGAAGCGCCTGGATGGCCATATCGATTTCTCCGTAGGCCGTGACGACGATCACCTCTTTGTTGGAATCCTGCTCCTTGATCCTCCGGAGCAGCTCCATCCCGTCCATGCCCGGCATTCGGATATCGGTGATCGTGATTTGCGGTGATTCCTTCTCACAGATCGACAGGGCCGTCTCGCCGTCGGCAGCGGTCAACACCTGGTATCCCGCATCCGACAGAGTGATCGCCATCACCTTCCGGATGCCTTCCTCGTCGTCAACAACAAGGACTTTCCACTGTTTTCGCTCAGAAGCCATGATTGTCCCTGCGGTTTCTCTCAATCCTTCCGATTGAGTCGGCAGACCTGTCGAGTATAAAGCATCGAGTCCCCTGGAGCAATCGTAATGAATGCTGGGAAGAGAAATCTGCTGAACAAATCAGCGGGAGTGAAGCTCCCCGCGCGCTCCTCTTCTTGACCAACAGATGTTTTTCGCCTATACTTGCTCTATAGACGCAGAGTTCAACTTTTCTTCATTCAGAAGAGCAAGGCGTTGAGCCGGGGAGGCTGTCTTATGAAAGTCCATTTGAGAATTGAAGGCATAGCCCCTCTTTATAAGATCCTCAACAACAGGAAGGCCCTGGATTTTGATTTCCCCGGAAATACCTTGGCCGATTTTACCAATGAGCTGATCAGAAAATACGGCCCGGGCGTGAAAAAGGCTATTTTGGATCAGCAGGGGGAGATCGACCTGGAGCTGCGGGTTGTGGTCAATCAATCCCAACATCTCTCCTATGGGGAGCGCATGGCCGTGCCCCTTCATGAGGGTGACACGCTTCATTTGATGACGGCGGGGTGAGCCTGATGTGCGCAGTCCGGTGGACTGCCGCAAATCAAGGCTGAAACCCGGCACCTTTCGAGTCCACAAGAGAGAGCCTTTTGCGCTCTAATCATTCTTCCATACCCTCTTCGCCGCCCATCTGAACTCCGGCAAAACCCTCGTCTGGACGCCTTGACATCGGATTTGCCTCCAAGCGGCCGGCTTTTCCTCAATAGGCCCAGTAGAACGCCCGGACCGCGAGGGCCATCAGGGCGCCGATGGCGGTGGTGAAACACAGGGTGAAAAGCATGCCCCGGTTCCCGATGGTGGAGCGCAGCATGCCCAGTGTTGCAAGACAGGGGATGTAGAAAAGACTGAAGACCGTGAAAACCATCATTTGTTCCTCTGTCATGACGGAGGAAAAGGTGCTTGTTCCGAGAGCCTGGACAAGCATGATAATGGCCAGCTCCTTTCTCAAAATGCCGAAGATGAGGGTAATGCCCACGGCTGAGGGAAGGCCCAGGAGACCACTGGTGAAAAGAGAGAGGATCCCGTTGATGCGCTCGGCAAGCTGGAAATACTCCAGGAGACTGAGAATGACGCTCCCCGCAATCAGAATCGGCCAAGCGATCAGGATGAATTCCCGGAGCCGGAACCAAACCTTCCGAACCACGGCTGAAGGCTGAGGCAACTTGTAGCTCGGCATTTCGAGGATCATGCCTGGCGAGACGTCGGGCATGTAGTGCGAGAGAATCTTGCCTGCTACGGCGATGACCACGAGGTTGAGGACATAAAGCAGGAGCGCCTTGAAAGGTCCAAGATAGAAAGCCACCAGGGCGAAGATAATCGTTGTCCGCGCGGCGCAGGGGATCAGGGTGACGAGCACAGCGGTGAGAAAACGGTCCCTGGCTCTTTCCAGGATTCGCACACCCATGATGGCGGGAACATTGCAGCCATAGCTCAGCACAAAGGGGATGATGGATTTTCCGTGGAGACCGATGCTGTGCATGATGGAATCCATGAGGAAGGCAGCCCTTGGAAGATATCCGATGTCTTCCAGCAGGGAGAGTCCCAAGAGGAAGGGGATGAGGTAAGGCAAGACGATTCCAATGCCGCCGGAAAAGCCCTGGATTAAACCGTTAACGACGGTGAACAGAAGGGATTCCTTGCCGAGGTGTGCACCCAGGTAAGCTGCCGCTTGATCGAACAGAGTGAGGATCGGTTCTTCGACGTGCTTGCCAAGACTGAAGACCATCCAGAAAAAGGTGAAGAGAACTCCTGCCAGAAACACATACCCCAGGTAGGGATGCATGAGATATCTGTCGATCTGCTCCCGGAGCGGCTTTGCCCCTCGCGGTCTGACCTTGGCCACGTGCTCAAAAAGGTTCATGGCGAGGGAATGCCGTTCCGAAGAGACCACCATATCCGAGGGCCTGCCGTGGCACTCGGAAAGCAGGGTTCGTAACCGTTCGACTTCACCCATGATCCCTGGGTGGATTTCTCGCACGGCTTGTTCGAACTCCTCGTCCTGTTCGAGTAATCGAATAGCCAGAAACCTTTTGGGCACTCCCAGTTTCGATGCTGTGGCCGTTCCAAGAAGATCGGCAAGTTCTGAAATCACACGCTCCACATCCAGGGAAAGGAAATGAATCGTGCCCGTATTTCCCCTTTTTGCCGTCTCCACGGCCGAATGGAAAAGCTCCGGAACCCCCTGCCCCCGGACCGCGATGGTGGGAATGACGGGAACCCCCAAATCCTGAGCCAAGTGGTCCACGTCGATCTCCACGCCCTTCTTGGCCGCTTCATCGATCATGTTCAGGCAGACGACCAGAGGAATTTTGAGTTCCAGCAACTCCAGGGTCAGTTCGAGACTTCTGGAGAGCACGGAGGCATCCAGGATATTGATCACCAAATCCGGCCTCTCCTTGATGAGGTACTGACGAGCCAGGACCTCCTCTCTTTCTGAAGTGGAAACAGAATAAATGCCAGGCAGGTCGACCAGGGTAAAGCTCACTCCGTTCAAATTGATCCGGCTCGTAGCGTAATCCACGGTGGTGCCTGGGAAGTTGGAAACAATGGTCTTGTATCCGGCCACACTGTTGAAAAGAGCGCTTTTTCCGCAATTCGGTTGTCCAACCAGAGCGATTCTCATTCGTCTTCTATCACTTCCACTTCGATCTTTTTAGCCATGCCGTGACCGATCCCCACCTGGGTCCCGTGAATTGCAATCAAGACCGGTCCTCCCAGAAAGCCTGTGCGCAGGACTTTCAGCCTGTCGTCTACATGGATCCCCAGCCCGCCAAGCCTCTGGCGGAGGCGGTGCCCTCCATAGACCTGCCTCACCACGGCGGACATGCCCTCTTTGACTCTTTCAAGTGTCGTGACCATTTTTAAATCCTGCCCAGATACTCCCTGTAAAAGCGCCTGAACTCCTTCTTCCAATCCACGTTGATTTGAGGCTCCTGTTTGATAAACTCCGCTACCGCTCGAAGACGCCGGACCGTTTCGGGACTGACGGCATGTTCGATTTTGCAGGCATCCGCAGAAGCCGTCGCATGGTCCAACCCCAGAATGTTTTTCAGGAAATCACTCAACACCTCATGTTTGTGGGTGATCGCGCCGGCGATTTCTTCGCCCTCCGTCGTGAGGCGCACATAACCGTAGGGCTCCTGAATCACGAGATTTCGATTTTTGAGCTTTCTGATAGCTCCCACGACGCTCGGATTCGTCACATCGAGTCGGTCTGCGATCGCTTTGATCCGCGCAACCCCTTCCCTGCGGCAGAGATGATAAACGGCCTCCAGGTAATCTTCCATCTGGGCGCTCAGCTTTGTTTCTTTGGCCATGGTGAACCCCATCACAAGTTAGCTGTAACTAACTTTATGTGTTCTCCCAAACTTTGTCAAGCTTTAAACTGGGTTTCCACGGCCATTCATGGCCAAGCGGGCGCCCAGCTCGTGATGCCCGCTCACAACGCATGGCAACGCCCAAGAGAAGGATTCGCTTATCAATGGAATGAAAAGCGAGTATACTCACTAACGCATGGAAGGGGATCGAGTTCCACCGCAGCATGCCCTTTGCTTTACAGGCTTGTGACAGGGCGGTGTTATCCTTGCCGCCGAACCTGTTGGAATAAGAGCATCATTTCAGAGGATGAGGGATGACAGATTCGCTTGATGACTTTATCCGGGAATTGCAAGAGAAGATTCATGCTGAGACCAAGGAAGCCTATGGGCAAGCTGTCTATGAAAGATGGCTGTCACCCCGGTACATGGGTTTCATGGACAATCCGGATGGATACGGCTATGTCACCGGTTCGTGCGGGGATCGGATGGAAATCTTTTTGAAGTTTGAAGAGGATAAAGTCAAAGACGCCGCCTTTCGGACGGACGGATGTGGGTCCAGTGTAGTCTGCGGTTCCTATGCCGCCGAGCTCGCCCTTGGAAAAACCCCTGATGAACTGGCTGAGATTTCGGGCGAAACCATCCTTGAAACCTTGGGCGGCCTTCCTGAGGAGGACAGACACTGCGCGTTTCTCGCGGCGGATACGCTTCAGGAAGCCCTCGAGGATTACATGCGGAAACAGCGAAGGAAGAAATAGAGAGGAAGAGCCCTCATGCAGAATTACCGTTATCTGTTCGGACCAGTGCCGTCTCGTCGGCTGGGGCGATCCCTCGGAGTGGACCTCACTCCCCGCAAGACCTGCACGTTCGATTGCGTGTTCTGCCAGCTTGGCCGGACCACCGAGACGACCATGACCCGAAAGGAATATGTGCCCGTAGACGCCGTGCTCGCCGAGCTCGACGCGTGGGTTAAAGACGAAGGCCAAACAGATGTCATCACCCTTTCGGGGTCTGGAGAGCCCACCCTGCATTCCGGCTTCGGGGAAGTGCTCCAGTTCATTCGGTCCCGCACCCCCTTTCCTGCCGTGCTCTTGACCAACGGCACGCTGCTCTGGCTGCCGGAGGTTCAAGAGGCGGCTTCCCGCGCTCACATCGTCAAGGTTTCCCTGAGCGCTTGGGACCAGGCCTCTTTCGGGTGGTTGAACCGGCCCCATCCGGAGCTCTCCTTTGAGCAGGTGTGGGAGGGTCAGAAGGCCTTCCGCGCCCGCTTTCATGGGCAGTTGTGGCTGGAGGTTTTTCTGGTTGCGGGCATGAACGCCCTTGCTTCAGACGTGGCCAAGATCGCCGCCCTGGCCAAAGAGATCAGGCCGGACCGCATTCATCTCAACACGGCGGTGCGCCCGCCCTCGGAGGATTTCGCGGTCCCCCTCTCTCAAGAGCGCATGGAGGCTCTCACGCCCCTTTTCTGCCCAAGGGCGGAAGTGATTGCAGAGTTTGAAACGAAACAAAGAGTTGAAATAGGCGCGGCTCAGGAAGAGATTTACGCCATGTTGCGGCGAAGGCCCTGCACGGCCCACGACATTGCCGAAACCTTCAGCATGCACCCCAATGAAGTCTCCAAGTACCTTGGAAAACTGCTGAGGGAAAAACGCATCCGGGCACAGGTGGTCAATTCCCTGCTCTACTATGTGGCTGAGGAGGGTAAGGCGGAAAAAGAATCCAGCGGTTGAATGGGGATACAATGAAAATCCTTGATGACTTGCTCTCTGCGCTCGACTTCGACGCCCCTGTCAAAGACATCCGGCAAGGGGTTTTTCACACAGGGGTGCTGACGCGGTATTGCGGCCTTGCGGCAACGCTGCCTCGCGACGCTCTCAAACGAGAGGGTCCTCTGGTGAGGGAGCCCGGCTTTCTGCTGAACAAGACCGCGAAAGAGCTTGCCCAAATGGTTTACTCGGACAGTCTCCTGGAGGCGGCCATAGGCATGGCCACAATCAATTCGCTCCTCGAAGTGGATCTCGAATCCAGCACGGAGACCAATGCTGCAGAGGTCATCCTCGAAAAGGGGCTGGGGAAGAAAGTGGCCGTTGTGGGGCATTTCCCTTTCTTGCCGCGCATCCGCGAAAAGGCCGGGGCCCTTTGGGTGATCGAAAAAAACCCAAGAGAAGACGATTTCCCTGAAACGGAAGCGGATCGTCTTATCCCCCAGGCAGACGTGGTGGCGATTACAGGGACCTCATTGACTAACCACACCCTACCCCATTTGCTTCAGCTTTGCAGCCCCAAGGCCTTTATCCTCATGCTGGGCGATACGGTCCCTCTTTCCCCGGTGCTTTTCGATTACGGGCTGCATGCTCTATCGGGCACAAGGGTGATGGACGCAGATCTCGCCCTCAGGTGTGTCAGCCAAGGGGCCAACTTCAGGCAAATCAAGGGGACAAAGAGACTGACGATGTTCAAAGGATAAACCCACGGCGGTGTTTGAAAAATATTTAAACCAAAGGAGGTAACAGCTATGCCCAGAGGAGATGGAACAGGACCGCGAGGACAGGGACCGGGGACCGGTCTAGGAATGGGAGGAGGCAGAGGTGGAGGACGGGGACGGCAAGGGGGTTTTGGGGCCGGACCTGGGGGCCAATGCGTTTGCCCCCAGTGTGGGGAAAAAGCGCCCCACCAAGTGGGCTCGCCTTGCTATGAGCAGCGATGTCCTAAATGCGGAGCCGCGATGACCCGAAGGTGATTGCCAACGGACAGAACTGGAAAGGAGGTGGAGGGCATGGAAGCGGATGAACAAAGGGGTTGGAGTCCTTATCTAGGAGGGGCCTTGGCCGGGCTGCTTTCGATCCTTTCCGTATGGGTTGCCGGTAAATATTTCGGCGCCTCCACGACCTTTGTGCGATCGGCGGGAATGATTGAGAGCCTTGTGGGCCCCGAGCGGATCGCCAAAATGTCCTATTTCATCAAAGAGGTGCCGCAAATCGATTGGCAGTGGATGTTTGTAGTGGGCATTCTCATTGGATCCCTTGTCGCTTCGATCAGCTCCGGGACCTTCCGTTGGAAAGGGGTTCCGGAGATGTGGGAGAAACGCTTCGGCCCGAGTTCCTTAAAACGGGGCATGGTGGCCTTTTTAGGCGGCGTCATCGCCATGTTTGGGGCCCGCCTGGCAGACGGCTGACCGAGCGGACATGGACTGAGCGGTTCGCTTCAGTTGGCTGTGAGTGGCTTCATTGCGCTGATCTGCTTTTTTGCAGGCGGGATGGTCATCGCCCGCTTTCTCTATAAAGGAGGTGATCAATCATGAGAATGATCCTCTACGGTTTGATCACAGGAATCCTTTTTGGTTTCTTCCTTCAGAAGTCAAAGGTCATTCGCTATGACAAACAACTCGGCGCCCTTCGGCTGATAGACATGACCATCGTCAAGTTCATGCTCTCCACGGTCCTGGTCGCCATGGTGGGAACCTACCTGCTGAAAGACGTCGGCCTGGTCAAGCTCTCTATTAAATCGACCTTGCTCGGAGGCGTCATCCTCGGAGGATTGCTGTTCGGGATAGGCTGGGGATTATTGGGTTACTGCCCCGGCACCGCTCTGGGAGCCCTGGGAGAAGGCCGTTTTGATGCACTGTGGGGCATCCTTGGAATGCTGGTAGGCGCAGGGCTTTACGCAGAGGCCTATCCTTTTCTGAAAAAGACGGTCCTGACATGGGGTGATTTGGGGAAGATTACCCTTCCCCAGGTTCTGGGCGTCAACCACTGGGTCATCATCCCCATTATGGTTGTTGGGGGACTGCTGCTCTTCCGCTGGTTTGAGAAAAAAGGATTATAAGAGGAAGGATGAAGTGATGAGAAAAGTAGCGCTCTTCGCCTTCAATGGCGACTTTATGTGTTTCATTCATGTGCTGTTGAATGCCCTGGACATGAAAGCCAAAGGGATGGATGTGAAAGTGGTGATCGAAGGGTCTGCAACGAAACTCATTCCGGACCTGGCCAAACAGGGTAACCCTATGGCCTCCTTATACACCAAAGCGAAAGAGCAGGGTCTCATCGACGGGGTCTGCAAGGCCTGCTCCGGCAAGATGGGCACTCTGGAAGCCGCCCGGCACGAAGGGCTGAAGCTCCTGGACGACATGAGCGGCCATCCCAGTATGGCCCGCTACCAGGAACAGGGTTTTGAGGTGATTCCTTTTTAGGAGCTGTTAGACAGACCCGCCCCAATCAGGCTTTCAGCCACAGCGCCTCTCAAAGGAGAGGGTTCGGAAATCCGTGAAATAACGAGCTCGGAGGTTCGCCAGGTGTGAAGCAAGGGGACAGTCCCATTCGAGATCCTTTCTATTGATGTGGAGACGGTCATCAATCCCAAAGTGGAGCCTTTGGAAAGCGCTCTCATTGAGAAAATCCCAAGCCAGCAATTCAACGAAGACTTGATGGAAAGCAAGATTGCACAATTTCTCAAAAAAGTTTTCGATAATCCCATTGTTTTGGATTTTCGCCAGCCCTGAACAATAACCCCTGAGAAGGAACGATTCGCCGCCCTTCAATATAGAAACAGGCCTTGCCCCGCATTCTTTCCAGGGCAAGGCCGCAGAAAGTTTTGTTTAAGCCGGCTGGGATTTGGCTTCCAGTTCTTCCAGCCGCTTCTGGATGGCGTCGAGCTCTTGCTTGATCGCTTCCGCCTCATCCCTCAGCATGCTCGCCTCGTCCTGCGGGTTCATGGGGTAAGGTCCGTAAGCCGGGCCGTAACCCGCTCCCCACATGGGGTAGAACCCCCGCCATCCTATGCCTCTGCCATAACCGCGACCCATTCCAAAACCCGGACCGAATCCCCGTCTGAACCCGCGGCCCCAGCCCATGCCCCGGCCATAGCCGCGGCCGTAACCAAGCCCTCTGCCATACCCCGGCGCATAGCCTGCGTAGGCAGGATTGCAAAATCCACGACCTCCTCCGGTCATAGGACCGGCACCCATGGGTCCTGTTCCATCAAATCCTGGCATCGTCTTATCTCCTTTCAAAGTAGTCCGTTGGTTGATTCATCCCAGCCGGCACAACCACCGCCGGCTGAACCCTCTGAGCGGGACCTTCGCTTCATACCCGTCGCTTGGACAAAATCACTGAAGGTCCGTGTGCGAGCTGCAATGCCCATTCGAAAGCTCTGAGCGAGCTTCCTGGTTGCAGGATGCTCAAAAGCACCCAGATACAAGGCGCCCGACATCCAGAGGAGTGAGACGTACATTCCGGTACGTCGCAACGACGAGGGATGAGGGGAACGCAGTAGATGAGTGCTTTTCAGCATCCTGCTAATATCTCCCGCGCCAGCCACGGCGGTATCTTCCTCGTCCTCTCGGAGGCATTTCAAAGTGGCCCCCTTCGATTCGGAGGATCTTGCCCATAATGAGAGCGTCGGCCACAACAGCCCTCGCTTCGGCAAGAATCCTGCCCAAGGTCTGACGGGAGACGTTCATCATGGCGGCCGCCGCTTCCTGGTCCAGCCCCTGGTAATCCACGAGCCGGATCGCCTCCAGCCCCTCCACGGGAAGAAGAGCCTCCTCTCTTCCCCAGGGAGGCATCTGGTTTGGAACAAAAGCGGCAACCACGGGACGCCCTTGAACCCATCTCATCTTGCGCGGCCTGGGCATGGCCGACCTCCTTATTATGAGCTTTTGCTCATAATATAAACCAGCAGAGATGCTTGTCAAGAAATATTTTGAGCATAAGATCATAATAAGAAAGGGGCACGGTACACGGTTCAAGGTCCAGGGCGAAGATCACCAATGAACTATCCGCAGCGGGCTATAGGGTATCTGATCTATGGTCACGACCGTCACACCCGCGCAGGCGGGTGTCCGAAGAAACATCCCTGTCTGGATTCCCGCCTTCGCGGGAATGACACAACCGCAGCAAGTTGCAGGGAATGAACCTTATAGAGATTCAAGATTCCTCTCCCCTGCTAGGAGGGGTTCGCCCTCCAGAGGCGGACAAGCGGAGGGGTCTGTTATGGCTCGATATGAATGGTGGGATAAAGGCCCTTGTGCACGCCTATGGAGTAAGGTTGGATGATGTTGAAAGCGATGTTCTGGCCTTTCTGAGCGTGGCCCTTGTTTTTTCGGCCGTCGAAATAGGCGCCGTTGGCTTCCAGAATGTGCTCGATCCGGCGGCGGAAGGCTGCGACAAAATCAGAGCCCGAGCCGGCGAAGTCCATGGACAATCGATCCGTCCACCTGGCACTTTCCCAGGAAATAGCTGCCGGCCAGATTGGAGCCGCTGAAGCGAAAGTGCAGAGGATGGTGTCCGGTGATTCCGTAAAAGGCATAAAACTCGGACAGCTTTTTCAGCGGTATGCTGGGTTTCAGGAACGGGCCCACATCAACTTCCAGGTCTCTCAAGTTGATGTGGACACGCCGAATAATCCGCTCAATCAACTTTTCGAGCTTCTGCATCGCGAGGGGCCCCTCCTTGGGATCCGTTTGCGCTACGTCTTTGTCCCCTGGCGGGCAGCGTTGTTCCGGTTCACTCTACCACAAACGCCACACGACCCGGTCGCCCCGTTTTTCGGCCCTGGCTTTTTCCATGTGACGGAGGGCCGCAAACTCTCGCTCCAACTCCTTATGCGTCAGCTTGGCATTGAGCTTTTCCAACAACGCTTGCGGTTCGACACCGCCGGTCTCTTTCAAAATCGAAAGAATCTCGGCCTGGATCGGTGTCAGAATCAGATCGCTCTGCGCATGCTTGTCAAAGGATTTGGCGCTGTGCACCGCCCAGGGGTCACACGTTTTTACCGGCGACAGAGCATCCATGTAGCACTCCTCGCAAAGCGTCTGGCCGAGATGATGCTTTTCTTCACCCGGTTCGATGGCCGCGTGGCAGCGATCGCATTGCATAATTCACATCCTTACGTCTTGGTTCAAGCTCCCGAACCCCTTTCCAGTGGTTCCCTCGTACTGACGCACACCTTTTTTATACCGGTTTGAAAGAAAACCGTCTACAGACGATTCGCCCTGTTTTTTTTAGCGGACCGCATTCGCTGCTTCCATCGAGCCTGTGAAATATGATAAGAACGTTAGGAAAGCCTTCTTAAAAAATATCCGTTTTCTTGAACTCAGATCAAGGAGGTTCCCTATGCCTTATGAGAGCATCATGGTCGAGCGAAAAGAACATGTGGGGATAATCACCTTCAATCGCCCGAACCAGTTCAACACCTTTAACACCCCTCTCGCCAATGAACTTTGCAACGCTCTTCTGGAATTGGAGATGGACCAAGCCGTCCGGGTCATCGTCCTCAGGGGGGCCGGCAAGGCCTTTTGTACGGGTATCGACATCTCTGAATTCCACGGCAAATCGGCTCAGGAGTACAGGGAGTGGATCGACCGGATGGAGCGGGCGCTCCACCTCATCGCCTCCATCAAAAAACCGGTCATCGCCTCCGCTCATGGCTATGCGGTGGCCAACGGGGTGGGGCTCATCGCTGCCTGCGATCTCGCGATTGTCGCGGAAGGGACGAAGCTTGGAGCGACCGCCGTCAACGTAGGGCTCTTCTGCATGGGACCGGCAGTTCCCATGTCCCGATCTCTCAGCAGGAAGCGATGCCTGGAGATGGTGATGACCGGAGAACTGATCGACGCACGAGAGGCAGAGCGTTGGGGCCTGGTGAACAAGGTGGTGCCCCTGGACAAGCTCGAAGAGGAGACCCTGGCGCTCGCGAACCGGCTCGCGGAGAAAAGCCCTCTTGCCCTTCAAATGGGCAAAGAGGCTTTTTACGGCATGTCGGACCTGGAGTTCGACAAAGCCCTCGCCTACACCAATGAGGTCTTTGCCGCTCTGTGCATGACAGAGGATGCCAAGGAAGGGGTGGACGCTTTTTTGAACAAACGAAAGCCTCAATGGAAAGGGAAATAGCCGCCGGGGCTCTATGTTTGCATAACGGGCAGAAAGACATGAAAGGTGGAGCC
>Ga0073932_1003489_pt1 | contig 20805 bp, 12 predicted proteins | sample DewCreD2012metaG_FD_76967 | JGI IMG/M metagenome (GOLD analysis project Ga0073932, IMG submission 76967) | Hot spring sediment bacterial and archeal communities from British Columbia, Canada, to study Microbial Dark Matter (Phase II) - Dewar... ...
CCGTCTATCTCGCCGACTCGGTCATGACCCCCTCCCGCGGTGACGCCGAGAACCTTTTCGAGCAGGACAAGGTTCGCGTCTGGCTCTCCATCGGCAAGGTCGAGCTGCCGTTGCGGCTGGCCAGCCAGCGCGGCGTCGCCGGCCTCACGCACCTGCTCGACGCGCATCTGGCCAAATCCCCGCCCACACCGCCCAAGGACTTCACCCGACTGGCCGCCGAAGACCTCCAAGCCTGCTACTCCGCTACCAAGCTCAAGGAACAGAACCTGACCGTGGCGCAGGCTTGGGCAAAAGACGAGCCGACCCTGGCCAAGCTCTATGAGACGATTTACCACCTGCACAAGGAAGGCCGCAACGGCCTCTGGGCGCGCATCATCAAGAACGCCTTCGCCCCGGTCTTCCTCGCCCCGTTCGATTTCGTGGCCGGCAACCCGCCGTGGATTGGCTGGGAAAACCTGCCCGAAGGCTACCGTAACGCGACCAAAGACCTCTGGCAGCGGCACGGCCTCTTCGTCCACCGCGGCATGGACACCATCCTCGGCAAGGGCAAGAAGGACATCTCCATGCTCGTCACCTACGTGGCCACCGACAGCTACCTCAAGGACGGCGGCAAACTCGGCTTCGTCATCACCCAGGCCGTGTTCAAAATGGCCGGCGCGGCGCAGGGTTTTCGGCGATTCAAAACTCGCACGGGCATACCCATGAACTGCCAATTTGTGGACGATTTTTCTGAACTGCAGCTTTTTGAGGGCGCGACCAACAAGACTGCCGTGTTCATTCTGCAAAAGGGCCAGCCCCAACGTTATCCCGTCAGCTACGCCTATTGGCGAAAAAAGGAATCTGGCCGCAAAGGCTCATTCGATTACGATGCCACCCTCGAAGAAGTGATCGAAAAAACGGAACGGCGCAGTTGGGAAGCCGAACCTGCCGATGATGCCGACTCCACCAGCGCATGGCTCACAGGAGCGCGGGGCGTCTTGAAGCACGTAAAGAAGGTGCTCGGCAAATCCAACTACGAGGCCCACGAGGGCATCAACACCGGCGGGGCGAATGCCGTGTATTGGTTCGAGATTCTCAAAGACCACGGAGACGGCACGGTCACCGCCCGCAACATCACCGAGGGCGCAAAACGCAAAATCGAAAGTGTTCAGGTCCGGTTGGAGAAGGAACTCCTGTATCCGCTGTTGCGTGAACGCGATGCACTGAGCTGGAAGGCTTCGCCCAGTGCCTACATCCTGTTCGTGCAGGATGTCGCCAAGCGACGAGGGATGGACGTGGCAACGCTCAGGCGGGACTTCCCGTTGGCTTGGGCTTGGCTCGAACGCAATCGCAAACTGCTCGAAGAACGGGCCGCCTTCAAACGCTACTTCCGCTCCGACCGCGACGCCTTCTACTCCATGTTCAACACCGGCGACTACACGCTGGCGAGATGGAAAGTTGTTTGGTCAGCCGTAGCAATGAAGCTGGAAGCTGCGGTGATTTCCAACCATCATGGAAAAATGGTGATTCCCCAACACATCGTCACGCTTATTCCGTTGGACGACGAGGTTGAAGCCCACTACGTCTGTGGGGTTGTGAACTCGACGCCGTTTCGGTTTGCGGTGAGCTGTTTCAGCCAACCCGGGAGCAAGAGCTTTGGCACACCCAGCATTTTGGAAAAGGCGCGCATCCCTAAGTTCGCCCCGGCCTCGAAGCTGCATCAGCAGATCGCGGCAGAGGCGCGGCGGTTGGCGGGCGGCGCGGCGGATGCGTCCGAGCCGGTGCACGAGACGCTGGATGCGCTCTGCGCCCAGTTATGGGGCGTGGACGCCGCCGGCCTGCGCGCCATCCAGTCCGCCTACCGCGACCTTTACGTCACCGCGCCGCGAGAAGCGGCGATTGAAAAAGCTCCCACCGATGACGATAATGCCGCCACTTGAAATTCACCCTCATTTGCGACGAGAGCGGCACGAGCGACCGATACATGGTCGTGGGGGCGCTGATCTTGCCGCGCACGAACCATCCGTTGCTCATAAAGGAGATTCAGGACCTGAAGTGCTCGTTGGGCTTTCGACCGGAAGGCGAAATCAAGTGGGGCAAGGTCAGTGCGAAATATCTGGACCGTTATCAGAAAGTGATGGATTGGTTCTTTGGCCACTTGCGGGCCAATCACTGCCGCTTCCGGGCGCACGTCGTGGACACGGCGTCACCGGCCTACCGCGCCTATGGCAAGGGCGACGTGGAGGAGTCATTCTACAAGGTTTATTACCACCTGCTGTATCAGAGCGTGCGCCGGCTGGCCGTGGAGGAGGAAGGCAGCAACGTGCTAATCCTGCTGGACGACAAACGCAATCGCCATCCGTTTCGCCTTCAGGTGCTCAAGACGACACTCAACCGCGGGTTCAAACGCGATTTGAAAATTGCCAACCTCGTTGCCAACGTCGAACCGCGTCAGTCCAGCGGGCCGCGTATCGAGCCGCTGATTCAGGTGGTGGACGTTCTAATCGGAGCGATCGGATTTGTGCGCAACGGCCGGATTGCTCGCCCGGAAGCCTCACCCGCGCGGGTGCGCATGCTAAAGTATTTGGAGCAAGCAGCAGGGACGGGATTCGCTTTCGACACGGCGGCCCGCGCACCGTTCAACTTGTGGACGTTCGACGTGGCCGTGGCGATGCAGCGGCGACAACAGCATCAAAAAAAGAACCGCTCCAGCGCCTAGCCTCTTGCGAGGCACTACACCATAAGGTGCAGGTTTCGGCGCAGGCAGCGATTCCAAAGCAACATTGGCTGAACGTGCGGAAAATGTCAACAATTGAAAAAGCCAGGAGGGTGAGCGATCGCCAGCCTCTTGGAGACGCACCATGAACCGCCTGCCGCAACTGTTTCGTCTGCAAGCCGCGCTCGAAGTGCTGTCGCGGCAGACAGACGTGTTGCCCGCAGTCGGCGGCGCGACCGAGGAGGAACTGCACCCGGACATTGACGAGATCGAGGACGGCAAGATCACCAAGGACGACACGTTGCTGGACGAGCCGTTCGAGTTCGGCCAGAGCGACACCTACGTGCCCCTCCAGCCGCTCAAGCGCACGGAGGACCACCTGTTCCGGTATTTCCAAGACGGCTCGATGCGATCCTTTTTCGCCGGCACGGCGCTGGAGCACGACCGCCAGACGCCGGTGATCATCGGCCAGGTCGGCTGCGCCGCGCTGGAGCGCGAGGACAACGGGCGGCTGAAGATCGCCGTGCACAGGCAGCGCAACCTGTTGCTGGTGGCCTTCAGCCAGATCAGCCAGCCGGTCCGGGACAAGCTGCAGGAGATCGTGGCCAATCTCGGCCCGGACTACGAACTGGCGGACATCGAGGCGCACGGGCAGGCCACACAGGACTTGCGCCGGCGGGCCGACGACTCGATGCGGCAGGCCATGATCCTGGCGGAGGCTGAGGCGATGGTGGCGGTGTTGGAGTCCAAACCCGCAGGCTGGCTGGTGAGCGACGGCTCGATCCGGTTTGCCAAGTTCTTCGAGGAGTTGGGGCGCATCTACGGCACGGAGCAGCCGCGGGTGGTGAGCGTGGCCAAGAATTTCAGCAAGACGCCCCGGTTCAAACTGGGCCGGGGCGGCAAAAACCGCGAGGTTAATCTGTGGCAGTTGCTGGCCGATTTGCCCGAAGGCAACCGCACGCTGGCCTGGAAGGCCTGCACGCGAGATCGCACGGTGGCCGTTTGGTATCTGCGGCTGCGGCTGCGGCGCTACATGGATTACCCGTTGATGGGCGTGATCAAAGTCGAACTGCCGGTGCTTGGCCCAGACCCGCCCACCAGCGAACTGGTGACGAAGCTCAGCAACGCCCTGCTGGCCGAGCGCACGGTGACGCCCCACGGCATGGACCGCCGCTGGCACGCGCATCTTTACCCGGTGTTCCAGGCCGAGCGGTGTGTGAAGAACAGTTTCGTCAGCGTCTCAACACTGCGCGCCGGTTTGCACTGGCCGCCGGCTCAACCCGCCAGGAGAACCCCATGAGCAACGAAAGCAAGATCATCGGCCGCGCCTCGGCCACCGAGAAAACGCCCAACCAGTCCAACGAATTTTCGTTCTGGCTCGCGCCGGACGTGCTGGTGAACCCGTTCGACATCGTCGAGGCCGAGTCGTATCGCGGCAGCAAGACTTACGGCTTGGTGCTGAATCTGGAGCACTCGACCGACGCCAGCACGCACCTGTCCAACTACATCTCGAACAACTTCGGCGAGGCCACCGAAGACCCGCAAACGCCCCGGCAGGGCACGACCGTGGCCAAGTGCGGCGTCATGTCGAACACCGAGGAAATTTACATGCCCGTGCCGAGCGAGGCGCGCATCCGGTTCGCCGACGCCGCCGGCATCCTCAAGGCGCTGGGCGCGGACGCCATCCGCGACGAGAACAAAATCCCGGCCGGCTTGATCGAGATGAGCAACGGCACAAAAGCCCCATGCTTTCTGGACGCCCGCTATCTGCTCGGCCCGGAAGGCGCGCACATGAACATCTCCGGCATTTCAGGGCTGGCGACCAAGACCAGCTACGTGATGTTCCTGCTCACCGCAACGCTCCAGCGCTACGCCGACGCGGACAAAACCGCGGTCATCCTGCTCAACGTCAAGCACGACGACCTGTTGCACATCCACGAGCCGAACGAACGGCTGACGGAGGCTGACCGCGAGATGTGGCGGGCGCTGGGCTTGGAGGCGAAGCCGTTCCCGTCTGACCGGGTGCATTACCTGCTGCCCAACGGCAAGCACACCGCCAATACCGGACGGCCCAACAGCCATGCCACGCCGGACATCCCGTTCGACATCTACGCCTACGCGCTGGCCAACACGAAGGACAAGCTCGACCTGCTTTTGAGCCACGTGCCGGACGCCTGGGACACCATGCGCGCCCTGATTGGCGAGGTTCAGCAGAAGCTGGAACACCCCGGCAAAGACCCGAACTGGTCAAGCGTCAAGACGTGGCAAGGACTGCTCGACGGGCCGGGGTTGGTGGATCAGAAGGAAAACAAGACCCGGCAGGTGGGCGAGGTGGCCGCCATCACGGTGAACCGTTTCCGGCGCATTCTGCGGCGAATCGTCCAGACCCGGCAGTCGGGCGTGTTTGTGGACCAGTTGAGCCGCAACCACTGCGATCTGGGCGAGAAGATTCGCGCCATCAAGGGCGGGCACACCTATGTGGTGGACATCTACAACCTCAAGGACGAGGAGAAGACGCTGGTCTTTGGCGACATCCTGCGCACCATCTACACGCTCTACGCCGAGAGCGACGTAGCGGACGAAGACCTGCCCCAGAAGGTCATCATCTTCGTGGACGAGCTGAACAAATACGCGCCGGAAGGCACGAAAGGCTCGCCGATTTTGGATCAGGTGCTGGAGGTGGCCGAGCGCGGCCGCTCGCTGGGCATCGTGCTGTTTGGCGCGCAGCAGTTTCTGAGCGCGGTACATGACCGGGTGACTGGCAACTGCTCAACCACGTTGCTGGGCCGCACCAACGCCGCCGAGATGGCCGAGCGCAACTACCGCTTCCTGAATCCCGACATCAAGGCCGCCGCAACGCGCCTGGAGAAGGGGCAGCTCATCCTCAACCACGCCGTCTTCCGCGAGCCGGTGAAGATCAAGTTCCCGCATCCCGCCTACCGCCAACCGGCGTAGCGCTACAAGCCCAAGCAGACACCGGCTCGAAGCGCTGGTTCGTGGAAGATGGGCATCGGTTGCTGAGGCAGGCTACTGCGGGAAAGTCCCGGCTGCGACAAGCTCGCGGAAAGCGGTAGAGCAGGGCGACCGGCAGTGGGGTGCGTCCGAGGGGGCGACCTGGTTCAGTTCGCGTCAGGAGGGCGGTGTGGTTCAGCCGGGTAAGCCTTGCCGAAAGCAATCTTGTGTAGCGCCATCGCACGGAAACGCCGGTGTTCTTGTTGTCGAACCCGGCCCGGAAATTGTTGGTCGCAATGTCCGGGTGCAGTTCAACAGGCCGAGTGGTCGCCCTGACCGCCCTGACTGGTGAGCAAGCGCACTCCACAGGCTCGTGGTCTGGCCGGGAGTGCCGACGCCCACAACCGCAGGACAGGACAGCTACATTGGGAGGGCGGGGAACTGCAGGGTCAGCGCATTTCTCGCCTGCTCAGCCCTCAAACTCGAACCCGAACAGCTTGGCCTGCTTCATCTGCACGCGCAGCATGACGGGCCGGCCCTCATGGCCGATCCTCTCCTCGCCCTTCCACGTCACCCGGTGGGACAGCGAGTTGCCGATGATGCGGTCGCTCTCGGCAAACGTGCGGCCGGGCACGTCCTCGCGGCTGCCCCACGTCCGCACGGCGACCTTCAAGTAACCGCTGGGTGCGACGTCCGCGTTCACGCGCAGCCGCTCTCCCCGCGGTACGACATAAACCGTGGCGAACTCGCCTTCGTCGTCCGCCTGCAACGCCACCAGCCGCCCCTTCGGCCAGGTGGCCAGACCACTGACACCGGGCACGCCGGGGAACAGCCCTTTGCGCTGCGCGAGGTCGCGCCCGGGATACTTGTGTGGAATCGGATTGCCGCTGTAACCGATGGCCCACTTGTCACCCGGATACTCGAGCAAATTCCCGGTGCAGGTCACAAACGCGCCGTCCGGTTCGCCCCATTTGCCCGGCGACACCACCGGGCCGCCGGGCACGCGCGACCACGTCCAACCGTCCGCGCTGGACAACAGCCACACCGCGCCGCCGTCGTTTTCCAGTTCCCATACCCACGGGAACATCACGTGATTGTCCGGCGCGCCGGGCAGGGTGGTCTTGCCATTCGTGTAGAACACGTGGCTGGGCGGCATGTCCGCCCCGGTGCTGACGACAATCTCGGGCGGGCTGAAATGGCGGAAGTCGCGGCTCACCGCTCGGCCAATCGAGCGCCGGCCCACGGTGATCCAACTCGTCGAGTTCGCCGGCTGGTCGTCGGCGATACGTTCGTTCACCTGCCACGCGCGCACGTAGGCCACGTAGAGCTTGCGGTCCGTGTCGTAGTAACAGGTGTTCAGCGTGTCCGCGTGCTGGATCATGAGCGGCTCGGGCAGAGACCGCCAGTGCAGCCCGTCCGGCGACACCGCGCCGAAGAACCCGAACACGCAGCGAAACCCGCCCACGTCCGGACGCCGCGCCATCGTGTCCGCCTCGCCGGGATACTTCTTCTCGAAGGCCGCCCATTCCTCGTCGGTGACGAGGCCGAGATACACCATTTTGTAGCGTTCGGTGGTCGAGGACGGGTCAATGAACACGCTGCCACCGTGGAAACCGCGTGTTGAGCCGTTCAGGTCGCCCCGCCAGACGATATTGTTGCTGCGACTGCCGGCGTATTCGTAAAGGCCCAGATTCGGTCGCGTCCATGTCACCCCGTCCAGCGACCCGGCATACGCCACGTGCCCGTTGTGGCCGGGCAGGATTTTGTCCTTGCTGCTGAACGGCTCGGGGTCGGGGCAAGGATCCAGGACGTACCAGGCCTTGTATTTGCCCTCGTCGAAGACCTGCGCCGCCAGTTGACCCTCTTGGAGCGGCACTTTCTGCGCCGGTTGTGCCACCAGCCGGATGCCGCGTGGCATGTCGAACGTCTCGAAGACGGCGGGCTGGTTGCCATCGCCCTTGAGCCACGCGCCCACGGCCTGGCGCTCGGCTTCGGTGGCGTTGGGGTCTGCCTGCACGCGCCAGGTGAAGCTGCCCTGGCGGACATATTTCCAGCTCGTGAAGTAGATCGCCCGGCCCTTGAGCGCGACGGGTTCGCCGAAGTAGCGCTCGGCCGCCGTCAACGGCAAAGCGAGGAGCATGAGGCTGGACAGCAATGACAGGCGCAAGATGGTTTGCTTCATACAGACACCTGAAACGGTTGAATGAACCCGTCCGGATGTAAAGCCGGCAACGGAGGATTCAGGCGGGGATTGTCCGCGCCGCGCCGCCGGCTGGAAGCCGGCGATCCAATGCAAGATACGAGCACCGAGGCTGTGTTACCATACAGTGCGGCAAAGAAGGCACGTGAGAAGACCGCATGAAACTCAGCCGTCCATCCGGGACGCGAATGTTTCCGTTCGTCGGGCTTGCCCACACCGCGAAGATTCGTTTCAGGGCTTGGCGGCGGTTGATTCCAGGACCAGCACCCAGTCGGGGTCACCCGCGCCGTTCAAACCCGGCGGCTCGAAGCGAGGTGGGCTGGCTGCGCGGAACGGGTTGGGCTCGATGCGGGTCAGCTTGCCCGTCGTGGGATCGAACCATTGCGCGGCAACGTCGCGGCCGAGCCACGTCTTCTCGACGCTGAACGGTTTTCCGTGTGCGGCGAAAATGAGCGCATGGCGTCCGTCGGGCGTGATGGCGGCGGCCGTCGCGCCTGGGGCGAGCTGAGCAGCGGGTGTCATGCGGTGCCACGGGAGGGTGAGGAGCAGGCGCTTGGCGTGGGCCAGGTGCGTGGAACCGGGCAGGTTCATGGCGTCGCGCCAGGCAAGGCGTCCCCAATCCACACCGGAGAACGCCTGGCCAAACTTCCAATCGTCACGGTTGATCTGGAAGATGCCGCTGGCGCCGTAGGTGTGGCCGGCACAGCCGCTGGCCAGCAGGTGCGCCCAAAACGCCTGACGCGCCTGCCGGGTGCCGATTTCGGCCAGGCCGTCCCTATCCGGCAAGCCTTCGGACGGGCTGACCCACTCGCGCTTCAAAGTGAGTTTCTCGTAGCGGGCCTCGCCGCTGAGCGATGGCATCACGGGCTCGCGGTTCCACCCCTTCAAGGCCATCTCAACCTGTCCCTCCGGCGGTGTGCTGTGGCCGCTTTGGTGCAGGTCGAAATCCAGCAGCGCGGGGTCCTCGATCTCATCGCGCGACAGGGTGGCATGTTTGGGATGCGTGGTCAGGAGGCGTTGGAACGGGTCGGTCTGCCGGACGTAACGGACAATCCTCGTCCAGCCCGCGCGCAGACTCTGCGCATCGGACTGCTGTGATGAGGAGAGATACCAGGGCATGGAGGTTTCGCCGGCGACGCACCAGACTACCGGCAAGGCTCCCCAGCGGGCGATGAGGTTGCGCCAGTGTTGCTGCATCCGGGCTTCACCCAGCCACGGCAGCCAGTAGCCCCAGCTCCCCACCACGCAGGGCACCAGCCCTTCCTCCACGAGATGCATCATCCGGGCGTCGGCCGCGTCGAAGTATCCCGGCCGGATCCGGGCGAAGTCCTGCGTCCACGGGAAGCCGCCATCGCCCTCGGCCCTTTCATCGAAGTGTTGGTCCAAGTCTCCATACAGTCCCGCGGTGAGCTGGATCACGGTGCACCCTTTCTCGCGCCGGTCGCGGGTGAGTTCGGCAAACTCCGCCGGCCAGTGCAGTCGCTTGACCAATCCCATCCACCACGTGTCCCCCAGCCAGAAGAAGGGCGTCCCATCCGCGTGGGCAAAATGACGCCGATCCTCCGCCACGCGCACGGGGCCGTGGCGGAACAGCGGGTTGTCTCCGGAGTAAGGACGGACTTCGATCGTCCCGGTTACATCGTGCAGGGCGGCATTGGCCGTGTCGCTGCAGCTCGATCGGAAACGGTGAAGCCCGACCACCGGCGAGGCGTAACGCACGCGCCAGACATTCCCCCCGGCCCAGAAGGCGGGCACGCGAAACTCTCGGCCGTTCGGATCGGTGATCACCGCATCGAGCGTCACTTCGTTGAACGGATTCGCGTAGGTCTTCTCGCTCCGCAGCGTGACTTCCGCCAGGCGATTGGCTTCGGCCTTGGCGAGAGAACGCGCGGAAGACCGGGCCGGCGCGGGTCCGCCGGCCTTTGGGGACAGCCCGTGAATCTCGCGGAACCGCGCGCGGGCCAGCGGGCGGCTGTTGTCGTATTCCTCCGCGTTGGCTTCCAGAGCGAGACCGACATACAGCGTCTGGGGAAACACCCCGTCCTTGTCATGGATGACCGGGGGGCTTTGTCCCTGCCACGAGCCTTCGGCGGTCTTAAGCTCGTGGGCGATCCAGTCGGACTCCGCAGGCTCGCCCGCGGTATCGGCAAACCAAGCGCGGAAGGTGTTGCCCGCGCGCTTCAGGCGCACCCAGCAATTCGGGAAGGCGATCCGGCGGTCATCCGGGCGGTTCACGTTTCGGGCGCAGCCATACATGAACGTGCCCTCCTTGAAGAGATTCCCGCCCGGGACGCCCCGCACGTTGAAGATGAAGCTGTCGTAGCCGTATTCGGTGCCGACCCATTTCGGGCTGTGCGAATTGGCGGCGATGTGAACGTATTCGGAATCGTCCTTCAGGCTCTTGCGCGCCATGAGGCCCGCGGTGGCCAGGTTGCCGGCGTCGTTTTGCACCGCTTCGATGCGGCACCAGATGTCGAAATCGCCCGTGATGGGGAGGTAGGCAAACCGGCCCTCATCCTTGTCATGGTGAACCCCGAACTGCTTGCCCGACGCCGTCATGTCGTAGGCCACCCACGGGGTGACCTCGATGGTCGTGCCCGCGATGGGCAGGTTGAAGTCAATGCTGGCCATCGAATCCGCGCGGCACGCGGCGCCGCAGGCAAGCAGGGCCATAGCGACGAAGCTGACTGCGATGGGAGCGAACCAGGTCGGGCCAGCCGGGTCCAACGCGGGCCGCAGTGCGAGTCGGGTTTTCAGGAAAGTGGGCTGAGGGGCTGAAACGATGGGCATCATGGCGTCAAGAGCCGGAAGGGGGGTTCGCGTTGGCCGCTGCGGCGCGCGGGCGCGCGGGCTGCCTGTGTTGGCTCATCCGAAGGTGCCAGACTTTCACGGGCGAAAGACTGCCAACTGAAGCAGCAATGCGAAAGCGAAACGCGCCAAACTCCTCCTCAGGGCTATTTCGTCTGATTAAGCTGGAGAGGGGGTCAACGCTGTCAGCGGCGGCGGTGCGAGCACAACGGGAGGCCCGGCGTGCCGCGAACCGGCGCCGCAGTCTCCTGCCGGCCAGGGCCAGACAAGTATCCCAGCCGCCCTGGCGGTCCCGTGGCGTAGGGCCATCGGCGTAGATGCCCCGTCCACCCGCAGGCCCAGTGGCGCGCTCCGCCCCCAAGCGCTTCTCAAATCATTCCTGCTCCGGGCATGAGGTGGCGAAAGTGGTGGTTGCCGCGTTGGCCCGGAATGCTTAACTTCGCACTGAGAACATTCACAAGACATGAACCTCACCTTCATCGGCATTGGCCAGGTCGGCAGCGCGCTCGCCGGCAATTTGCTCAAAGCCGGCCACCACGTCACCATCGCCGCGCGCAACGTGCACTCGGACAGCGTGCGCAAGGCCCAACAAGCGAATCCCGCTCTGAAAGCACTGCCCATGCAGGACGCAGTGCGCGGCGCGGAGGTCGTGTTCCTCGCCACGCCCTACGCGGCCAATGCCGAGGCCCTGGCCGGCTTGGAGCAGGCGTTGACCGGCAAAGTGCTGGTGGATTGCACCAATCCGGTCGGGCCGGGGCTCACGCACGGGCTGGAAAGCCGCACGTCCGGCGCGGAGGAGGTGCAGCGGCTCGCACCTGCGGCCCGAGTGGTGAAGGCGTTCACGATTTATGGCTTCGAGAATTTCCAGAACAGCGCGTATCCGGGCTACGGCGACTTGAAGCCAGCGATGCTGATCGCGGGCGACGACGCGCCCGCCAAAGCTACGGTGGGCCGGTTGTGCGCGGACCTCGGCTGGCGGCCGGTGGATGTCGGCCCGCTGTCATCGTCTTTGCACCTGGAGCACATGGCCTTGCTTTGGATCAAAATGGGCCGCGTGCAGGGCAAAGGGCCGAATTTCGTTTGGGCGATGCTGGAACGTTAAGGCCCACGGCGCACGTGCAAGTCACGTGCGGGTGGCAACAGACCTCCAGTACCACTCCACGCTTGCACCGGAACAATTGCACCATCGTCTCGGGACGTCGCTCATAGTAGATCGGGCCGTCGGGGAAATGGGTGTCCGGCGGCAGATGCGCCTCGCCCTGGCGGGTGAACCGGCGTTCGAAGCCCGGATTGCGGAAACCGTGCGTGCGCTTCGGATCAAAGAACGTGTCCGAATGTCGGTCCATGACCCCCGGCCCGGTGATCGCCACGTCGCGCGCTTCGAAGGCAAAGATCGGACCGCGCTGCACGCCGTCGAGCTGGTCGTCCGCGAGGTTGGTGCTGCCGCGCAGCACCGCGCCCGCGCTCAGGTGCAACTCCACGCGGCTGCGCAGCCGCTCGGTGCCGGTGACAAACGTGCCCGGCGGCACGACCACCACGCCGCCGCCCGACTCGTGACAAGCGCGCACCGCCTCGTTGATCGCCGACGTCGCCAGCGTCACTCCGTCCCCTTTCGCACCAAAACACGTCACGTGGCGGCGGGTTTCGCCTGAGGCGCTCAACACCCAGCCCAGCCCGGCCAGGCAACAAAGGAGACGCATGGCCGGAGGCTAGCTGGCTTTGGGAAATAGTATCCATACCGCTGGATGACGGCTGCGGCCAGGCGCACTCCGCAAACGCTGACCTTCCGACGCCGCTGCCTCCGGCTGTGCACCGCAAGAGGCCGGATGCTGTCGCATCACTTGGCTCACTTCCCATGGACGGGCTGGAGTGTCTGGGCCGCCGATGCGCCCGGCCCGCCCCCGGAGTCGCTTTGATTTTGGGCGCCCTGCGCCGGTTCTAGGCTTGGCCGAGCAGGGGATTTCGCTGAAGCTGGGGTGAGTCATGAAACGGTTCGCATGGTGGTCGGGCTGGACGTTGGCTGGCGCGCTGGCCGGCACGCTCGTAGCCGCCCCGCCGGTGTTGCGCGTGGTCAGCAGCGGGGCTGGAACCAACCTGCTTGGCAACGCCGATTTCGAGCAACGCAGCGGCGGCAGTCTTCTCCACTGGTCCGCCGCGCCCCAGGGCTACCAGGTGGCCCCGGGCGAAGGGCGCAATGGCTCGACGGCGCTGCGTTCCACCGCACCGGACGCAACCGGCTGGCGCGGCGCCAGCCAGACACTGACGCTCAATCGCCAGACCACCGCCCCGCTGATCGCTCGCGGTTGGAGCCGGGCCGAAGGTGTCTCGGGCGGCGCCGACACCGGCTACTCTCTGTACGCGGACCTGATTTACACCGACGGCACCCCGCTGTGGGGGCGGACGGCCAACTTCTCCACCGGCACCCACGACTGGCAATCGCGCGAGGTAATCATCCTCCCGGAGAAACCGGTCCGCAGCCTCACCCTCCACTGCCTGTTGCGCGGCCACGCGGGCACGGTGTGGTTCGATGACGTCTCGGTCACGGAAGTCACCGCCAACGGCCCGGCCGTCCTGTTCCAGGGCACGCCGATGCTGCCCGTGATGCCAACCAATCCTCCTCCCCCAGCCACAACCCACTTTGCCACGGCCGATGGTCTGCGGCTGGGGTTGGCCGGCTCGCGCGTGGTCTCGCTGCAACTCGACGGCCGCGAGCTGGCCGGCCCGGTCCCGGGCGGATTCCTGGCGCGCGATGTGGCCGTTAACTCGGATGTGTTCGCCTTTGAAAACGGCGAATCCCAGGAGCTGGGTCTGCGACTGGAGTTCACCGTGCGCGCCCATCCGAAGCACCTGGCCATCCGGGGCCGCCTGACGAATCTGCGGGGCGGCGACCGCGCCGTTTTGTTGCTGTTTGCGTTGCCCGTGGACGCGACCGGTTGGGTTTGGCACGACGACATCCGGCAAAGCCGCGCCATCAGCGGCACCGCGGAATTCGTGGTGGCCAACCCGGTGGGCGCCGGGACCACCGGCACCATGTCCGCCTACCCACTGGCCGCGATCAGCGGGGCGGAAGCCGGCCTGGCGCTGGGGGGGGATTTCGACCGGCCGGCGCAATACCGGCTCTTTTACCATGCCGGCACGCGCCAGTTCTGCGTGGCGTTCGACCTGGGGTTGGTACCCGAAAGCGAGCGGTTCCCGAACAGCGCCGAATTCGGGCTGGTGTTGTACCGCTTCGCCCCGGCCTGGGGCTTTCGCGCGGCCTTCCAGAAATTCACGGAAATCTGGCCGGAACATTTCGCGGTGCGCGCCCGGCAGCAGGGCATTTGGATGCCGTTTACCGATGTGAGCACCGTGCAGGGCTGGGAAGACTTCGGCTTCCGCTTCCACGAGGGCGACAACGCGGTGGCCTGGGACGACGCCCACGACATCCTCAGCTTCCGCTATACCGAGCCGATGACCTGGTGGATGCCCATGGCGCCCGAACTGCCGCGCACGCTGGCCGAGGCCCTGCGCGTGCGCGACACCTACGCCGAGGGCCCGCCCGGCTTCCACCGTGACATGGCTCTTGTGAGCCGACACGCCGCCATGCACGACGCGGACGATCAGCCGGCCCTCCTCTTCCGCAACGAGCCCTGGGCCAACGGCGCGGTCTGGAGCCTCAACCCCAACCCCACCCTGCCCGGCTCGCCCAACGCCGCCACCATCCATTGGAACGACTCCCTCAAGACCCGACTCTATGGCACGAATGCCCCCGCCCGCCTGGACGGCGAGTACCTCGACTCGCTCGAGGGCTACGTCACCGCCGACCTCAACTTCCGCCGCGAGCATTTCCGGTTCACCACCGTGCCGTTGAGCTTCGCCACGGACACGCACCGGCCGGCCCTGTTCAAGGGGCTGGCGATTTACGAATTCACCCGCTGGATCAGCACCGACGTGCGCCGGCTCGGCGGACTGGTCTTCGCCAACGGCGTGCCGTACCGCTTCGGCTTCCTCTGCGGCTGGCTGGACGTGCTGGGCACGGAAACCGACTGGTTGCCCGGCGGCGAGTATCGCCCGGTCTCGCACGCCCAGATGGCGCTCTGGCGCACGTTGTCCGGCGCCAAACCCTACCTGCTGTTGATGAACACCGACTACGACCGGTTCACCACCAACCACGTCGAGCGCTACTTCCAGCGCACTCTGTTCTACGGCATGTATCCCTCGATGTTCAGCCACAACGCCGCCGACAATCCCTACTGGCGCAATCCCACCTGGTACAACTGCGACCGGCCGCTCTTCCAAAAGTACATCCCGCTCATCCGGCGTGTGGCCGAGGCGGGCTGGCAACCGGTCACCGGCGCCCGCAGCGACAACCCGCAACTGTGGCTGGAGCGGTTCGGGCCCGATGCCCGGGGCGCGGTGTACCTCACCGTGTTGAACACCACCACCACCGCCCAGAGCGGCGTGCTGCGGGTCGAATCCGGGACCGGGCTGGCTCGGCCACCGGCGGCGGCCACGGAACGGCTCACGGGCCGGCGACTGCTTGAAGCGGGTGAGGGCTGGCGCGTGGGGCTGCCGCCCGAAGGTGTGGCCGTGGTGGCGCTGGAACCGTGACCGCGTTTCGTCGGCGCGGAATCTGCGGACGGCGCCGTGCGGCTGCACATCGCCTCGCCACCCGGTCTGGCGCAAGTGCTCGAGGCCTCTCGCGATCTGCGCGACTGGACAACGATGGCGGCCAGGCAACCCGAGCAGGCGGCCTACTTCATTGAATTGCCGCGCCCCGCCGACGCACACCGGTTCTTTCGCCTGCGCTGGTAGGCGCACCCGGGGCCGGCCCGGCACGAGCCTGTCCGCCGGCTTCGCGGCCCGGCCCGCAACACCTCGATCCTCCCCGCCAGGCTGCCCACTGACACCAAGAGGCGAAACTTTCCGGATGCACCCGAATACTCCACGGGGCGAGCAGGCGGCCGAGTTGCGGCGACCGCACCGCGGTTGCGCCGGCGAGACAGGCTTGCCGCCGCCTGCTCGCTGACGTGGTTCTTGTGCCAAGCCACACTTGGCGGCATCTTGAACCGCAGCTTGCGCGCGTGGCGGAACGGCAGACGCGCCAGACTTAGGATCTGGTTCCGAAAGGAGTGGAGGTTCGAGTCCTCTCGCGCGCACCACTGATTGCCGCGCCATGGAGGCTGCCCCGGGCTTCCAACGACCCGCCGGTCTGCAACGCAGCCAAACCGTCCGTCGCGCAGCCTTGGCGCCACCGGGCCGTCCCGGAACGCCGCACACCGCGGCCGGCCCGCGGCCCGCTGACTCACAAGCAGGCCGACCCCTTGCCGCGCCGGGCCTCTCCGAAGCTGCCCTGAGCGAGAAGGCGCCTGCGTGCGGTGTAGCCGGCGGCCAAACGAGGCTTGCCTGCTGCCAGCAGCGGGGGTGATTCTGTCAGCGTGCGTCGGCATGGGAATCCAACGGCGCCCAGCAGTGCCGTCTCCAAGCGGGTGATCGCGCGCCTCATCTCTGCGTGCGATCTTTGGCTGCGTTCCGCCCTGACGTTCCCGACGCGCCGTGACCGGCAGGCTCTCATGAGTTTCCCGTGCTGCGTCGGGGACACCGCGCTGGAGGTGCTGAGGCGTAGCACCTGGTCAGAGCAGGCGGCGGCCGCGCGGTCGTGCGGCAGGGTGCGCCCCGCTACGTTGGCCTGTGGGCTGACCGCCGCGACGTGGCTGCTGACCGCTGGAGGGGTTGCGGGCCAAGCCACGGCCTGGCTTTCTCCCACCGCGCTGGCAGCCACGCCGGACGGACGGGTCCTTTACATCGCCTGCGCCACGGCCAATCGAGTTTTGGTTTTGGATCTGGCCACGCGCCAAGTCACAGGGTCCATCACCGTGCCCGATTCGCCGAGCGGCCTGGCCCTTTCCGCAGATGGCCAAACACTGTGGGTCACTTGCGCCGCGCCCAACAGCCGGTTGTGTGAGGTGGATGCCGCCAGCACCCGCATCACAGCCAGCCTGCCCGCTGGCCACACCGCAGTGTCGCCGGTGCTTTCACCGGACGGCCGCACGCTTTACGTCTGCAACCGGTTCAACAACGACGTCAGCGTGTTCGACGTGCCGACCAAGAAGGAATTACGGCGCATCCCGGTCCGGCGCGAGCCGGTGGCCGCGGCCGTGACACGCGATGGCAGGCATCTGCTGGTTGCAAACCACCTGCCCGCCGGGCGGGCCGACGCCGACCACGTGAGCGCGGTTGTCAGCGTCATTGACACCACGAGGGGACGGGTCGTGGACGAGCTGGGCCTGCCCAGCGGCAGCGGGGTGTTGAACGACATCCGCGTCTCGCCCGACGGCCACTACGCTGTCGTGACACACAGCCTGGCCCGATTTCAGTTGCCCACCGTTCAGGCGGACCGGGGTTGGATCACCACCAACGCCAAGACAATCATTGACCTGGCGCGGATGCAGGTGTTGAACACGGTGCTGTTGGACGTCATGGACCGCGGCGCGGCCAACCCGTGGGGGGCAGCCTGGAGTGCGGATGGCCGGACGCTGGTGGTGTCGCTGGCAGGCGTGCATGAGGTCAGCATTACCGATTTCCCGGCGTTGCTGGAAAAACTGGCCCGGGTCGCCAAACCCGCGCCAGCCGCCAGCAGTGCTGCGTTGCCCTACGTCAGCGCAGCGTCTCGCCTGGCCGCCGATGTGCCGAATGATCTGACGTTTCTTGTGGGCGTGCGCGAGCGGCGTCGGCTGCCGGAGGGTGACCTTGGCCCGCGCGCGGTCGTTGTGGTGGGCCGCCGCGTCTGCGTGGCAAACTACTTCTCCGACACGCTGACCGTGATGGAACTGGACGGCGCGCGTCCGAAAACGGAGACCATCCCGCTCGGGCCGAAACCTCAGATGACGGCCGTGCGCCGGGGCGAGCTTTACTTCAACGACGCGCGCATTTGCTTTCAGGGCTGGCAAAGCTGCGCCAGTTGCCACCCCGGTGAAGGACGGATGGACGGGCTGAACTGGGACCTGCTCAACGACGGCGTTGGCAATCCCAAGAACAACCGAAGCCTGCTGCTGAGCTTTGAAACGCCTCCGGCCATGAGCCTGGGGGTCCGCGAAACGCCCGAAGCCGCCGTGCGCGCCGGCATCCGGCACATCCTGTTCACCGTGCAACCACCGGAGGTGGCGGCATCCCTCGACGCTTACATCAAGTCCTTGAAACCCGTGCCCAGCCCGCACCTCGAACAGGGCAGGCTCTCGGCGGCAGCCCGGCGCGGTGAAAAAGTATTCCGCAGCAAGGAAACCGGCTGCGCCCGGTGCCATCCCGCCCCGCTGTTCACCGACTTGAACAGTTACGACGTGGGCACGGCGGGGCGGTTCGACAAGCCAACCGACACGTTCGACACGCCCACGCTGGTGGAGCTTTGGCGTACCGCGCCGTACCTGCACGACGGCTCGGCCGCCACGCTCCGCGATGTGTTGACTACCGCCAACCCGCGCGACCGGCATGGCAAGACCTCGCGCCTCACCCACGATCAGCTCAACGATTTGATTGAATACCTGCTGTCGCTGTGACCCGAGCCAGACCCGCAGCGCCATCGGATTTGTCGCGCAGAGTGCCAAAGGCTGGTGTGTACCGGGGTTCAACAACCGGGGAGCGGGGAGCTTGCGGCGCGCGGCCGGCGGGCCAATCGCCGATTCTGCCGGTATGGCGCGGCCCGCAAAAAATCCTGACCCACTCGGCAACTGTTGTGGCGCAGACTTGCAGGTGTGACGGTGTCCATCCAAGCGGCCCCCCCCAGCCGGACCGGCGCTCTGCCGCCCCACGAACCCGCAGGCCGGTTGCTGTGGCGGGTGACGGTTTCGTCAGGACACGCCCATGCACTCGGGGACGGACCGGACGCGCCGACACCTTCAGTTGGGGCAAGTGAGAGAGGACGGGTTGATGCGGTCCGACGGAGACGGTCGGAAGGTGGATTTGGGGATTCGCAGTTTCGGACTTGCCACAGCGTTCCTCTTTGGAACTTCATCTTGAACAGGACAGACACCATGAAGCAAAAACCACTCGGCAATTCGGGCCTGTCGGCCTCCATCGTCGGTCTCGGCGCGTGGGTGCTCGGCGGCGGACAAATCTGGGGCAAAGACACTGACGACGCAGAATCAGTGCGCACCATCCAGGCGGCGCTGGACCTGGGCATCAACCTGATCGACACCGCGCCGGCCTACGGCTGGGGGCGCAGCGAGCGCGTCGTGGGCCGCGCCCTCAAGGGCCGGCGTGACCGCGCCATCCTCGCCACCAAATGCGGCCTCTGGTGGCAGGACGCCCGCGGCAGCTTCTTCACCGACTTCGACGGCAAGAAGCTGTATCGCAGCCTGCGGCCGGATACCATCCAGGTCGAGATCGAGGACAGCCTACGCCGGCTGGACACCGATTACATTGACCTCTACCAAACCCACTGGCCCAGCGTGCCGCCGGACCACACGCCCATTGCCGACACCATGGCCGTGCTGCTCAAGCTCAAGCAGCAGGGCAAAATCCGCGCTATTGGCGTCTGCAACGTGTCGTTGGACGAGCTGAAGGAAAGCATCCGTTGCGGCGGCATTGTGAGCGACCAGTTCCGCTACTCGATGCTGCACCGCGAGGCCGAGGCGGACATCCTGCCGTACTGCGCCGCGCACAACCTCGCCACGCTTACCTACATGTCGCTCGAACAGGGCCTGCTGACCGGCAAGATCGGCATGGACCGCGTGTTCCAGCCCACCGAGTTTCGCAGCAACCCGGCATGGAACGACTGGTTTATCCCCGCCAACCGTCGGCGCGTGCTGGACCTGCTGGCATCGTGGAGCGACCTCACGGACAAATACGCCTGCACGCTGGCGCAACTGGTCCTGGCCTGGACCGCCACCCAGCCCGGCGTCACGCACGTGCTGGCCGGGGGGCGCAACATTGCGCAAGTCACCGAAAACGCCAAAGCCGGTGACCTGAATCTGGAAGCCGCCGACCTGGCGCGCATGCGCAAGGATGTGATCGCGCTGGGGCAACCCGTGAAACCCTGAACCACGCGGCCGCCGCTGCCTGCATCGGGGTTGGATTCACCCGGCCGAATCCGATGGCGCGACCGCATGGCCGATGCGTCAGCAGCTCCCGGCACAACCACGGGTGCACGGGCTGTAAATGGGCGCGTTTACGGGCTTGTGGTCGGGCACGTCGGCTCGACGCTTGAGAGATCCACCAACCTGGCGTGCGGCACCCAGCGCGTGACAATCGCCCGGGCCAGATTCACCCAGCACAGGCAACGGTCCAGGATTGCGCTGTCGGCGGTGGCGACGATTTGGGGCGACCGGGCCAAGGTGTTGTCCGGGTTCATGGCCAGTTCCACCTGCCAGGCCCAGCCCTGGGCGGCCGCAACCTGGAGGATCAGCGCCTTGAGCCGTCCGCTGTTGGAGACCGGCTCATCCAGCCACCAGCGGCAGCCGGCCACCCCATATGCGCCTGTCAGGTCACCCACCAGCCGCAGCGCCGGTTCCGTTTCCTGCACGCGGTGATAACTGCCGTGGATGCCCAGCACGTCGCGGCAGCAACCGTCGCGTCCCACCAGCACCACGCCGCCGCCCAGCGCTGCTTCGAGCACCATGAGGATGTTGTAGCCGTCCAGCCACAGCTCCTGCCCGCGCAGGACTTCGAGCCGGACGCAGCGCTGCTGCCGCGCCGCCAGTGCGCTGTCCGCGCACGCGCAACGCCCCACAGCCAACCGCTGGCGGTCGCGCAGCGCGTAGCGGTTGCCTACCAGCTCCAGGGCCGACGCCGGCGCGTAGCCCCGACTAAGCAGCCAGGACAGGTCGGCCGTTGCGGCACGCAGCACCGGCAGGGCGTCCGGCCCGAACAGCCGGTCGTCTTCCGGGGCCAGGCCACGATGCGAACTGGTGTGGGGCATCGTCAAAAGGACCGACGCTCAGTCAGCCGGTTTGGCTGAAGCGCGGTCCGCACACCCGCAGCCTACACGACGCCGGCCGAGTTGCCCAGTCGGTTCTGCTCGCCAAGCGCGCGCGATCACTCCGCCCCGCCGTGAACTGGCCTCGCCGCCGCCCTGCGCTGGCCAAACGCTGCTTGCGTCCGACGGCCCGGCAGCGTATTAACCCCCGCGCCAACGTCGCGGCCTCCGCGACAGGGCCAAGACAGGCCGAAGCTGAAC
>Ga0073932_1003499_pt1 | contig 20758 bp, 15 predicted proteins | sample DewCreD2012metaG_FD_76967 | JGI IMG/M metagenome (GOLD analysis project Ga0073932, IMG submission 76967) | Hot spring sediment bacterial and archeal communities from British Columbia, Canada, to study Microbial Dark Matter (Phase II) - Dewar... ...
AATCGAAGCCCGCCACGGCCCCCGGCCGGACGGAGCGCTCCGGCCGAGGCGCGCGCCGGCGAGGATCTCATCGTCACGACCGGTAGAACCAAGAGCGCCAGGCGCGGTTCGTCAGCGGCCTCCTGTCGCGACGATTGACAGGTGACGCCGGACCGTGTTCCATCCCATCCGGTTTCGCTACCCTCCGCAGGTCCGGAGGCGCACGGGAAGGGAGGAAGTCGATGCCTGCAATCGTCACCGGGAAGTTCACCGTCGTCATGATGGACACCACGAACCCGCGGACCATCAACACCGGGATGACCAACATCCGGGCGTTGCAGATCGTCAACCCGATCACCGCGGCCGGAGAGTTCGGCGGAGTCGCCTACACGACCGACCAGCTCCAGTCGGACACGCCGGGCGCCTTCCTCTACAACGGCGCCTACCAGGCGATCGGCCTCCCGATCGTCGGCGGCACGTTCACGCTGAATCACAGGGCGTTCCAGCAGGTCGGGCAGACCTATTACTGGGAAGCCCGCGGCGACTGACGTCCCGCCGCTACCAGCTCGCCGAGCCGAACAGGTAGACCTTGCCGGGCCGGGCGTCCGCGCCGCAGGCGCCGACCAGCGCGTCGGCCCGGCCGTCCCCATCGACGTCGCCTCCCAGCGCGACCGCGCAACCGAACCGGTCCCCCGTCGCTTCGCCGTCCCAGACCCGCAGCGGCGCCTCCTCATCGAAGCGGAACAGGTACACGCGACCCCGATTCCCGCCGACACCCGGAGCGCCCACCAGCAGCTCCCCGCCCGGCCGGCCGTCGGCGTCCGGGCCCAGCGCCACGGCCGAACCGAAGTCGTCCTCCTCGGCCGCGCCGATCCAGGAACGGTACGGAGCGCCCAGCGCGAGCAGGTCCACCTTGCCGGTCCGATCGTCCCATCCCGGAGAGCCGACGGCGAAGTCGCCGTTGCCGTCGCCGTCCACATCCGAACCGGCCGCCAGCGCCTTGCCGAAGCCGGCTTGCAGTCCGTCGCCGCACGCCGACCAGGTCGGCGTGTCCGCCGTTCCTTCGTAGAGGTACGCGCAGCCGGCGTCGGCCGCCGGAAGATCCTCGCCCGGGGCGCCGACCAGCGTCATCGCCGGGCGTCCCCGGCCGCCCGCCGGTCCGCGCGCCACCGCCGTCCCGAAGCGCGATCCCGCGGTGCCGGACCAGCTGCGGATCTGCGTCCAGGTGCCGCCGGCGTACAGGAACGCGGCGCCGACCGTGTCGGAACCGGGGCGGAAGCTGGGCGCGCCGACGACCAGGTCCTCCACGTCGTCCCCGTTCACGTCCGGGCCCCAGGCCACGGCGGCGCCGAACGCGGAACCTTCCAGCGGCCCGGGCAGCTCCCGCACCGGAGCGCGCAGGTCCGTCGCCGACCCGTAGATCGCGACGCGACCGTGCGCCGTCGGGCTCGCCGCGGCCATCGTGCCGACGGCGAGGGCCACGCCGACCGGGCCGCCGAGGTCCGGGCCGATCGCGACCGCCCAGCCGAACCGTTCGAGCGCGGCTCCGCCGTCCCAGGCCGCCGCCTCGGTCCAGTCGGCCGCCGCCAGCGCCGCCGCGTGACCCCAGCACGCCGTTCCCTCCGGGGCGCCCACCAGCGCCAGGCCGGGCGACAACGGCGGCGCGACCGCCGCGCGCGATCCTTCGAGCGCCACGGCCTGGCCGAACCGGTCGCCGTCTGCGGTGCTTTCCCAGACCGCCGCGCAGGCGCCGCTCACGCAACGTCCCAGCGGCATCGCATCGCAAGACCGTCCGTCCTCGCACGGTTCGTGCGCGTCGCCATCGACCTCTTCCGCATCGCCGTCGTCGCCGTCCGCGCCGTCGTCCGTCTCGCCGTCCGGTCCCGCGTCGTCCGGCATGCCCGTATCGTCATCGACGTCGGGTCCGCCGTCGCCGTCCGCGCCGCCGTCTCCCGCCTCGGCGTCCGCATCGGCCGCGCCGCCGGGTCCCTCGTCGTCGTCCCCCGGGTCGGAGCACTGCGGGTCGTCGAGGTCGGTGCGGCCGTCGCCGTCGTTGTCGACGCCGTCCGAGCAGGCGGGCGGGGCGTAGAGCGACCGGCCGCACGCCGCGCCGAGCAGCAGGGCCAGCACCGCCGCGACGATCCTCGCGCCGTTCGTCGCACTCTCGATTCGCTGCCGGTCGGTCCGCCGCATCGTCTCCTGCCTAGAAGGCATACGCCGTTCCCAGCGCCAGGGGCACGACCCAGGTCGCGCGCAGCGCGTCGATCCCGGCGCCCGGCGCGAGGAAGAGGGTCAGGCCGCGCCACACCCGGAACTCGAACCGCAACTCCAGGCACGCCGCGAACCCGACCCCGCGGTCGTCGAGCGCTCCCGAGGTCAGGACGAGCCCGGGCGCGGCGGCGAGGGCGAACCAGTCGAGGCGCAGGAAAGCGAAACGCGCCCAGAGTGCGAAGTCGACCGCCGGGAACGACAACTCGAGCACCGCGGTGAACCAATCGACGAACCGGAACCCGCCGTGCACCGACCAGCCGAAGTTGTCGAGGAACGCCCGGTGCTCGAAGTCCAGCGCGCGCAGGTTCGCCGCGACGCCCAGGCCGACCGGCACGCGGCCCCATCCCTCCTCCGCGAGCGTCAGTGCCGGTACGGGCGCCGGCGATTCCCCGGAGCCCTGCCCTCCGGCGGCCGTCGTCGCGGCCGCGGTCGTCGTCCCGGCCCCGGTCCCCGCCTCGAGGACCTGCGGCGCCAGGATCACCTGGAGCAGTTCGCCGCGGCCGGGATGGATCCGTTGGACCGCCGGCGCATGCCCTTCCCGCTCGGCGGTCACGACGTGCTCCTCGGCCGTCACCAGCAGCGGTTCGTCGAGCGGCGCGGTGCCGACGAGGCGGCCATCGACGGCGATCGCCGATCCCTCGGGCGCGGCGACCGTGACGGTGCCGACCTTGCTCAGCATCTCGGCCAGGAAGCCCTCCACCTCGGCGCGCCGTTCCACCGACACCCGGTCGCCCTCCATGGCGAGGTAGCGGCGGAAGGAAGCGATCGCCGCCGGGTAGTCGAAGAGGAGCCGCTGGCCGTTGGCCAGGTTGTACAGCACGTTGGGATTGGGACGCAGTTCGTACGAGGCGGCGAACGACCGGACGGCCGCCTCCCAGTCCTCGATTTCCAGGAGCCGAATGCCTTCTTCGAACAGCGCGCGCGCCCGGGCCCGCACCTCCTCCTCCGAGATCCCGGCCGGTTCGGCGGCCGCGGTCGTCGTCGCGTCCTCCGCGGCCTGCGGCCGGTCGCCCGGCGCGCGCGGCTCCTGCGGCTGGGCGCGCACCACCGCGGTCCCCAGCAGCGATGCGCAGAGGATCGCGCCCACGACCGGCCGCCGCGCCGCCGTCGCGGATCGGCGGCTCGCCTCCGCGCACGCCCGTCTCACGGCGCCTCCTCCTCGTAGGTCGTGAGGAACCGGGCGTCGCGCGGACCGACCCGCACGTGCTGGTCAGGACGCCCCGCGTCGGGCGCCGCCGTCGTCGCGTCGTCGCCGTCGGGCGTCCGTCCGGCGTCGCGGTGCCTCCGCCCGGCGTCGCGAGCCGTCCCCGGCGTCACGGTCGTCGCGGCCTCGAGCGCCGATCCCGATCCCGCGTCGCCGGGCGGCTCCGGCGGAAGCGGCGCGCCCGCGTCCGCCGAAGCTGCGGCCGGTCCGGAAGGTCCGGCCGCGAGATTCGCATCGGCCGGCACGGCGGTCGGAGTCGATGTTCCCACGGCCTCGCTTGCGGTGGTCGGCTGGAAGAGTCTGGAAGGCTCGGCCGGTGCGGCGGAAGCCCCGGTCGCCGGACGCGGCGGCGCCGCGGACGGCGCGGCGGCCGCCGGCGCCCGGCGGTCCTCGGGCCCGGTCGAGAACCTCCACCAGACGAACAGCCCGAGCGCGACCGCCAGCACCAACCCGGCAGCCAACCAGGCGACGCGCGTGCGCGCCGGAGCCGGCCCGCCGGCGCCGCGCGGAGCGGCCTCGATCCGCGACGAGGGGGTCAGGTCGAGATGCGCGGTCGGGGCGGTCGCGACCGGTTCGACCGGCAACGACCCGCGCGAGCGCCGCGGCGCGGCGGGCGTCGTGCCGGCCGCCGGATCGTTCTCCTCGGCCGCCGCCGGCGGCGGCGCAGCCGCCCCGGGTGCGGCGACCTGCGGGGCCTCCCCGCCCGCGGCCGATGGCGGGCGCGAAGCGGCGGGCGACGGTGCGGCCGGCGGCGCGTCCGAGGCGGCCGCCGGGACGGTCGGCAGGAGCGCCGGCCCGCGACGCTCCGTGACCGCCTTGCGCTTGCCCGTCCCGTTCCGTTCGAACGGCGTCCGCGTGGCGCCGAACGGCAGCAGCGCCTCCAGCATCGCGCCGGCCGTCGGATAGCGCTCGTTGCGGTTCCGCGCCATCGCGGTCTGCACCACCCGCGCCAGCTCCGGCGGGATGTCCGGACGAAGCTCGCGCAGCGGCGGCGGGTCGCTGCTGAGGATCTGGGCCAGCAGCCGGTTGTAGTTCGTTCCCTCGTAGGGCGGCCGCCCGGCGAGCGTCTCGTAGAGCACCGCGCCCATCGCGTAGACATCGACGCGATGATCCAGCTCGCCGTCGCCCGCCGCCTGTTCGGGCGCCATGTAGTAGGGGGTGCCGAGCGTCACGCCGGTGGTGGTGAGCTTCGGTTCGCCGGCCGGCGTCTGGAACTTCGAGATGCCGAAATCGAGCAGCTTGACGAAATCGGTGCGGCCGCCGTGGTCGGTGAGGAAGATGTTCTCGGGCTTGAGGTCGCGGTGGATGATCCCCTTGGCATGCGCCGCATCCAGCGCCCCCAGCGTCTGGCCCACCACATCCGCGGAACGCTCGACCGGGAAGGTGCCGTCCGACTGCAAGGCGCCGGCAAGCGACCGGCCCTCGAGGTACTCCATCACCAGGAACGGGGCGCCCCGATCGTCGGTCCCGAAATCGAACACCTCGACAATGTTGAGGTGGCCGATGCGACTGGCCGCCTGCGCCTCCCGGTGGAACCGCGCCACCAGCTCGCTGCGGTGCGCGAACTCCGGATGCAGCGCCTTGATCGCCACCCGGCGACCGATCATCACGTGCTCGGCTTCGTAGACCGCCCCCATCCCGCCCTGGCCGATCTGCCGGACGACGCGGTACTTGTTCGCCAGTACGGTCCCGATCAGAACCATGCCGTCCCGAGCTTTCCTGGCGCGAGACGCTACCACGAGCGCCGCCGCCGGTCCAAGCCTCGGCCGCCGGCGGTGTGACCAGCGGCGGCCCGCCGTCAACGGAACTTCTCGGTGCGAAGCGGAATTCGCACCCGGCGGGGTGCCGGAAGCGCCCGGGGGGACGCGGGGTTGGGCGAAGGAACGACCCCGGCCGCGGGTGGCACGGCCCTTGAAGCACTCGCCGGCGCGAAGGGAGGTCCGAAGATGACGGTCCGCTGCCGCTTCGTCCGCGAGGCATCCGCCGGCGACGCCGCCTTCGTCGAGCGCGTGGCGGTCGCGATTCCGGCCTACAACGAAGCCCCGCACCTGCCGGCACTGCTGGCGCGCTGCCGCGGCGTCCAGCCCGTCGCGATCGTGGTGGTCGATGACGCTTCGACGGACGACACGCCGCGGGTGCTGGCCGAGGAGCGGGTGCGGGCGCCGGCGGAGCCGCCGCTGGTGGTGTTGCGCAACCCGCGCAATCTCGGCAAGCAGGGTTCGGTGCGCCGTGCCCTGCGTGCGCTCGTCCCGTGGGACCTCGATGCGGTGGCCTTGATCGATGGCGACGGCCAGCACGACCCCGCCGAACTGCCGCGGCTGGCGGCGCACCTGGCGGCGGCCGATGTGGTGGTCGGGGCCCGGGTCGCGGCCGAGATGCCGCCGCAGCGGCGGCTCTCCAACCGGCTGGTCAACCTCGGTTTCCGGAGCATCGCGGGCGCCGACTTCGTCGATATCCAGTCCGGCCTCCGCCTGTACCGCAAGAGTGCCGCCGACGTCCTGGCCGCGCATCTCGGGGTCGAGGGCGCCTACGGCCTGGAATACGAGTCGCTGGTCGTGCTGGCGCTCGACGCCCGCGACCGCGGCGTCGAACTGCGCGTCGTCGCGGCCCCCATTTCGTGCGCCTACGGTCGGGCGACGAGCTGGATCCGTCCGCGCGACGTGTGGCAGCTCGGTCTCGGCACCGTGCGGCAGGCCGCGCGCCTGCGTCGCGCCCGCCTCGCCCCGCCCACGGCCGCCGGCCGGCGATGGCGCGCGCGCGCGATGACGGTCGAAATCCACGACGTGTCGCCGGCGACGCGGGTCGAGGTCGAACGGCTCCGGGCGGAGCTGGAGGCGATCGGAGTCGACCGCGGCACGCTGCTCGTCGTCCCGCGGTACGAGGACGCCGCCGGCGTCGCGTGGGACCTGCGCGCCGACGCGGCGTTGGGCGAGTGGCTGCGCGCGCGGTGCCGCGAAGGGTGGGAGATCGTCCAGCACGGCCTGACGCACCGCGCCCCCGGTTCGCCCCCGGCCGACCGCCTCGAGGCGTGGTGGCGCGACCGGATCGCACGCGGCCAGGACGAGTTCGCGGAGCTGTCGGAAGCGGAAGCCCGCGCCCGGCTGCTCGAGGGCCGCGCGGTCCTCCGGGCCTGCGGCCTGTCGGCCGACGGGTTCGTCGCGCCGGTGTGGCGCCAGAGCCCCGGGACGCGCCGCGCCTTGCGGGCGCTCGATTTCCGCTTCACCGCCGGTCTGGGCCATGTACGCCGGCTCGCCGGCGACGCGCGCGCGTTCCGCTGCCCCGCCCTGACGTTCGCCGCGGGCGATCCGCTGACCGACCTGGGCAAGCGCGCGGCGATGTGGGGCGCCGAGATGGGCGGGGTCGCGCGGCCGTTGCTCCGCGTCGCGCTCCATCCGGAGGACCTCGAGCGTCCCGGGCTGCTGGGCCACGTGCTGGAGCGGATCCGCGGCCTGCTGCGCCACCGGCGGCTGGTGACGTACGCGGAGTGGCTGGCCGAACAAGCGGCGGCCGGGGGCGACGGGACGGGGAGGGCCGCGTGAGCCGGCTCCGGCAGCGCAGCCTCGCGGTGAGCCTCGCCACCACCGCGCTCGACGCCGGCCTGTTCGCGCTGGGTGCGCCGTTCCTGGCCGGCCCGGCGCTGGTGGCGCTGCGCTGGCTCTCGGGCGCCGCCGGCGCCGCGGCGAACTTCTCGCTCCACCGCGCCTGGGTCTTTCGCGGCCCCGGCGGGTCCGTGGTTCGCCAGGCCGGGCGCTACGCCGCGACCGCCCTGGCCGCGGTGACGCTCGCCACCCTCATCTGGTGGATGCTGCGCGTCGCGACCGGCTGGGACCCGCGGCTCCTCCACCTCGCGAGCCTCGCCGCCGTCTGGTTCGTCTTCACCTTCCCGATGCTGCGCGTCTGGGTGTTCCGCGAGCGACTGGACGAAGGGTGACCGCGCCGTTCCATCCTGCGTTGCGGCGGCGCGCCGGACCCTATTCGGGGCACACCGTCCGGACCGGCCAGGCGACGTCGACCATCGACACCGTGCAGTCCCGCGGAACCAGACCGGCGTCGACCGACGGGATCGTCACGTCCTCGCCGCCGATTGCATGGTCCTCGGCCGGAAGCTCGACGGGGCCGAGCCGGGTGCACGAGCCGGCAAGCCGGCCCGTCGCGGACAGCCGAGCGACGAAGGCGTCGGCGGGTCCGGCGGTCGCGAGGCTTGCCGAACTCCCGACGACGACGAGACCGTCCCGAGAGGCACGGAAGACATCGTAGGCGGAGTCGCCCGCGCCGCGCATCACCTGCTGCCAGAGCAGCTCGCCGGCGCCGGAGAAGCCGACGGCCCACATGCCGGCGTCCGTGCCGGCCGCCGCGAAGCCGACGCCGACGATCGTTCCGCCGGGGCCCTCCGCGAGGCCGTACAGGAACTCCTCGCCGGGGCAGGGAATCGTCCGGCTCCAGCGCACGGCGCCGGCGGGGTCGATTCGTGCGACCCAGAAATCCTCGGTGGTGCTCGCCCCGGCCGCCATCCCGCCGAGGACAAGGTCTCCGTCGGACGCGAGGAACCCCTCGGCGGCGCTTTGAGACCCGGACAGGCGACCGTACGCCCGCTGCGACACGATCGTTCCGGTCGAACCGTCGAACCGCACCGTCCATGCGTCGCCCGCCACCGCACGGCTCTGGCTGTTGCCGACCGCCACCACGTCGCCTCCGGGCGCCGCGAACACCCCGGCAAACCCCTCGGCGGTGTCTTCGCCGCCGAGGCGCTTCTGCCAGCGCACCGTCCCGTCGTCGCCGAGCCGCATCGCGAATGCGTCGCGCTGCCTCCGCGTGCCGGCGATCACCACGCCGGCGACCAGAAGATCGCCGTCCGCCGCCTTCGCCACGGCCAGGCCGTGCTCGCGGTCCGGCCCCTCGTAGTTTCGAGCCCAGGCCACGCCGCCGTCCGGACGAAGCGCCAGCAAGCGGACGTCGCTCGCACCGCCGACGGCGGCGCTCGAACCGACCACCACCAGATGGCCCGACCCGCTGTCCACGATCTGCTCGGGCCAGAAGCTCGCCCCGGTCTCGTCCTGCAACGCCTTGGTCCAGACCGCAGCGCCCCGCCCGTCGAGCTTCGCCGCCCAGAGCGGCCCCAGTCCGAGGTCCGCCCAGACGCCCGTCCCGACGACGATCATTCCGCCGCCCGAAACCTCGACCACCGCCACGGCGCTCTCCAGCGGCAGGTCGCCGAGGGTCACCAGCCAGGTTGCACGGAGGCAATCGGGGGTCGTGTCGCCGTCCGTGTCCGCGCAGTCGGCGGTGCAGGTCGCCTGCCCGTCGTCGCAGTCCGGCCCGAGCCGGCGGACGTAGGCGTCGCAGCCGGCGAAGTACGAGTCCCCGTCCGCGTCGGCGCACGCCGCGCACGCGGTCCAGACATCCGGGTCCGCATCGTCGCAGTCGTCGCCCGCAGCACACCCGGCGCCGCGCCCGTCGCCGTCACCGTCGGAGCAGGCCACGGCCTCTTCCTCGCCGCCCTCGGCCCCGTCGTGGTCCGCGAGGTCGTCCGCCGCCTCCACGTCGCCCCCGTCATCCGCCGTTCCTTCGGCGACGACGTCCGTCTCCGCGCCTCCGTCGCCGGAAGCGTCGCACCCCGGAGCTGCGGCGAGGATCATCCACACCACCAGGCACGACCGAATCCTGCCGTTCATCGCTCGCCTCCTGCCATCCCGGCTCCGTTCCCGGTCCGCGTTCCGAAGCCCGTCTCGGCCCGCCGACCCGTCCACTCCTGCGTTCTCCTCCAAGCGAGCCTCGCCGGCGTTCAGGGGGCTTCGACGAGCAGCGAGACGTTGTCGATCGCGAAGTAGGAATCCCAGCGGCTGTCGCAGCAGCCGTGGCCGACCGTCCACCGCACCTGGGCCACGCGGAAGGTGGCGGGGTCGAGAATCCGGTACGAGCCCAGCGTCACGCCGCCGGCGCGCATCGTCACCAGGTTCGTCGCCCAGTCGAACACCGCCTCGAACGTGCCGGCCATGGTCGACACGGCGCAACCGGCGCGGTAGCAGAACGCCCCCGAAACCTGCTCGCAGGCGTAGTCCGAACGGTGCATTCCGCCCGGTTCGGTCAGGCAGGTGCCCGGCGCGGCTTCGAGGAACGGGGTGTAGTAGGTGACGACGTCCTTGCCGCGTCCCGAGAAGTACGTCGAGCGATCCCAGTTGAGCAGCATCGTGCCGCCGTCGTGCAGCGCGATGCTGCCGTCGCCGCACGAGGTCGTCAGCTCGTAGTCGAACCGCACGCGCAGCGGCCGCGCGGCCGGAAAGGCCTGGGAGGCGACCGCGATGCCGGTCGCGGAATGGCCGTGGAGTTGCAACCGGCCTCCGGTGACGCTCCAGTCCCCGTAGTAGCCGGTGCACGGCTCGCCCCGATAGGAGGCGTCCTGCAGCGTCCAACCGGCGGTATCGCCCGAGTCGAACGCGCCGTTGACGATCACCTCCCGCGCACAGCGCCCGGCGAAGCAGGTCTCGCCGAGGAACCCGCAGGTCGTGCCGTCGGCGGCCGTCACCGGCGGCCGGCAGGCGTGCGTCGCGTCGTTGCAGGCATCGACCGTGCAGGGGTTGCCGTCGTCGCAGTCCGCCGCGACGTTGCAGCACCCCGGGATCGGTTCGTGGAGACACTCCCCCGTCGTGCCGCAGGTTTCCGCCGTGCAGGCATTCCCGTCGTCCGCGCAACTCGCGCCCGGCGTCGGCTCGTGCGCGCACGCGCCGGCGACGCAGACGTCGTCGGTGCACTCGTTGCCGTCGGTGAAGCAAGCGGAACCGTCGGTGAGGGCCGGATGAGCGCACGTACCGGCGACGCAGACGTCGTCGGTGCACTCGTTGTCGTCGGTCGCGCAGGCAGAGCCGTCGACCAGGGGCCGGTGCGAGCAGGCCCCGCGCCGGCAGACATCCAAGGTGCACTCGTTGCCGTCGCTCGGACACGGAGAATCGTCCGTCACCGCGACGTAGCGACATCGTCCCTCCGGCGAGCACGCGTCGTCGGTACAGACGTTGTAGTCCTCACAATCCTCGTTCGTCGTGCATTCCACGACCACAGCGCCGTCGACATCGGCGTCGGCGTCGGGTCCGTCGGGCTCGACGTCGGCATCCGCGTCGGCGTCGGGTCCATCGGGCTCGACGTCGGCATCCGCGTCGGCGTCGGTCGGGACGGGGAAGCACAGCAGGCCGCTGGCGTCCCGGCGGTAGCCGGGCTCGCAGTCGCACACGGGCAGCCCGCTCTCCGGGCGACAGGTTCCATGGAGGTTGCAGGTGACGTCACGGCACGGGTCGGCGGGATCGTTCGGGACGCAGTCCAGGCCGATGGGATGGTAGCCGGCCTGGCACGAGCAGAACGGCAGGTTGCCGTCGGTGATGCAGGTGCCGTACATCGAGCACGACACGCCGTCGCAGGGGTCGGACGATCCGCCGCCGTCGGAGCAGGCCGTGACGGCGAGCAGCGCGGCGAGGGCGGTCGCGGCCGCGGGGAGCGCGGCGGCGCGGGGGTGGGGTTGCGTGGTTGCCCGGTGCTGGTCCATCGGTGTTTCCTCCCTTCGGACTCGGTCGGCCACCGTGACTGCCAGAAGCGGGCCAGGCCGCGTGCCGCCGCCGGAGCCCCGGAACCGGCGGCGATCGCCGGTCGATGTCCCCGGATCGCGATCCGTTTCGTTACCTTCCGTGACCTGCGGTGATCCCCCTCCGACCCCGGTTCCGGCCTAGGGCTCCGCGGCGCACGGCCGATCATCGATCCGGTCCGCGTCGTCGAGCAGGCCCGGCATCTGTAGCGGCCGGCACATCCCCTCGATGCACTGGTCCACCGCCGCGCAGGTCCGGTCGAGACACGCTCGTTCCAGCCGCACCGTCACCTCGGCCACCCCCTCGGCCGGCCACGGGTGGACCAGTTCGCGCGTCAGGATCCTCCGACCCGCCGAGAAACCCTCGATCCGGGCCCAGACCCAGGACGTGTAAGTTTCGCCGCGTTCGATCACCAGCCGCAGCGGCAGGGCATCGGCCCGGGACAACCGGAACCCGCGGGATGTCGGCGTGCAGATCTGCCCCGCTTCGCTGCGCGAGGCGGCGACCATCACGTGGAACTCGTCCATCTCCGCCGGCAGAGCCAGGTCGGTCTCGACCGTCACGCGCACTGCGGGCGGCGGTTCGGCGCAACCGGCGGCGAGCAGCAGGACCCACGTCGCGCCTGCGCGTCTCACGGCATCCTCACCCGCCAGTCGCCCTCGGCCGGTTCGCCGGGGGCGAGCAGCACGGCCGCGGTGATCCCGCCGGCCAGTCCGGCGGCGAGGACACCGCCGAGGACCCACGGCCACGGGCCGTCCCAGAACCCCGAGGCGACGCCTGCCGGTATCTCCGGCGATTCCGGCTCCAGCTCGATTACCCGGCGTGCCGTCGCCGCCGGATCGACCCGCACGCGACCGACCCACGCCGCGTAGCCCGGCGCCTCGACCCGCACCTCGTGCTCGCCAGCCTCCAGCTCGCACGACAGCGGCAGCGCCTCGGGCGTTCCCCCATCGATCGCCGCCGTCGCGCCGGGCGTCGGCGACTCGACGAGCAGCGTGCCGAGCGGTGCGGACGGGGCGGGCAGTTCGAGCTCGACGGGAGGGTTGTCGCCGGCGGCGAGGTTCGCGGCGGCGGTCGCGGTCTCGCGGCCCTCGAGCCGCGCCGTGAAGGCATGCACGCCCGGCTCGAGCCGCACGGGGGCGGCGAGCGGCGTCGTGCCGACGGTCCGCCCGTCGACCTCGATCTCGGCGCCCGGCGGTTGCGTGGTGACGGTCACGCGGGCCAGGCGCCGGTCGAGCACCGACCGGCGCTCGACCGCTTCGCTGCGGGCCGTCTCGGAGATGACCGAGCCGTACCGGTCGAGCAATTCGTTCCAGGCCTGCCAGGCGTCCGCCGGCCGGTCGGCCTGTTCGAGGGAGGCGGCGAGATTCTTCAGCGTTCCGGGATGGGGGAACAGACCGTGGCTCCGCGCGAACGCCTCGGCCGCACCCGCGGCGTCGCCGGCGGTCAACGCCGCCACGCCCGCCTCGAACAGGCGTCGCGCCTCGGTCTCCGTCTCCGTCTGGGCCTGCGCCGCGGGCAGGCCGAAGCAGAGGGCCGCCGCCAGGAGGCCGAGGCGGGTGTTGTCGGGGAGGCGTCTCGTCATGGCACGCTTCCGAACGTCGTGACGATCCCGTCCGGGGCGGCGCGGCCGTCGCCCGTTGCGCCGGCGTCCCGCCCGGTCCGCCCGGAGGGACTAGCATCCCGCGTGCCAGCGCGTCGATCGCCGCCGTCGACAGGCAGTCCGGCCTCGCGTCGCACCACGGCGTCCGCACCGGCATCGATCTCCCGCTCGTCGGCCCACTCCACCATGAGTTCCGCGTCCCGGGCGCGCGATACGCGGCGGGTCCAGTCCGGCCGTCCGGGCGCCCGGACCGTGATTTCGGCTTCCCGCTCGGCGCGCGCCAGGTCGAACGCCGGCGCCCCGACCGGAGCGCCATCGACCAGGACGGCGGCCCCGTCCGGCACGCCGAGCAGGCGGATTCGCACGAAGTCGTGCGGCGCCAGGCTGCCCGTCGCGTCGCCTGCGTCGCCTGCGTCCGCCGGGCCCGTCGCGTCCGGTCGCTCGGCCGGGGGCGGGGCGGAGGCGACCTCGTCCGCCGGCGCCGGGGCTGCCGGCGGCGAGCGGTCCGTCCCGGCCGGCGCGTCGGGGCTGCCGGCGGATCCGGGCGACGCATCCGGCGGCCCGGGCACGCTCGCGCGCTGTGCGGACGCGTCCGGGCCCGGCAAGGGCTTCGCGTCGCGGGCGCCGGCGAACGTCCACAGCAGGTAGCCGCCCAGCACCGCGGCGGCGAGGCCGGCGGCAACGAACGGGGCGATGCGGCGGCCGCGCTCGCGCGCCGCCGGCGGCCGCTCGCTTTCCAGGGTGCCGGCCTTCGGCGTCCACGTCGGCATCGGCGCCCCGAGCGGGAGTGCGACCGCCGTCGGCGGATCCGCCGGGGGCGTTTCGACCGTGCGTTGCTGTTCCGGCGGCTGGATCTCGCCCCGTTCGGCCGCCGCCAGCGCCCGCTGCAGTTCCTCCCGGAACTCGCGCGCCGATCCGTAGCGCTTTTCGCGGTCGCGGGCCATCGCCCGCAGCACGACCGTTTCCACGGGCGGCGGCAGGTCGGGGCGGAAAGCCCGTGGGGCGGTCACCGGATCGTTCCAGATCTTCCACAGCACCTCGTTGAAGGTGTCGGCCTCGAACGGCCGGCGGCCGGTCAGCATCTCGTACAGGATCACGCCCGTGGCGTAGAGATCGACCCGCGCATCGATGTCCCTCGCGCCGCGAGCCTGCTCCGGGGCCATGTAGGCGGGCGTGCCGACGACGGAGCCGGTCCGCGTGAGGCTGGCGGCGGGGCCGCCGAGCGTCGGGTGGCCCATCACCTTGGAGATGCCGAAGTCGAGGATCTTCACGAAGTCGTCGCGGTCGCCGACGCGCGTCACGAACAGGTTGTCCGGCTTGAGGTCGCGGTGGACGATGCCGGCGGCGTGGGCGGCGGTGAGGGCGTCGAGCGTCTGGGAGGCGATGTCGGCGGCCCGGGCGAGCGGGAAGCAGGGGGTCTGTTCGAGCAGTTCGGCCAGCGCCCGGCCCCGCAGCAGCGGCATCACCAGGAACGGGACGCCGTCCTCGGTGGTGCCGAGGTCGATCACCTCGCAGATGTTGTCGTGCCCGATCCGGCCCGCCGCCTCGGCTTCCTGGTGGAAGCGTGAAACCGCCACCGGGTCCGCGGCGAGTTCCCGGGCCAGCAGCTTGACCGCGAGCCGGCGATGCAGCCGCTGGTCCTCGGCCTCCCAGACCTCCCCCATCCCGCCGGCGCCAACGCGTCGCAGCAGGCGGTACTTGCCTTCCAGCAACCGGTCCGCGAGCTCCATTCCCCTTCCCCTGCCGCGTGGATGGTGCGCCTTGCTTACCACGAGGATCGGTCGCGGGCAAACCTCCGGCCGGACGTCTGGCTCCGCCGCGCGATCCGCGGTATCTTGCCGGGCGGCGATGACGGGCCGGACGAACGACGAGCCGCGGCGGCGCGCCGCGCCGGCGGGCACGACGGTGACGCAGGAGTCGGCACCGAGCGTGCATCCGGCGGCGCCGACGCCGGGCCTGGTGCTGGCCTGGTGCCCGGCCGGCCTCGCGGTCCACGACCGCGCGCGCGTCGGCGGCTCCGAGCTGACCGTGGGTCGCGCCCCTGCCGCCGCCTGGTGCATTCCCGACGAACGGCTCTCCCGCGCGCACTTCGCCGTCCGCCTGTGCGGCGACCGCTTCCTCGTGCGCGACCTGGGCAGCCGCAACGGAACGTTCGCCGACGGTTCGCGGCTCGAGGCGCCGCGGGAACTGGAACCCGGCGCGGTGCTGCGCGCGGGGGAGTGCGTGTTCGTGCTGGAGCGCGACCTCGCCGTGCTGGCCGCGCCGGGGGAACGGCCCGAGCACCAGATCGCCGGGCGGTTCCACGGCCCGCCGCTGGTCCGGCGCCTGCGACTGGCCGCGCACACGGGCCGGCACGTGCTGCTCCACGGCGAGACCGGCGCCGGCAAGGAGCTCGCGGCGCGAGCCCTGCACGACCTGCTCGCGCGCACGGGCCGCGGCGGGCCGTTCGTGGCCCACAACGCCGCCCGCTTCGCCGGCGAGGACGACGCCGTCAGCTCGCTGTTCGGCGTCGTCAAGGGCGCCTTCACCGGCGTCGAGGCGCGCTCCGGGGCGCTCGAGCAGGCCGCCGGCGGCACGCTGTTCCTCGACGAGGTCCACAACCTTCCGGCCCGCGTCCAGCGCTCCCTGCTGCGCTTCACCGAGGACGGCCTCTGCCAGCGCGTGGGGGAATCCGCCGGCCGCAGGCTCGACGTGCGGCTGATCCTCGGCACCAACGTGCCGCTGGACGCGGCGGTCGCCGACGGCCGGTTGGCGCACGATCTGCTGGCGCGCCTGCATCCGGTGGCGGTGCCGCCGCTGCGGGAGCGACGGGCCGACGTGCCGGGGATCTTCGTCGCCGTGCTGGAGCACGTGCTGGGCGGGCTCGGCCGCGAGGTCGCCCCGGTCCTCGGAGCGCTCGACGCGCGCGTCGCCGAACGGCTGCTGCGGCACGACTACCGCCGCGCCAACACGCGCGAGCTGGAAGCGCTGGCCGCGCTGGTCGGCGCCCGCCTGGCCGTCGGCGAATCGCCGGCCGCCGCCCTGCGCGGGGCGCTCGATGAGGCGTTGCCGTCCGCCGCGGCCGGAGGCCGGGAACCGATCGGCGACCCGACCGCCGCGGTCGCGGCCGCGTCGTCCTACGAGCGGCATCGCGCCGAGATCGTCGCCGCGTATCGCGAGGTCGACGGCAACCTCACGCGGCTGGAAGAGACGCTGGAGGCGCGCGGGATCCGTTGCAGCCGGCGGTGGCTCGCCGTGTTCCTCGAACGGTGGGGCGTGCGGGCGCGCCGGCGCGCTGGCGACTGACCGGACTTCCGATTCCCCCTGGCTCCCGCCCGCCGGTCGTGATAACCCCGCTGCGATGGCTCGACCACCCCCGCTGCCGCCGCCCGTCGCCCGGATGATGGCCGAGATCGAACGCCGCTGCCGGGAAGGACGGACGATCGTCCTCCTGCGGCACTCGGTCCGCGGACCGATCCGAACGACGCGGCTGGAAGGCGCCTGGAACACGCCTCTCACCCCGCGCGGCCGCGCGCTCGCCGAGGTCTTCGGGCGCCGGTTGCCCGCCGGCTGCCGGGTCCGTGTCTGGTGGAGCCCGGTCCCGCGCTGCGCCGAGACGGCGGCGCACCTCGTGCGCGGCGCGCGGGCGGCGGGACGGCGCGCGCGGCTCGCCGGTCCGCGGTGGAAGCTCGCCGCGAGCTACGTCCACGACCCCGCCGACCTCGTGCGGCGCTTCGCCGCCCTGGGACCGCGCGGGTTCGTGCGCGACTGGCGGGCGGGACGGATGCCGGCCGACCGGATCGATCCGCTGCCCGCGGCGGCGGCGGCGCTGTGGCGGCACCTGCTGCGCGGCTCCCGCGCCACGCGACCGGGAACGCTGGACCTGCACGTGACCCACGACCTCAACCTCGTGGCGTTGTTGTCGGCGGTCCGGGACGTGACGAAACGCACGTTCCGCTGGCCGGGATACCTGGAAGGGGTGGTGCTGGCGCCGCGCGGCGCCCGGGTCGAGTGGTGGTGGAGGGGACGGCGGCGGCGCGCGACGATCGCCGCGGTCGCCGGCCGGCGCCCGCGCGGCCGCTAGCCCTCGCGTTCGAACAGCCCCGCGGCGCCCATGCCGCCGCCGATGCACATCGACACGACGCCCCAGCGCGCCTTGCGGCGCTCGAGCTCGTACAGCAGCTTGGTGGTGAGGAAGGCGCCGGTGCAGCCGAGCGGGTGGCCGAGGGCGATGGCGCCGCCGTTGACGTTGACCTTCTCGGGGTCGAGCTGGAGCGCGTCCTCGCAACAGTAGATCGCTTGCGAGGCGAACGCCTCGTTGACTTCCCAGAGATCGATCTGGTCGGTCTTCATCCCGCACTTCTGCATCAGCCTGGGGATGGCGTAGGCCGGACCGACGCCCATGATCTCGGGCGGGACGTCGGCGACCTGGTAGCGGCGGTAGACGGCCAGCGGCTTGAGCCCCAGGCTCCGGGCCTTCTCGCGGCTCATCACGACGCAGAAGGCGGCGCCGTCGTTCATCTGCGAGGAGTTGCCGGCGGTGACGGTGCCGGTCGGGTCGAAGGCCGGCTTGAGCTTGGCCAGACCCTCGAGCGTGGTGTCGCGGCGCGGCCCCTCGTCGACGGCGGCGACGACCTTCTTCGCCTGCGGCCTGCCGTCCGGACCCTGTTCGATTACCTCGGTCTCGATCGGCAGGATCTGGTCCTTGAAATAACCCGCGTCGATCGCGCGAATGGCGCGCTGGTGGGAACGCAGGGCGAACGCGTCCTGGCGTTCGCGCGAGATGTTGAACTGCCGGGCGACGTTCTCGGCGGTCAGCCCCATCGGGGTGTAGGCATCGATCCAGTCGCGGACGAGATCCGGATCGCCGACCGGCTTGTTGCCGCCCATCGGAACCTTGGTCATGTCCTCGACGCCGCCGGCGACGACGACGTCGGCCTCGTCGAGCATGATCCGTTCGGCGGCCTGCGCGATGCTCTGCAGACCCGACGAGCAGAAGCGGTTCACGGTGATCGCCGGGACGGTGTACGGCAGCTTGGCGCCCATCACGACGAGACGCGCCAGGTTCATCCCCAACTCGGCCTCGGGCATCGCGCAGCCGACGATCACGTCGTCGATCTCCTCGGGCTTGAGCCCCTTGGTTCGCGCGACGGCCTCTCGCAGCACCAGCGCCCCGTAGTGGACGGGATGGCTGTCCTTGAACGAGCCGCGACGGTAGCGGGTGATCGCGCTCCGGACGGCGGTGACGATGACGGCTTCCCTTGCCATGGCGTCTTCTCCTTCCCCGTGGTCCGCCTGCTAGTTCCGCAGCGGCTTGCCTTTCATCAGGAAATGCTGGATCCGCTCCTGCGTCTTCGCGGTCCCGAGCAGGAAACAGAACGCCTCCCGCTCGAGATCCAGCAGGTACTGTTCCGAAACCTCCACGTTCATCGAGGTCTTCCCGCCGCAGAGCACCCAGGCGATCTTCCCGGCCATCAGCTGCTCGTGCTCGGTGATCTGGTGCTGCTTGCACATCGAGTCGAGCACCATCTGGAAGGTGGCGTAGATCATCTCGCCCGGCAGGCGCAGCTTGCGCATCCGCGGCGGGGTGAAGCCTTCGAGCCACATCGCCTGGACGGCGCGCTTGGCGCGGCCGAGCAGGTGCTCCTTGTTCGTGACGATGAGGTCGGAGGAGCGGAGGAATCGGAGCGCCTGGGCCTCGTGGGCGCTCATCGAGACCTTGGCCATGCCGATGTTCTGGAACGCGGCCTGGAGCAGCGGGATCGGGTTCACGTTCTGGGCCTGCTCGGGGATCCCTTCCAGGTGGCGGATCAGCATCTCCTTGTGGCCGCCGCCGCCGGGGATCAGCCCGACCCCGACCTCGACGAGGCCCATGAACAGGTCGGCGTGCGCGCAGATCCGGTTGCAGGCCATCGACAGCTCGGCCCCGCCGCCGAGCGCCATGGCGAACGGGGCGGCGACGGTCGGCTTGCGCGAATACTTGAGCCGCTGGTTGACGTCCTGGAACGCCTTGACCACGCCTTCGACCTGGTCCCACAACCCCTGCTGGGCCGCCATGATCAGCGCGAAGACGTTGGCGCCGGCGCAGAACGCCTCGCCGTGGTTGCCCAGCACCATGCCGATCCACTTGTCGTCGCGGTCCAGCAGATCCAGGCCGTGGTTGAGCTGCTGGATCACGTCCTGGTCGATCGAGTTCATCTTGGTGTGGAACTCGCAGCACAGGACGCCGTCGCCCATGTCGTACAGCGTGGCCGAGTCGTTGTGCGCGACGACGCGGTCCTGCTGCTTGAGCAGCGGCAGCCGCAGCGTCAGCTCGTCCTCGGCCACCGGCTTGTAGGACCGGCTCGGCAGGTCGAAGAAATAGCGCCGGCCCTTCTCGGTCTTGTAGAAGCTGCCGAATCCCGCGGCCAGCAGCGCCTCGGCGATCTTCGGCAGCTTCTTGCCGTCCCGCTTCATCCGTTCGCAGGCGTCCTTCACGCCGACCGCGTCCCACGCCTCGAACGGTCCGAGGGCCCAGTTGTAGCCCCACTTCATCGCGTGATCGATCTGGACGATGTCGTCGCAGATCTCGCCCACGCGGTTGCCCGAGTAGATCAGCGAGTCGCGCAGGACGTTCCAGGCGAACTTCGCGGCGCGGTCGTCGTGGGTCAGGAGCTGCCGGAGCCGCTCGCCGGGGTCCTCGACGTTCCGGACGGCCCCCAGCGAGTCGAAGCGGACCTTCTGCTTCTCGCGGTACTCGCCGGTGGTGTGGTCGAGGACCAGGACGTCCTTCTTCCCCTCGCCCTTCACCTTCTTGTAGAAGCCGCCCTGGGTCTTGTCGCCGAACTGCTTGCGCTCGATCATCGTCTGGATGAACGGCGGCACGCGGAAGATCTCCCGCTCCTCGTCGTCGGGCAGCGTGTCGTAGCAGTTGTGCAGGATGTGGACCACCGTGTCGAGCCCGACCATGTCGACGGTGCGGAACGCCGCCGTCTTCGGGCGCCCCATCGGCTCGCCGACGATCGCGTCGGCCTCCTCGATCGTGTAGCCCTGGTCCAGCACTTCCCGCACGGTGCGGATCAGCCCGTAAATGCCGATGCGGTTGCCGACGAAGTTGGTGGTGTCCTTGCCGAAGACGACCCCCTTGCCGAGGACGTTGGTGCCGAAGTCGGCCATCGTCTGCACCACCGCCGGGTCGGTGTCGGCCCCCGGGACCAGCTCGAGCAGCCGCATGAAACGCACCGGGTTGAAGAAGTGCGTCACCAGGAAGTTCTTGCGGAACGTCGCCCCGCGTCCCTCGATCATCGAGCGGATCGAAATCCCCGACGTGTTCGACGAGACGATCGTGTCCGGCCGCACGAACTTCTCGACCTTCTCGAACAGCTTGCGCTTGATCTCCAGGTTCTCCACCACCACCTCGACCACCCAGTCGCAGTCCTTCAGCCATTCCAGGTGGTCTTCGAGGTTGCCGGTGCGGACGAGGTCGGCGAAGCCGTCGTGGTAGAAGGCCGGGATCGGCTTCCTGTTCTTGACCGCGTTCGCCAGCCCGTTCGCGGCGAAGCGGTTGCGGAACTCGGGCGATTCCCGGGTCAGCCCCTTCTTCCTGTCCTCCTCGGTCAACTCCGGCGGCACGATGTCCAGCAGCACCGTCCGGATTCCGCAGTTGGCCAGGTGGGCGGCGATGCCCGAGCCCATGATCCCCGCGCCGAGCACCGCGGCCTGTTCGATCTTCCGGCTCATGGATGGTTCCTCCCTTCCTTTCCGGGACCGAAATCTGAATCGGCATTCACTGTCTGCCACGCCTGACGCGGGGTGTCAATCCGAATCCGCCGGGCGCCGGGTTCGCCGCGGTAGGCGCACGGCGGTAGGTGCGTGGGGCCGGCGTGAGCGGCCTACCGCTCGAGCTCTCCGCCGCTGCCGGGTCCGAGGCAGCGCCGGCTGCCTTCGCCGACGACGGGCGGCGGGGAACTACCCAGGCGGGTCGGGCGGGCCCAGGCAGCCGAGTTGCCAAACGACGATGTCGCACGGGACGCTGGTGTGCCTCGGCTCCGCGGGGCATTCGACGGCGAACAGGACGAACGTACCGTCGTCCAGGGGCGCCGCCTGCGGAGCCAGCGACCAGCCCGGCGACAGGAAGAACCTCGAAGGCTCCGCGCGGGACGGCGCAAGCGAACC
>Ga0073932_1003502_pt1 | contig 20752 bp, 16 predicted proteins | sample DewCreD2012metaG_FD_76967 | JGI IMG/M metagenome (GOLD analysis project Ga0073932, IMG submission 76967) | Hot spring sediment bacterial and archeal communities from British Columbia, Canada, to study Microbial Dark Matter (Phase II) - Dewar... ...
GCCCTGGTTATTGCAGTAGCTCTCTAAAATGTAATTGCCCTGGCACTGCTCTGTGCTGTTCCAGTATTGCGTCCCTATGAACGACTGCTGGTAATAGTTCCTCCCGCCGTCTGTGTCTATGCAGAGCGAGAGAACGCTTCCAGCAGCTAACAAGAAAGACAATATTGTGATAAATCTCTTCATCCTTCCACCTCACTCACCTTGATTAGAACCATATATCAGTATACCTTAAAGTATAACTATATAAATAATTTTCGATGGCTAATACCAACTGATAGGATTCGGAAATGAGAGATAAAAAGACAGCTCAGCAGCTTTCCTGCACTGCTCTTTAGCCATGTCAAGATATGCGTAGTCCGGCACTGTCATGCTTTCGCATACAGAAGGATCAGCCAAGGCGTTAACCACCACACTGCATCATATTATCCTTGCTCGTTATTGTCACCTATTATTCCGGTGCAATCTGCCTGGTCTTAACCTTGAACAGCAACCTTATAATAGCATTGAGCTGTTGACATCTGCTCCTGGTCATTGCCTGGCATTGGTCAAGTGTGACACCTGCCCTTCCCTGTACAGTTTCCTAGTTACCTTAAACTCACCAGTATCCTGCCCGCTGGCAGCAATCAGCAAAACAACGAATAGAAAAAAAAGTCACCTTTTTTTCTTCACGACTGCGAAGACCACTGCACCTGCAGCGATTATCAAGCCAAGCAAGAGGAAGAACCCGCCTAGGCTCTTTTTGCTTGTGACCTGTCTCACTGGCTTAGTCTGCTTGCTTGGAGCAGCTGGTTTATCATCCGCCTTGGGAGCTGCCTGCCCTGGTTCACTTGGAGCCACTGGCGACACTGTCTCAGATGGAGCGGATGGCATTGTCGTCGCTGATGGTTGGGATGTTGGGGCAGATGATGGTGTAGACGGTTCAGTCCCTGATGATGGTTCGCTTACTGGCGCTTCTTCACTTATCGCAAAGAAGCTGAAGCCTGGAACAGATGCCATGTAATACAGCTTCTGACCCTGCTGGCGCAATAAGACAGTCTCTATCTTCACCCAATCGCCTGACACATACCTGTAAAGCGAGACTTTTGAGCTGTCCTTAACATCCTTGGCATGCAGGCTGAAGCTGATGTTTATCATGCCATCATAGTCGCCTTCGCCAAGGTTTGTGGCAGAGATCTCTATGAATTTTATCGCGCCTATGAACCGAGGTGTAGGATTCGCATCGTGGCTTCTCACCTGCAGCGCCACTGAGCTTCTAGTATTTGCCATCTTGAGCTCAATCTTGTCAATAAGGACAGATGAATCCATGTCGCTAGGGAATATTGCAAGTATCTCGCCTTTTAAGACGCGTGTCCACTGCTTCCTGGCTTTCCATCCGGGTGGGCTGCTTGAACTGCCCCCTCCGCTGCCTCCGCCACCACCTACAAGCTTCGAAGCGAAGCTTCCTATCCTGTCAGTCGTGAAGGTCACTGTGTCCGAGCCTGCGCTCGTTATCCCGCAGAAGCTGCCCTGGCACTCAGCGCCCTGTTCGAGTACATCTTCTGCAGAAGTCAGGACGCCTTCATAATGGTATATCCTGTTCGCAGAAGATACTCCGCTATTTGCTAATGAGACAGTTGCTGATGAGTTGAAGCGCCCAAGGACGAAACCGGAGTAGTTCATTGCTGCCAGATTAGCCGCAAAGATGAACCTCGCCAAGGACAGCTCTGTGCCATTGCAGGTCAAGTTCTGGGCAAATGCTCCTGTGCTCCAGGTGATGCTTCCAAAGCTCGTGCTGTAAGACATAGTGTTTGTCACAGAGGAGTTTGTCCTATCCATGATGCCGATGCTTGAGATGTTGTTATTCCTAAGTGTGTTTCCTGATGCCTGGCTCTTCAGCTCAACACCATAAGACATATAATGAGAGGTATTCAGCAAGTTGTCCTCTATGGTGTTGGAATCGCTCGCATCAAGGAGAATGGCAGGGTTCTCAGTGGTCAGGGAACTGATCATGTTGGAACTTATGGTGTTGCCGTCTGAACCAATCAGCTTGAATCCATAAGCCCCGTTGCCGTTGGTCGAAATCCTGTTGTTCTGCAAAGTATTTGAGTCTGAAGAGGACAGCAGAACAGCATCAGCACCCACTCCTGAGATGGTCATATTATTGCCATTGAGTGTGTTGCTGTCGCTGCTGTTGAGATGTATGCGCCTGATAGCTCCTGCGCCTATGGTGAAACGGTTCCTTAATACTGACGTACCATTGCTCTCCTCGATTAGGAGCGCCAAAGTGCCGCCCAGGTCATTGTTCTCTATAGTGACCCCGCTCGAGGCATTGACAGTTAATGCCACCTCGGTAAATTTGTCGCCATAGATATAACTGTCGATGATCTGTGTGTTGTTTGACATCCAATTGTAGATGCCTATGAACCTTGTGCCGGACATATCATTCATCGTTATGTTCTTGAGAACGCAGTTACCGGACCTATAAAGATAGATTGAATCCAAAGTAGGGCTGCCTTGGTTCATTATCCTGCAGTTCTTCACTGTTACATTGCTCTGGCCTGTGATGTCAATCGCATAGCCGCTTCCAGTATAGTTTACCCAGTTGCCTGCGCAATCAATCACTATGTTTGATGCGTTCACAGTCAGGCAGGTGCCTGTCGAGTTGATGCCTGAGGCCAGTGTAAGGTCACCCTTTACGTATCCGCATCTTGTGCCATTAGCCGAATTGTCATAAGTCGAATAGTTGCTGAAGCCAGGGACTGTCGCTACAACGACGCCTCCGGCGAAGCTGTTAATCACGCAGCCTGTGCATTCCACTCCGTTCCTATAAAGGAGAGGAGCGTATGACATGACAGGAAGGCCGCGGAAGGTTATTTCTGCAGTCGAATTAAGATTCGCGAGCCCAGCCACGGCTTCAAGACCGACCAGATTCGCATCTAGGATAACCTCCTCACCTATGTCGAGCTCGCCATCAATAGTTATGTTGCTTGATGTCCACCTGATCTGACCCTGTGAATTGTTGTAGACCAGAAGGTTAGTCCTTGTTGGTCCGGTGTCATCATAGATCTCAGAGGCAGGGGATAAGATAAGATTGTTGTGGAAGATGTTCAGGTTAGAATTGCTTAGAATAGAGATTCCAGAGCTTCCTCCCGCGGTAATAGTATTCAGGGAAACCAGTGTCGAATTAGAGCTGGAGAGCCTTAGAACATCATGGCTTTCTGAGTAGGTTATGAGGTTATTGGCCAGCAGGGTATTGCCAAAATTACTGCTGAGCGTAATCGCAGTCCGCGATTCATTCTGGGTCATATTGATATAGTTGCTTGATATGATATTATTGTGGCACCCTTCTCCAATCGAGACGCCCCAAGACAGGTTGCCAAGAACCAGAATCGTGTTATTATGAAAAGTGTTGCCTGTGCTCCCTGTACCAAAAGAGAAAGCTGTCTGGCTTTCATCAATCATTTCTATATAATTGTTCTCGAACTTTCCGTCGTCCACATAGAAAGATACTGCAGGGTATGTGCCAGGCGAGACATTGCCCTCGAAGATCCGGCAGTTCCTTACTGTCACGTTGCTCCTTAAAGTGGCAGCTATGGCATAGCCGTCGCTGCCATTAATAGAGTAGTTTATTGAATGACCATTGCAATCAAGAGTCACATCATTTGCGATTATTGTAAAGCAAGTATAGTTGGATGCGACATCGGCCGTTAGAGTCAAATCAGAGCCGACATCTCCGCAACTCGTATCTGTTGCCGGCGCTGCCACGACTGAGAAAATACAAAATAACCCCACCAATAGAAGAAATAATAGCTTCTTCATACTGAACACCTCGATTTTTTCCAATTAAATATAATTATTCCCCACAACTATAAAATAAGTTATGCTGTCTATTATATATACTTTTCTATATTTTTCGGAAATATATCATGTAGATTTATTCTTGCGGAAAGAGATGCAATATGATGGTGATATGGTGTTATTCAATACTTCCCGGATAGAACCTATCCATGACGGTTGTTATCTATAGAGTTTGCATCCAACGGCTTATCCTGGCATCCCTGAATTTGCCTATCAGCAGCTAGCATTAACAATCTTTTTAAACAAACGGCCTACCTAGGCTGCCATCAAGTACAAAGGTGATGAATTTGAGAATTACGGTTTTCGGATGCGGATATGTCGGGCTTGTCACAGGAGCCTGCCTTGCGGAGCTTGGCAACAATGTAATTGTCGTAGATGTTGACAAGAAAAGGGTGGCTGACCTAAAGAAGCTGAAGATGCCCTTCTATGAGTTCGGGATGAAAGAAATAATCGAGAAGAACCTGAAGGCGAAGAGGATATCCTTCACGCTGGACGCAAAAAATGCTATTAAGGAAGCCGAAGTGATATTCATCGCCGTAAACACCCCAGAAGACAAGGAAGGAAGGGCTAACCTCACGTATGTATTCAATGTGGCAAAGAGCATAGGGGAGTTTATGAACAGCTACAAAGTGGTCGTTGACAAGAGCACTGTGCCAGTCGGGACCGCTGAGAAGGTACAAGAGATAATACTCAGTAACCAGAAACAAAAAAACGCTTTTGATGTGGTGAGCAACCCAGAATTCCTCCGCGAAGGGACTGCTGTGCAGGATTTCATGAACCCTGACAGAATAATCATAGGCGCTGACAGTTCAAAGGCAAGGGATATTATGGTGTCCTTATACAAAGGGATAGAGAGGACTGGAAGGCCAATCATAGTCACTGATGTAAAGACCGCTGAGATCATCAAATATGCCAGCAATGCCATGCTATCCACAAGGATAAGCTTCATGAACCAGATGGCCTTGTTCTGCGACAAGGTAGGCGCGGATATCAAGATGGTGGCAAAAGGCATCGGGCTTGACAACAGGATAGGCCCGAGATTCCTCCAGGCAGGACTCGGCTATGGTGGAAGCTGCTTTGTGAAAGATGTAAGAGCACTTATCCAGACAATGAAAGAACACGGATGCGAAGCTGACCTTTTCGAGGCAGTGGACAGAATAAATGTCAGGCAGATACATTATTTCAGGGACAGGATAGTAGAGCAGCTCGGCTCGCTAAAGGGAAAGACCATAGCTTTCTGGGGTCTTGCCTTCAAGCCGAAGACAAGCGACATGAGAAATGCCCCTTCGATAAAGCTTGCAGAAGAGCTTCAGGCGCTAGGCGCTAAGATAAGAGGGTATGACCCGGAGGCGATGGAAGAGGCAAAGAAAGTGATGAGGTTCGAGCCCTGCAAGGACGCTTATGACGCAGCCAAAGGCGCGCATGCTATTGTCCTAGTCACAGAATGGAGCGAGTTCAGGGAGCTTGACTTTGACAGAATAAGAAAGCTTGCCAAGGAGCACATCTTATTCGACGGCAGAAATATATACCACCCTGCCGAGATAAGGGCAAAGGGCTTTAAGTATGTGGGGCTTGGAAGGCAATGAAAGCGGTTGTCACAGGCGGAGCGGGTTTCATCGGCTCCAACCTATGCAGAGCGCTTCTGAAAGAAGGTTTCTCAGTCACAGCCATTGATGACCTCTCGACAGGTAAAAAGGATAACCTTAAAGCAACGAGAACACGACTAGTAAAGGGAAGCATACTTGACAGGAAGCTTTTGGCGCGCGAATTTTGCGGTGCACAATATATATTCCACCTGGCGGCAATAGCAAGCGTAAAGAAATCAATAGATGAGCCTGCCCTCGTAAGCAGAGTGAATACTGACGGGACGCTCGCAGTCCTTACAGCTGCAAAAGAGGCAGGAGCAAGGCGCGTGGTATTCGCATCGAGCGCCGCAGTCTACGGCAACCTGCCGGGAAGGAAGAAAGAGACAAGCCCCTTAATGCCGATTTCATTGTATGCCGGCACGAAGGTTGCAGGCGAGCATTACTGCAGGATGTTTTCAAACCTTCATGGGCTTGACACAGTGTCTCTCAGGTTCTTCAATGTATATGGAAACAACCAAAATCCCCATGGCGAATATGCAGCAGCTATTCCGAGGTTTTCATGCAGAATCCTTGCAAACAAAAGCCCTGTAATATATGGCGATGGAAAGCAAACAAGGGATTTTGTGCATGTAGACGATGTAACAAGGGCATGCATACTTGCAACGAAAGCAAAACAACTAAGAGGCGAAGCCCTCAACATAGCAACCGGAATAAGCATAACAGTAAATAGCGCTGTAAAGCAAATATCAGCACTTACAGGCAAACCGAATAAACCAATACATGCGCCTGCTGAGAAAGGGGCAGTTATTCACAGCTCAGCAGACACATCAAAAGCCATGAAGCTGATAGGCTGGAAAGCAAAAAACAGCTTCATGCAGGGAATGAAAAAAACGATAGGATATTATCAACAGATAGTAGAGAGAGGTTTATTATGAAAAAAGTCAGGTTTGCACTTGTCGGCTGCGGTGCAATAGTGAAGAAGCACATAGAAGCAATAAGGCTAAACCCTGATGCAGAGCTTGCAGCTTGCTGCGACATTGTGTATGACAAAGCAATTGAGCTCGCAGCCAAGAACTCCTGCAAAGCTTGCGATTTTGATGCGCTTCTCAAGGATGAAAACATTGATGTCATCTCGATAATAACTCCAAATGGAACGCATGCAGAGCTCGCGATAAAAGCCATGAAGTCAGGCAAGCATGTGCTTTGCGAGAAGCCGATGGCTCTCTCAGTTGTTGAAGCCGAAAGGATGGTTGATGCCAACCTGAGGACAGGAAAAAGCTTATTCCTGGTAAAGCAGAACAGATACAATCCGCCGGTAATCGCGCTAAAAGACGCTTTCAATAAAAAGAAGCTTGGCGATGTGTTCCTAATTAATGCCACAGTCTACTGGAACCGGAACAAGGAGTATTTCGACCAGACAGACTGGAGAGGAACAAAATCCTTAGACGGCGGCGCTTTATTCACCCAAGCAAGCCATTTCCTTGACCTTATGCTCTACCTAGGAGGAAGAGTAAAAAGCGTCTATGCAGTGATGCAGAACGTATCACATCCTTATATTGAAACTGAGGATCTCGGGGTGCTCATCATAAGGTTCGAGAGCGGCTGCATCGGAACACTGCAGTATACCATATCAGTGTTTGAGAAGAATTTTGAAGGCACAATCGGAGTGCTCGGGACAAAGGGCACTGTGAAGATAGGCGGCAAGTACCTAAACGAGCTCGAGTTCTGGAATGTCTCAGGCATGCCGAAACCAGAGCTAGAAGCAGGCGCTCCTGCAAACGATTACGGCACTTTCCAAGGCAGTATGTCAAACCATGACAAGGTCTATAAGAACGTGACAGATGTGCTCCTGCACAATGGCAGGATATCGACAACCTCGCTTGAAGGAAAGGAATCTGTCGAGGTGATGCAGGCAGCTTATATCTCGGCTATGCAGAAGCGCGAGGTGTTCCTGCCCCTGCAGGGAGCTGACAGGACCTTCGACATAAGGAAAGCATGAAAAACGTCTCAATAGGAAAGGAAGGGCAGATCGGCGAATTCTGCATAATAGGCGCCCCTCCGAAGGGCAAAAAAGAAGGGGAGATGCCAACAAGGATAGGGGATAGTGCAATCATCAGGAGCCATACAGTTATCTATGCGGGAAATATAATAGGCGATAACTTTCAAACAGGGCACGGTGTTCTGGTCAGGGAGAACAACAGAATAGGCAATGATGTAAGCATCGGCTCCCACAGCGTAGTCGAGTTCTCAACCATAATCGAGGATGGTGTAAGGGTGCACAGCAATGCATTCATCCCTGAGCACTGCATACTAAAGAAGGGATGCTGGATAGGCCCTGGGGCAGTTCTAACTAATGCTAAATTTCCGAAATCAGCTGATGCAAAGAAGCATCTCAAAGGCTGTGTGGTAGAGGAGAACGCCAAGATAGGGGCGAATGCCACAATACTTCCCGGAGTAAATGTGGGCAGAAACAGCCTTGTCGGGGCAGGAAGCGTTGTGACAAAGGATGTGCCTCCCGACACCGTTGTTGCTGGAAACCCCGCGAAAATCGTCAAGAGAATCTCAGAGCTTGAGCAGGGCGGGAAGACGGCCTATAGATAAACCGGATATTTTTTTCTGCAAACAAGCATTATGTATTTTCAGGTTGTATTATCAAGTTGTATTATCAGATATTTTCACAGAACTTCTTATCAAAATCCTTGACGAATGCAATATACTTTTTCATCCCTGTCTCAAGATTGTACCTTGGCTTAAATGCCAGTATCCTTTGAGCATCGCTTATATCAAGAGTTCCTCTCTCTGGCCTCTTCTCATCAGGGCGCGCTTCTTTGTAGATGATTTCAGCGTCAGGCAGCTCGCGCTTGATTATCTCTGCCATCTCTTTAAGGGTTCGGCCCTCTCCTGCAGTAATATTGAAAATGTGATTTCCTGCTTCCTGTTTCGTGACGCATAGGTAAAAACCTTCAACTATATCATCAATGTAGGTGAAATCAAGCATGGACTGACCACCATTATGCAATACAAGCGGCTTCCCTTCTAGGGCATTCTCTATGAATATCTGGGTCACACGGCGGTTAGAATCTGTCGGACCATAGACTGCAGAAGGCCGCACAACCACCCATTCCACAGAATTGAGGTTGCAAACGGATTTGGTCAGGATCTCACCGCATAGCTTGACAGCACCATAAACCCCCTTAGGATTCTTTGGATGGTCTATAGGACAGGGAATCTTCTTAAAATCCCCATAAACCATGCTTGATGATGCGTATATGAATCTCTTGATGCTCTTCACTTCATGCAGGGTTTCCAGGAGGTTCAGAGTGCCATTCAGTTTTATGTCTGCAGCCTCCTCAGAAAGGCTGTCTGAGGTCACAGCTATCGGGATTGCGGCAAGATGAACAATGACCTCCGGTGTCGTCTTAAGAAGGGACCTTAGAACATGCATCTTATGCCTCACATCGCCCCTGATTATTTCAATATTCGGGCTTTTCAGCAGATTTTTCAATCTCCAATCCAAGTACTTAGGATGCCTGCTTATCTTTGGGTCTATGTAGTGAGTCATAGAATCGAAAACAACGATTTCATGCCCCTCATCAGCCAGCCTTTTCGCTAGATGAGCACCGATGAAACCAAGCCCACCTGTTATGAAAACCTTCATTTATATCCTCTGATCATATCATTACCTGTCTTCAATTTTAATCTGATTTCTGCCTACCATATAAAAATATTGTTATTCAGCAGCTGATTGGCTTCAAGCACTTGCCCTTATTTATCCAAAAGGACATCCGCTGAACTGTCTATGCCAAGCGCAGCACTCAAGGTAGTCCGAATGGCCTGACTGAATTCCTTCTTTGGTTTCCAGCCATACGAGCGAATCTTTGCGCAATCAAGCAAGACTCTACTGTCCTTCTCATTTTTCCTGAACAGGAGGGGGTCCTGCACTATTTTCAGCTTGCGGCCTGTCATTGAAGATGCTTCTCTCACTATTACATCAAGCACATCAGATATCCTGTAGTTATATGCTGACAGGTTCAGTATCTGATTCATTATACCTTTCTTGAGGCACAATAAGACTGCCTCAGCGAGGTCTTCGACATAAAGGAAGTTCCTGTAAGCATCAAGATTGCCCACCCTTATCTCGTCAGTTCCTGAAACTATCTTTGCGATAACAGAGGGTATGAATAACCCCTCAGGCTGCCCTGGACCAAAGGTATTTCCAGCCCTGAATATCAGAAAACCAATACCGTAAGCGCCATGATAACCACGTACCAGCTCTTCTGATATTAATTTGGATGCGCTGTATGGGTCACTAGGCACACATACAGAATCTTCATTAGCAGTACCTGATGCCTGTAAACCATAGACCCTATCACTTGACATATAGACGAAAAGGCATTGAGGATTGTTCAAACGGACATCCTCCAGCAGATTGAGAGTGCAGCCCACATTGTTCATGATGTTCTTCGCAGGTTCTTTCAACATATCCGAAACATTCACTGTTCCGGCCAGATGGATTATGATATCAAAATCCTTGACGATGCTTGCTTTGAGAGGCTCTGACAGGTCAACAACCAATCCGGCATTATATTCACCAAGATGTCTTCTTGAGAGCGCTGTCACCTGATATCCTGCCCTGATAAGCTTCGCCATAATGTGCTGACCCAGAAATCCGCCTGCACCAGTGACAAGAACCCTCATTTTCCTTTCTTTGAGAGTTCACCAAGGTCATGATCTACCATGATATTAACCAATTCCCTGAAATGAATCTTTGGCTTCCAGCCAAGCTTTGCCTTGGCCAAGCTATAATCACCAAGAAGCACATCCACTTCCGAAGGCCTGAAATAGACAGGATCCACTTCAACAAGAACATCTCCTGTTGAGGTGTCAATGCCTTTCTCCTCCAAACCACTGCCCTTCCAGACGATATCTATTCCAACCCTCTTGAAAGCCAACTCTGTGAACTCCCGAACAGAATGAGTCTCCCCAGTCGCTATCACGAAATCCTCTGCCTGTTTCTGCTGCAGCATCAACCACATCGCTTCCACAAAATCAACTGCATGCCCCCAATCCCTTTTGGCATCAAGATTACCCAAGTAAATCTTCTTCTTCAACCCAAGCTTGATCGCAGCCACACCAAGCGATATCTTCCTTGAGACAAAATTCTCTCCTCTTCTCTCTGATTCATGATTAAAAAGTATGCCGTTGCAGGCATACATGCCATAAGCCTCCCGGTAATTCTTTACAATCCAATATGCATAAAGTTTTGCTACCCCGTAAGGGCTCCGGGGATAGAAAGGCGTGGTCTCTTTCTGAGGTATTTCCAAAGCTTTGCCGAATAGCTCACTTGTGGAAGCCTGATAGAACCTGGTATTGTCAAGGCCTAGCTGCTTTATCGCTTCGAGAATCCTAAGGACGCCTAACGCATCGGAATTCGCCGTGTATTCAGGAATCTCAAATGATATCTTGACATGGCTCTGGGCTGCAAGATTGTAGACCTCATCAGGCCTGCATATCGAAAGCACTCGGATAAGGCTACTGGAATCAGTCATGTCGCCATAATGCAGATAGAAATTCTTATGCCGGTCCATTGCATCCGAATAAATATTCTTAAGCCTATCCCTGTTGAATGAGCTGGTGCGCCTTACAAGACCGTGCACTTCATAACCTTTGGCAAGAAGGAACTCAGCAAGATATGATCCATCCTGGCCTGTCACCCCAGTCACAAATGCTTTTTTCATGAAGGCAGTGAAAAGAACAAAGCTTATAAACTTTATTAAAGTGCAGGAACCATGTTGTCCTGAGAGGTAAGTGAGTATGGAAATACGGCTTATGGAAGACAGCCTGGGCGATGATGAATTCTATGCAGTAATCCAGTGCCTGAAAAGCGGAAAATATACACAGGGCGAAACAGTGGAGAAATTCGAAAAACGCTTCGCGGAATGGAATGGATCCAAGTACGCCGTGATGGTAAACAGCGGCAGCAGCGCTAACCTTCTCATGGCCTACATGCTCAAGCAAAGATACGGCCTGAAGGACGGCGATGAGGTGCTTGTGCCTTCAGTCACATGGCCAACCACAGTCTATCCCATAATACAGCACAATCTTGTTCCCGTTTTCTGCGATGTTGATGACAGTTTCAATATCAGCCCGGAATCCATAAAAAAGATGGTATCACAAAAGACAAAAGCCATCTTCGCGGTCCATCTGCTGGGGCAGCCTGCGGAAATTGCGGCTATCCTTAGAGTCTGCAAAGAAAATGGCCTTCTTCTCCTTGAGGACTGCTGCGAAAGCCTTGGAGCATGCATCAGAAGCAGAAAAGTAGGGAACTTTGGACTTATGGGCTCATTCAGCTTCTATTTTGCGCACCACATAACAACCATAGAGGGCGGCATGATCGTCACAGATGATAGAGAGACTTATGATATGCTGAAATCCGCAAGATCACATGGGTGGGTCAGAGGAAGCGATAGGGAAAAGCTCTACCCCGGCATGGATAAGGCTTTTCTTTTCGATATGCTAGGATATAATCTCAGAAGCACAAACCTTAACGCGAGCATCGGACTTGTCCAGCTTGATAAGCTCGACAGATTCATCGCTATCAGAAGAGAGTCACATGCACATTTCGTATCCAAGATGCGGCAGACCGGACTGAGAATCCAGAAAGTTGATATTACGCAGACATCTTCATTCGCCTTTGCAGTAATATGCAACGACAGAGCCCACAAAGAAATAACAATGAGTTGGCTGAGGAAAAATGGGGTTGAAGTAAGGCCAATCGTTGCAGGAAACCTGCTGAACCAACCGGTTTTCAAGTCTTCCAACTTCAGGAGGGATAAGCTCGCAAACGCCGATATCATCGATGCATGCGGTTTCTATTTCGGCAACAACCACACCATGACTCCCCAGAAGATAGATTATGCAGTATCACTCATCATGAACTGTCCAAAAGATTAGAAGGCAGCAGAGGCGCCAGAACCTTCTGAAATCAAGTGCTTCATTTGAGTATGCCCTTGCACAGGCCCAGTATCTTCGCAAAATAAGTATCCCAGCTTAGTTTCTCCACAACAAAACCCCTGCTCTCTTTGGAAGGAACATCCAGCACCTTGAGGATCTCAGTTGCTATCTCTTGGACAGTTGGCCTCACCACATTGACATTCGGCAATTCGCGAATTGAATCCACAACAAGCGCATCTTCTGAGACAATCACTTTCCGGTTGAAATATAGAGCCTCAATTGGAGACAGCCCGTACTCGCACCATGCAGGGAAAACGAAGATATCGCAATGCTTGTAATATGCAGGCAGCTCGGCTTCAGAAACAAAGCCGGTGAAAATCACCTTTTCGGAAATCCCTATATCCTTACATAATCTCTTTAAAGCCTCCATCTCTTCTCCCTTTCCAACTATTATTAATGCCAAGTCCTTTCTTTTGTCAGAGACTCTGGAAAAAGCCTTAATCAAAACATCGATCCTCTTGCGCCTGTCGAGTCTGTTCACGGTAAGCACAATCCTTTTTCCGTCAAGCCCAAACCTTCCACGGATATCCGGAAGCCCTCTGTCTTCGGGCAAGTCAACTCCAGCGAAGACTATGTCAGCATCCATGCCGTACAATTCCTTGATCTCTGATTTTCCAATCCTGCTCAATGAGAATATCTTCCTACTGCGCCGCATCGCAAGATAGTCAAGTAATGAGAATAGTTCCCATCTTATGCGTTCAGCAAGAGAGATGGATCCGGTCTGCGACAGAAATTCCCTGTGCCCTATGACCCCGTCCATCAGCCGCCTGCACTTGCGTCTATGCAGCAGAGTATTTCTTCGCCAGTCATTGATATGCCACATGAAAGAGCCGTGGGCGTGCGTGACAAAAGGCAACCTCAAGGTCATGGATGCTAAATAGAGGTACCAAACATTTTCATGGCAGATAATAAGATCAGGTTTGAAATCCGCGAGGCTCTTCTTTAAAGCAATCGAACGTTTCAGGATACCTGAAGCCTTTATCAGAGCAAGATGCTTCCTATCCAGCCCGAATAACGCCTCGTCAGTGCATTCGAAAGTGAAGAGCTTCGCATCGAAGCCATTCTTCCTCAGGTACTCAAGTTCCCGGACTATAAGCTTCTCAGCACCGCCAGGATTTGACATTGTCGCATAAAAAAGCGCTATCTTTCGCATGCCTATTCTTCCACGGCTTCTATTTATAAATATGCTGAAAGACATGTTCACCGCTGCACTGGAAAAGGGATGCGTGGAATAAGACCAACCACAGGACAGCCCTGAATTCATGCTTTTGTAGGCACTTTTTTTAGGCCCGATGAAAATAAGACTGCGGGGAAATTTCCACCGGAGCCAAGGCATTCACAATATTTAAATAGGCACTAAGGGTTTTTCCGCCCAATGAACAAGTACCATATCCCTCTATGCAAACCTACGGTGGATGGCGAGGAACTCAAAGCCATCGAAGAGGTGCTGCAGTCAGGGTGGTATGCCCATGGGCCAAAATGCAAAGAATTCGAAACAGAGTTCGCGAAGTACATCGGAGCAAAGAGAGCCATAAGCGTTAATTCCTGCACAGCTGCCCTCCATTTGGCAGTGCAGGCAAATAATATCAAAGGGGAAGTCATAGTCCCAAGCTTTACATTCGTCGCTTCAGCCAACGCAATAGTTACTGCCGGCGCAAAACCAGTATTCTGTGAAATAGATTATGAAACATGCAACATTGATATAGAAGACGCCGCCAAGAGAATAACCGAAAAGACAGAGGCGATAATGCCTGTCCATTTTGCAGGTCTTCCGGCAGACATGAAAAGGGTTGTTGAGCTCGCAAGGGAGCATGACCTGAAAATCATCGAAGACAGCGCTGAATGCATTGGAGGAGAGCATGGCGGCAGAAAAGCTGGGTCATTTGGATTCGGCTGTTTTTCATTCTACCCCACCAAGAACATGACAACCGGCGAAGGCGGGATGCTCACACTGCAGGATGAGTCATTGCATGAAGTGCTCAATGCGCTCAAAGGACATGGCATTATGTCCAGCGCATTCGAGAGGGAGAGAAAGGATGAACCCTGGCTTAGAGCAGCATCACTCGCAGGATATAATTTCCGCATGTGTGATATACTGGCTTCTATGGGGCTTGTGCAACTAAGAAAGATCGATGAGATGAACCGGCTAAGAAGAAACCATGCCAGATTTCTAAGCAAGAATCTGGACAGAAGCAATTGCGAACTTCCCAAAGAACCGTCTGGAACAAAACATGTATACCAGATGTATACTATCAAACTCCGTGAAGGTATTGATAGGAAATCGTTCATCCACAGTCTGAGAGAAGCTGGAATAGGAGCAAGCGTTCATTTCGACCCTCCAGTCCATCAGCAGCCCTTCTACAATAAAGGTCAATGCTTTCCGGTCACTGAAAAGGTGGCAAAGACGATTGTTACGCTACCAATTTATCCATCCCTCTCTCAAGAGGAACTCGAATACATGGCAGAAAAAGTCAATCATGCGCTTCATGCGTGCAATAAGGTGAGATGATGAGAGTTGTGGTATACATACCTGCTTACAATGAAGCAAAGACACTCGAGAAAATCGTCAAGACCATCAAGAAGAGATACGCCAAACCTGACGGCTATTCAGTGAGTGTCATAATAGTGAATGACGGTTCAAATGACGGAACAGGCGCTCTAGCTGACAGGCTGAAGGAACGCGGGTTGGTTGAGCATGTTGTCCATCATCCAAAGAATATGGGTCTTGGAGCGGCGACCAGATCGGGACTGTGGAAAGCTTATGAGATGGGCGCTGACATCGCTGTGAAGATAGACGCCGATTTCCAGCACGACCCTGATGATATCGATAAAGTAATAAGGCCGATAATTGACGACAGGACTGATGTGTGCTTCGGAAGCCGGTTTATGGGTCAGATCAACTACCGGATGCCGGTATACAGAAAGATTGGAAACGCCTTCTTTTCCTGGACGACAGAGCTCTTCACAGGCCTCCGGGTAACAGACGGACAGACTGGACTTATAGCAACCAACAGGAGATACCTCGAGAGATTCAGGCTCACAAGCGACTACAACGAAACTCAGCAGATGATCTTGGATGCATGGAGAAACCAGCTGAGGTTCATGGAGGTTCCTGTTGTCTTCCACAAAAGAATGCACGGCAAGTCATTTATCTCTTTCAGATACCCATTTAAGGTGATTCCAAATATAATCAGGCTATTTATCCAGAGCTGCCCATTAAAGATCTTCCTTCCTATAGGGATAACACTGATGCTGGTAGCGCTCGTTCTAGGATATTTCTTCATCAATGGAAAGGAGCTCATATTCGGCGACACCTCCATAGTGCTCTTCTTCCTATCAGGCCTGCAGATAGTCCTGTTCGGATTCATCGCGGATATTATCTCAAAGAAAAGGGCTATATAGACATGACAGACAGGAACGCATACCTGGATATTGTCCTTGAACAGATGCCGAGGCTGCTAGCCCAGCTTGACAGGAACCCTTTTTCGCCCACTTACGGATGCTTTGACTGGAATTACTGGCATGACAAGATAACTGGATTCCACAACGGGCATGCACAGGAATCAATGCTTGCCCTGGCGTTGTTGCATGAGATAGATTGTGCTTTCAACCCCTACCACAACAGCCCTAATATCAGGAAATGGGCAATCGCTGCTCTGCTTTACTGGTCACGGATGCTTCATCGGGACGGTTCTGTGGATGAATTCTATGTAAATGAGAGACAGCTCGGCGCCACAGCCATCTCGCTTTACGCTGCTGCGCGGACTTACATAATACTCAATGACCATATCTCTCCTGAGATACGAAGGCAAGTCAAGTCTGCGATCTCAAAAAGCTCTTCGCTGCTTGCCAAGCGAGACGAGACACATCTGCTTTCAAACCATCAGGCACAGGCCATTATGGCGCTTCTATATTCCGGCAGGATACTGAAGCGAGATCTCTCGGATGCAATAAGACCTAAAATCAAAAGGATTTTGGAGAACCAATCAAAAGATGGATGGTTCAAGGAATACAATGGGGCTGATATGGGGTACCTCACCACCACAATCGCCTTCCTTGCAGAATATTACAGCATCAATAAGAGTGCTGAACTGAAAGAACCGCTCAAGCTGGCGATAGAGTTCGCAAGCCATTTCATGTATCCGGACGGCTTTTTCGGAGCCGTTGGATCCAGGAGCACGGCACACTGCTGGACAAGCGGATTTGAGCTCTTTAACAGTCTGCATCCCGGGGAAACCAGAGCGCAGGCATTCTGCGATGCAGCGCTGGAAGGCATAAGGAATAGGATGCTCCACACCCCTGAAAAGCAGGATAGATATTTTTCAGAGCAGATAACTGATTTTCTGCAGGCCTTTGCTTACCATACAAGAGGCGAAAGCGCCTCCCCTGCTTTGACTTCCCTGCCTTGTGAAGGCAGTGACTTCAGCAGATTCTTTCAGGATTCAGGATTATACTGCGCAAAAGACAAAGGCAGATATATCGTCATAAATGCAGGAAACGGCGGACAATTCAGATGCTATGAAACCGGCAGCAAAAAGCTCTTGTCATGCCATGCCGGATATGTAGGTGTTACCAGTGACGGTAAGAAAGTTGCCACAACCGAATCCAGCTACACCATGGAAAGCAGTCTTCTTACAGTCGATTGCGAGATGGCAGTTCTGTCCGACCATAAACAATCGGTCATTAAGATTTCAGCACTGAACACATTCATGCTTGCCGCTGGCATGAGCATGGGCATATCCAATATAATTAAGGACAGGCTAATAAGCATGCTCATAACGACAAAAAAGAAGGCAGGCATCAGAGTCATCCGGCGTTTCAACCTAGCCAGATGGACTGTCACAGAGACATTCAAGCTTGAAAGCAGAACTCATCTCCAGGAACTTTCCAGCCTTGCAGATTTCAAGCCAAAGTTCGTAGCCTACTCCAAATGGTTCGACAAATCGGCTCTCGGCATGGAAGACATCAGTGTCAGCAGGAAAATTCTGCAGGAGCTTTCATCCAAAGGATCGGCAACATTCAACAGAACGCTACTAAAACAGTCCATAGACTAGTCGAGCCATGAATCAACTCATTCACGCTATATCCTTCTACCGATTCAGCACCATCCTGATGATGAAATCCCAGTTAAGAAATGCGTCAGGATAATGATCCTGAAGCATGGATTAAGAAGCTTTTTATAATTAACAACTTAAGGTCAGGCAATGGCAGTAAAAACCTGGACAAAGAATCTTATAGTGGTATGTCTGACCACCGCCATATTGTATTACCTTTATGCGAAGCATGATATATCGGCAACATTTAGGATACTAGTAGGTGTTAACCCCTATATCATCCTGCTGACCATTGCCTTGTCATTCCTTATAATGATAATTAGGGCTGAAAGATGGAGGCTTCTGCTGTCCTCTATGAACCTGCATCTCAGCCTCAAGGAGAGTTATCACATATCCATGGCTTCAGTGCCATTCTGGCTTGTCTCCCCATCTACTTCAGGCGACCTTGTAAAGAGCTACTATCTTAAAGACAGGATGAAAATGGCAACGACAGCCGGCACAGTCATTTCTGAGAATATTTTTGATCTAGCATGCCTTGCCATCCTAGCTGGCATCGGCAGCATATTCTATTTCAACCCAGTAAATGCAATTCTGTCAGCATTAATCATCATATCATCTGTAATTTTCATGCTATTGACAGTATGGAAACCAAAAAAAATCGCGGCCAGCGTCCTTTGGAGAAAGATTTCGGCTGTACTGAAACCGCTTGAGAATTCCGTCCGAAACCCTTCCTTATTCCTCAAGCTATCTGCCATAACCATGGTCAACTGGATAATCTCTATGGCCCAGATTTACCTGTTCTTCAAAGCGCTGGAAGTCAATGTGCCGTTTTTTTTCACCATAGCCAATATCCAGGCGGCCATCCTGGCAGGCATGATACCTATCACGCTTGGCGGCATGGGCACAAGGGATGCTGCAATTGTCGCCTTGTTCTCAGGCTACGCAAGCCCAGGCACTCTTCTTGGAATAGGCATACTGTTCACGGCTATAAGGATAGGTGTACTTGCGGCTGCGGGCGTTTTCCACATGCTATGGTTTCATCTACGCAGATAAAAAAAGAGATTGATCTTCCAGAAACTAAGCGTGTCATCTTATGGCATAGAGGTCAGATAAATTCGCCTACAATCTTCTTCACTCCTGATATGGTTGTCTTTATCTCATGCCAGCGCAGCTTGCCTAACCGCTTTATGATGTAACGCGGCCGGATATAGAAACGCCTGTATGCCTTTCCAAGATATGAATTCAGCTCCTTAAGAGGTATGTCTGTCGCGTTCATGATGCATGAATCATACTTTATCCTGTCCAGCCTGTAGTTCGGAAGAAGCCACCTGTTACGCTTGGCCATCCTGAAAAGCTCTGTGTTCGGAAAGGGTATGAGGTTATTGAAACTCGCATAATTAGGGTCTATCTCGATTGCGAATCTTATGGTCCTCTCTATCGTCTCCTTTGTATCTCCAGGGCAACCGATTATCATATTCGCAGTAGTCTCTATTCCAGCCTGCTTGGCAAGACGAAAAGCTTTCCGCACGTCATCAGTTGTGTAGGCTTTCTTCAGCACCTGAAGAATCCTGTCGTCGCCGCTCTCCACCCCGAAGGTGATCATCTTGCAGCCTGCCTTCTTCATTGACTTCAGCAGCTCAAGACTCATGTGGTTCACCCTGCCATTGCAGAGCCACCTGATATTGAGGCGTTTTCTGACAATGAGATCGCATATCTTCTGTACCCTTTTTGGGTCCAAGGTGAATTCGCTGTCCTTGAAATGGAATTCAGTAATGCCATAGTTCCTCATCAGATACTCTATCTCTTCCAGCACCCTTTCAGGCGAATGGAAACGGAATCTTCTGCCAAAAACCGCCTGGACATCGCAGAATATGCATTCATACGGACATCCCCTGCTTGTAACAAGCGTCATTATTCTGCCTTCCGAAGCCTGTATGCTGGTATATCTATCCATTGGAAGCAGATCGTAGGCCGGCATCGGTAAAGAATCTAGATCAGGAAGAAGCCCCCGAGGCTCATTCACCACAACCTTCCTCCCATCTCTCCAAGCTATGCCTTTTATCGCAGACAGCGGAGGCTCTCCACTAGCGATGCTTGATAGAAGTTCCTTTGATGTAATTTCTCCCTCTCCGATGCATAGAAAGTCAATACTCTTTTCACTCATGGCATGCCTAGGGGATGCTGTAGCATGCACACCGCCGAGAAACACCCGTATTCTGGAATCAATCCTTTTGACCATACGGGCCACCTTAAATGTGTTGAAGATGGCGGCAGTAGTCGATGTCAGTCCGACAACATCAGGTCTATAGTCCTTTACCTCTTTTTTCAGGTCATTTAAATTCAGCCGAAGGGCATTGGCATCGATTATCTTCACATCATGCTCCTTCCTTATGCAAGAAGCGATATAGGCGATGCCTAAAGGAGGATGAACTATGTCATACTGAAACGAATCCTTGCCAAGCGGCGGAGGATGTATCAATAGAACCCTCATCGCGTACCTCTTGGCTCTGCGACCAGGACAACAGAATATCCAATGAATGTAGGTATTTTCTCAATTGACATAATTTTCATGTGATTGCCTGCCTTTCTCCTAATCTCTTCGTCGGTCAGAAATACCCTTTTAAATGCTTTGTTATCCTTGCGTCCTACCAGGAATCTGATTAATGAAGGAATGGAATATCTTGAGGGGAATATTATGATCACACGCCTCTTGGCAACCCTGGCAAACTCTTTCAGGAATAGACCCCAATCATCAATAAATTCCAGGATGCCCTGAGATATGATGACATCAAAGCGACCATCCCTAAAGGGCATATTAGTAATATCACCCATGAATAGTCGTCTCCTGTCGACTTTATGCGACGCAAGCTCAAGTGCTGCTTCTGTCCAGTCTATGCCATAATATCTGCCTTTGATAAAGCTGGCAAAACTTCCGCTTCCGCAGCCGGCCTCAAGCACCTCATCGCTTTTGCGGATATGCGAATTCAGGTAAAGCGCCATCATCCGACTGTACAATATGCTTCTAACTGACTCGGTCATCCTTCTTGCAAATCCATTGTCCTTCCAATAATCTGTCCAGGCTCTTTGTGTATGCATAAGAAAAGAATCTTCAGGTTGTTATATAAATCTTTTTGAAACCGACATTGTTTAATTAAAAAGACATAAATATAAGCTCATCTTTATGGTATGTGAGGTGAGCCAATGAAATGCCCGAGATGTTCTAGCCAGTCAACAGTTAAGCATGGGTATGTCAAGCGCAAA
>Ga0073932_1003507_pt1 | contig 20733 bp, 18 predicted proteins | sample DewCreD2012metaG_FD_76967 | JGI IMG/M metagenome (GOLD analysis project Ga0073932, IMG submission 76967) | Hot spring sediment bacterial and archeal communities from British Columbia, Canada, to study Microbial Dark Matter (Phase II) - Dewar... ...
CCGTACCATCTGAACGCCTCCTGGTCTGGGGTTTTTGATTGCCTGGTAAATGTACCCACCCAGGAGGCTTTTTTTCAATCAGACTCCCTTAGTTTCCCAAAACCGATTTTGGACAAGAGTGTGTGCGCCCCATCCGATCATCACGAAGGGCGACACATCCCGCCACACATAACATTGAAGCGAATAGGTCCACTCAGGTTCGGTACTGAACTCTATGCCGAGGCCCAGAAGCATACCGCCGATCATCATCCTCCCCACCGGCTTCCGAAGGACCAGACCCAAGATCGAATAGGTGAGAACCACGACCAGCACGGCCACGATTTCGCCTCGCCACGCGACGATCCAATCCCACATGATTTTCTCCTTTTTCCCGGCCTTATTGGCCAAGCTCCTTCAATCGAGCAGGAGAAAACTCCTTGAGCGGAATGTCCTCGTTGTACTTGAACTTCGTGCCGTCGTGGAACGTCATGTGGTCGGCCTGAAGGTCCATCATGCTGCTTACGCCAGCCGCGCCGACAGCGCCGCACCCAAGCACGCCATAGAAAGAGTGAAGTTTCCACAGATCCCCTTTGAGATCATAGCACTCTTTGAGCTGAATGCCCCAGTACTCGGAATCGATGTAGTACACGTACTTCGAGTAGTGGTAGTTTTTATCCTTGGGTACCACATCCACGACATAGGTCTCGGTAAGCTCCACCGGAAGGTAGAAAATCTTGAACCCCTTGCGATTTTCGAGGATGTTTTTCATGCACGCCTCGTCGCAGTATGCGCACATGAGCATTTCCTTGCGTTCGACGATCCGGCTCGCGAATTCGAACGGCGCGCCTGGATACGAGTCCGCGTACGTTTCATCCGTCCCGGCGAACGAATCCCCCTTCAGGGCGGTTGACATCCTCCTAACCCTCCGCAGCATGGGCACGTAGGCCCACTGCTGGTCCGGAAGCTTCAGTTCATACCTTGCGATCTGCATCAAGACCGCGAACCCCTTCATATCGAACGGCGCGAGCGTGTTGATCCTGATGTAGGCCCGCACGTCTGTGTCCGGCACGCTCGGTATGGGCGGCAAAACCGTACGCTCCGTGGCCTTGTAATACAGCATTTCGGCAGTGAAGCTGCGCTCGTGGCCATGCTTGTCGATGAGGTATACCGTGGCCGGGGAAATGACGGCTGTATCTCCGGTATAGCGCTTGTCCTGGTTCCAGTAGACCTTTGCGCCCCCCTTGGGGTCTTTCGGATCCACGACCGGAAAAGGGATGCCCGCGTTGCAGTAGTCGATCAATTCGTCGTCTGCCCCGATCTTGGCCTTGTCCTTGCACTTTTCCGTCCAGGGATCTGTCGGGAGTGGGACGTGCTTGTGGCGCTCCACGACGCGGTAAGACAGGTAGCCCTTTTCCATGAGCTTCTGGACGGCTGTGGCAAGGTATCCCTTGTATTGCACCCAGTTGGTTTCATCGATCACCGTCCCGACCGCCGGCCTGTCCGCGCAAGCCATTCCGGCATAAAAAAGAGACTGAGCGAAAAGAGCAAACAGTCCCATGAGAAGGATGCCTTTGCTTTTCGTCCCCGACATTCCCTTTGCCATCGAACGCACTCCTTTCGGGTTGCGAACCATCGACCCCAATCCAACCCTTCCTTCCAAAGTCACCACTGGAAAATGAGTTCCAGGATGAACTCGTCCTTCCCCCTGTAGAGTCCTACGCTGTCGAAATCGCTGTGGCCCCAGATATGGTTCGATTTCAGGTTGATACGCCAATTGTTGTCCGGCTTGTACTCCAAACTGTTTTGAATGAGCCAGCCCCCCGTGAAGTCATACATTCCTCCAACCGTGGTGAAGAGCCTGGCCCGCAAGTAGTTCGTGGTAACGCCGAAATTGAGAAACGTCTGAATCGGATCGATCGGCGCGTCGTACCCGGTCAAGACCATATTGTCCTTGTGGTCGAGAAGGACCGTCTGAATGAACTGAGACGTGAAGGTGATCGAAGTCGTAGGGTTGAGCCATCGAATCATGCTCGGCCGGTCGATTCCGAACATGTATTTGATCGTGTCGCTCTTCGAAATGGTGAAATAATTCACGCTCTGGCTGCCCAGAGTCTCCGTGACTTCCTTGGCAGAGTATGGATGATCCCAATAGTAGGCGAAATCCAGCCTGAGGACCGCTCCGGCCCAGTCCCAGTAGTAGTTGGCCGAGGCTCCCGTGATATTCAGGCGGGGGTATTTCATGTCCAAGTCAATCTCGAGGCCGTTCGCGAGTAGATCCAGCAGCCCCCCGAGATCTCCGGGGAGCGCAATGGGCCTCAGGACCGGCAGAGGATTGTAGGAGAACGTGTAATAGTCCATAAGGGCAAATTCGAAATCTCCGACAGAAAACATATACCGGAGCCCTACGTTTCCGTCCTTTATGCTTCGAGACGGATATTGATACCTGACGTTCTCCCTCAATGGGATGGGAAGGGGCAGATCCATGGAGATGTTGGTCGGATGGGGCGACCACCGGCCGATTGCGTTAAGCGCAGGAGGGAGTTTGTTCACCCGGTCCTCGGGATCGTCCCAACCCGGCACCCAGATCAGCTCCAGGCTACTCCGGAGAAAGGAGAGCCGATAGAACGTCCTGAGCATGTAGTTGGGAATTCTCAGGTCCTCCCAGGGCTCCAGCATGAAATGCCAGCTCATGTCAACAGGGTTGATGATATCCAGAATGAGCTGATAATCCGCCTCCCCCCAGACGGCCTGCTGCCGGCCGAAGCGGATGTGTAGGTCCTCCGTTACGTCCGCGTCCAGATAGAACTCCCGGAATTCCTCTTCGTCGTAAAATCCGTCCGGCACTCCCACTTCGGCGTCGTAGCTGAGTTCCCGCACTCCCCGGAAAATACACGAAAAATTCGCCCAGTCCGTCAGTTTGACGTCCGCCTCCATCTGCAGCGTTCCCCGGAGCATGTTGACATCATTTCCCCCAAGGCCGTATCGGGACTGGTCCTCAAGCCAAACACCGAACTGGGTCTTCACGACACCGTTGAACCGGATCCGGTCCTCCCACAGGGAGATCCCGTGGGCCTTTCCGGCTGCCAGAAGGACGGTCGCGAAAACGAGAACCCGGACTGTGACTTTCCTTTTCACGTGTCCCTCCCATTGTGAATGCCGGGCAGGCTCGCTCCGGTTCCTTTCAAGCTGACAGGCTCAATGTGTCGTTGGAGCCTTGCCGGGCGCGGGCAACGCGGCCGCGCGGGTGATGAAGCGAGGTTTGATGAAATGAATAACCGTTGTCAGAAGAAGCATTCCGCCGATCATGCTGGTGATCATCCAGAGGCCCAGGAGAAGTCCCATCTCTGCCTGGAACCGCATGTCTGACAGGAAGTACCAAAAGATCACGCCTGCGGTCAGGGTGGTCGCAGTGAACAGGACAGCCCGACCCGCGGTGGTCATGGCGATCCGTGTAGCCTTCCGTAAATCACCTGAAGAGGCATACTCCTCTTTGATTCGGCTGACGATGTAAATGCCGTAGTCCACCCCCAGCCCGATGCCGAGGGAGGAAATGGGCAAGGTGTTGATGTTCAATCCGATCTTCATGGACGCCATGAAGGCGAACGTCAGAACGTTGGCAACGGCCAACGGAATGATGAACAGGATCCCGGCAACGGGAGAACGGTATGTGATCGAGCACGTGACGAAAATGACCAGAAACGCCAGGGCGAGGGTCAAGGTCTGAGACTGGCTGATCTCTTCATTGATGGCCGCCATGACCCCGATCACGCCCCCGCAGAGCTTGAATTGGACTCCGTCCAAGGGATGGTTCTCAATGAACTCCTTAGAGCGATGAATCGCGTTGCGAATCGTCTCTCCTTTGTGGTCCTTGAAAAAGACAACGATATTGCCTTGCGAAAAATTCCAGTTCATCCACCGGTCCAGGTCTCCCGGATCGGCGCCGTTCAGAAAGAGGTACATGAGCTGTCCGACCTCGTTCCATTCGTTCGGGATGACGCCCCATCGAGGGTCGTCTTCGTGGAACTTTCTGTTGAGTTGCTTGAGCACATCCGTGATCGACTGGGTTCCGCCGACCCGCGGGTCGAGCTCCATGACCCGCTGGTATGCCTCGATGGCTCTGAGCACCTCGGGCCGCTTCAAGTCGTTCTCCTGAGTGCCCTCCACGATGACATACAACGGGTTGACGCCGGGGAAATGCTTGTTGATGTGGCGGATGTCCCGGTTGAATTGGGAGTCTGGCCAAAGAAGAGACGTACCTTCGTGGGCATCCCCTATGGTCAGGTTTCGGGCCGAAGAGAAGGCCCAAACAAGAACGACGGCCGTCACGGCGAGGGTCAGCCACCTCGCTCGAGAAAAGGTCGCCACCGCCACGCGGGCGAGAAAACGGTTCAGGAGGCTGTCCTCGACAAAGAGGAACTTGGTCAAGGCTTTGCTGGGCGGGGGAAGAAACGATAGAAGCAGCGGATTCAGAATCAAAACGCTGAAGATGATGCTCAGTACCCAGAAGGCGCCGATCAGAGCGAGCTTCGTAAGCAGGGGGATCGGGGCAATGACGATGATGAGAATGCCGGCAGCGTCGGTGATGATCCCCAGCAGACCCGGCGCAAGCAAACCTCTGCAGGCCGCCTGGCATGCCACGACTGGGTCTTCGTTGCGGAGGTATTCCTCAAAATAGCGCTCGACCATCTGGACCGAATGACTGCATGCCCGTGCGCTGATCAGGAACGGAACGACCAGGATGAGGGGGTCGAAGTTGTAACGCAGCAACCCGGTGAATCCCAGCCCCCAGATCGCGCTGACCCCGGCCGACAGCAGGGGAATGGCGGTCCCACGCACGCTTCGAAAATAGCCGTACAGCAGTACGATGATGACCAGGACCGTAACGCCAAAGATCCAGAGCATCTGGGGAGCGTACTTGTACGCCCAACCGATGAGTATGGGCTCCCCAACGGGGTGGACCGAGGTGTTCGCATCTTCTTCGTTTTCCTTTATTTCCATGACCTTTTCGAAGACGACCCTGGCATCCATCTTGTCTTCGAAAAAGTCCGCCATGATGAGTGCGCTTTTCCCGTCCTTGCTGACCAGCTTCCCAAGGATCATGTCATCCGTGTAGACGAGCCGCTTGAGGCGGTCGATTTCTTCCTGAGTCTGAGGGACCTCGGGATACATCACGGGTTGGATCTTCATCCCCCAGGCCGTTGATCGGATATTCTTGACTTTCCGGACCGCGATCGAGGTGATCGAGTTGTTGTTGACCGCGGGTACGCGCTGGAAGGCTCGCGTGATATTCTGGATTTTCTGGAGAGTCTGCGGATTAAAAATGTCCCCTTCCTTCACGGTTACGGCAACGAGCACGATGTTGGCGCCCCCGAAGACTTCGCGGAATTCCTTGTTGACTTGGACGTAGGGATGCTTGCCCGGGAGAAGATCGTCGGCATACGAAGCCATGCGGCAATGGCGAATCTGGACGGCGAAGAACACCGTCATGGCGAGCAGCGCGAAGACAAAGATCATCCTGTGCCTGAGGATCAATGTGGGGATTCGGTCGAGCATGAGCCTCCCTCAGCGAACGAGCCTCCAACGCGCCCCATCGGCCGTGCAGAAAACCCTGCCTTCCTCGCCAACGATCCATCCGGACCCGCCTCCGGAGAAGTGAACGGAGCGCAGGCACACGTAGAGCCCCTGAAGATCAGAAAGGGGTTTCCACTGTTGGGTCAGAGGATCCCGCTCGAGGGCGGCTCCGTTGACGCCTACGGCCCACACCCGCTCTCCGGAGGCCTGGATCGAGAAAAGGGTGTCCTCGGCCGGATTCCTCTCCAGAGTCCAGTGCGAGCCGCCGTCAGTCGTCCGAAGGATGATCCCGTCTATGCCCGATGCCCATCCCTGCTCCAGACCCTGAAAGGTCACTCCGAAAAGGGAGGCCTCCCCGGAGGGCGACTCCTGGCGTTCCCATGTTTCACAGAAGTCCCGAGTACGGAGGATGGTCCCCAGTTCCCCTACAACCCAACCGCTCGAGACGTCGACAAAATCCACTGCGTTCAGGCTGACGTCCTCTCCCAAGGACACATCTTCCCAGGACATGCCGCCGTCTCGTGTCCTCAGGATGGTTCCGAAGAGACCGACCGCAACGCCTCGTTCGTTGTCTACGAAGTGAATGTCGAAGACGGGATGTCGGGTTCCGGTTTCCTGGCGGACCCAGGTCAGACCTCCATCGGCCGTGGCCAGCAGCGTGCCGTTCGTACCCGAGACCCAGCCATGATGGGTGTCCGTGAAAAAGACTCCGTACAAGGCTTCGTGCGTTCCGGCCGACAGTCTCTTCCAGGTGCGGCCTTCGTCCTCAGTCGCCACGATCGTGCCGTAGTATCCCACGGCCCACGCCTTGGATTCGCTTAGGGAGAAAACGCCGAAGAGAGGGTCAAGACCCGCCTCGGGCGCTCGGCCGTTGCGGTTTTCTTGTTCCTCTCCCAGTTCGTACCTGCAGGAGCTTGAGAACATGAGAAGGAGTATCCCTACGGCCAGAATTCTAAACGTCCTAGGGTCTCCAAACACCATTGCAGGTCCCCCCCCGCATACGCCTATCTGCCAGACGAGCCCCCATCGCGGTTTCCGCGTATACAGTTGGCCAAGGTCTTCTGGATCCGGCCGGCCACCCGAAATGGGAAGGGCGGCTCATAGTCCGGGCCAACGAAACTCCGGTAGAAAAATTCGGGGTCGTCATGTCCCGGAATGCCCCGGGAGATGAGCTCAATGAAAGGGCCAAACAGGTAAGGCCAGCGGGTCATGCAATGAAAAAGACCTAACTTGGTTCTCACCGGAAGACGCGCATAGATCTGTTTGGCCCGAAACGTCCGAAGGAAGTATCGATTGCACCGATCGAACTCCTTTTGCGCTTCTTGCCGGTCCTGAACGGCCAACGCGGCGATCTTGCCGGACACGAGCGCGCCGTGAATCCCGAACAGGAAAAAGGGGTCCATCATCCCGGCGATTGTGCCGGCTAGGATCTTGTCTCCGTGAAAAAGCCGCAGGTTCTGAGGGCCCCCCAAGGGAACTCGGAAGACCACGGATCGCCACCTGGGTTCTGGCAGGTCGATTCCTTCCCACTCCCTGAGGTCTCTGACAAGTCGCCTGAGATGTTCGACGTTGGGCGGGTTTTCCAAAGGAAGCATGGCGTAAAAGAGACGGTTCAGCGCTGCCGCGTAAAAATACTCCGAGGCGTACTCCGAGAAAATTCCCAAGCCGTACCCGTCGAGATCCGACGCCTGGAACAAGTGCCGAGAAGGGATGTCCCGGTAAGGAAGGCCCAGAATTTCGAACATCCGAGGATCCAATCCCGTCGCAACGATGGTGTTGGGAGGCAACGCCCCCAAGTCCTCTACGCGCGAAGACAATCGGACCTCGACGCCCGCCTGCTTGGCCAATTCGTGAAGCCGCGTATCCACGGACGTAGGGCGGGGTCCCCGTTCCACGATGGAAAAGTACTGTGGGAAGATTTCGTGCCGACGCGCACCGAGGTAGGAACGGAACGTTTTCGGCGTTTGAAAGCAATCGTCCAGATCAACACCGATGTACTTCCAGACCTTCGGCTTGTCGATCGGCGTGATATGGAGCGAGGGATGGAGGTGACCCGAACCGCCCACACGGGCCTCCGCCTCGAGAACCGTGACGTGATATCCAGCCCGCGCAAGATTGATCGCAGCCACCATGCCGGCCAGGCCAGCACCCACGACTTGGACTGACTTGTCCTTGCCCATACGATCCTCCGCCCTTCCCCGTGCCTGCCCCAACGCGCTACATCCGTTCCTCAGCAACAGGACGGAACTTGTAAGTGTAAACGTCCTCGCCCATGTCGTTCGTCATCATCTTCTCGAACACCATCTCCACCTCCATGTCCAGGCGGAGCTTCTCGTCGAAAGGCTGGCAATCGGTCAGAAGAGTGAAGAGCCGAACGCCCTCCGGCAGGTCTACGTATCCACAGGCATACGGCGTCTCCAGGTTCAGCATGGTCTGGGTCGCAATCGTATACAGAGACAACCTGCCTCGCCGGCTCAAAGGGACAACGTCCATTTCTCCCCTCTGCCAGCAATCCACGCAAATGGTCTTCTTGGGAAAGTAAACCCTTCCACACTCCCTGCATTTGGAGCCGACCACCGTAGGGCCGTCTGGCCCCATGCCAAAGAAATCGGGATTGACGGTTTTGTAGGGAACGTTCTCGTTCACGGGTCTCTCCTCCCCATCTCGGTCCTTGCGTCCCGCACATGACTCCTTCCGCTTTCCGGCCATGCACGGGAAGAGGAAAAGTCCGCTTCCCGGTCAACCGAAGCCCGGCCCACCCACGGGCATGACGTCAGGGTGCATGATGTTCAGGGGGTCCATCATCGCCTTAACCCGACAGACCAGGTCGTAGTAAACGCCCAGTCTCGGGAGAAGTTCGTACGTGCCCACGAGGTTCTTTGCGAAGATCGCCCCGTGTCGCATCATCATTTCTCCCATCTGGCGCAGGGTCACAATGGCCCTTTTCACGTCTTCCGGGTTGCCCGGATCCCACCAGAAGTCGAATTCGATCGTCGTGGCCCGGCCAAACTGTAAAGGCCCTTGCATGTGGGTCCCCGACATGGCCAATTCGTAGGAGATCCTCGGATCCGATGGCTTCCAGTAGCGGACGACAATGTCTTTGTAATCCTTCATCAGCTCGGGAACCCGGTCCAGTCGGTAGTACCCGGCGATCCACTGAAAGGATCCCTTTGGCTTCATGACCTTGCCCGCCTGGTAGATTTTCTTGAACATATCCTTGTGCATGTTGATCCCGATCATCTGGGCCAGCATCTCGACGTCGGCGGGCGTCAGTCCGCATTCCTGTGCAAGGTTCAGGGTGATCTGCTCCTTGATTTCCAGCTCCTCCGGGGTCAAGCCGGCAAGAATGAGCATGACCGCGTGCTCGGGAATCATGTGCATGAAGTCCGCTGGATTCATTTCGTCCGGGAGCATCACCAGGGCGTCCGTGTGGCACATCTTGTAAATGAAGAGCATCAAGTTTGCCTGTGACATCCGGTAGAAGAACTCGATACAATCCTCCAGGGCCTCGTCTCCCTGCCTGCTCGGGACCAGGTAGTAGAGTTTCTCATGGGCCTGCTCCGGGAACAGTTTGATCGTGATCTCGGTGCATATGCCCATCATCCCGTCTGCGGAGATGAACATCCCGCTGATATCGGGGCCAGGGCCGAACTGCACAGGCACGTCTCCCACGTTTGGAAAAGAGCCGGGGCCCAGCTTGAGGATTTCTCCGTCCGGAAGGACCCATGTCATGTTCACGATGTTCTCGGAATGTCCGCCGTGTTTGCCTGCGATGGCCGAAAACCCTCTTGAAACGTAGTTGCACAGCGTGGAGGCGCTCCCCATGGTCATGGGCAAGGCAGGTTTAAGGGGAAGGCCCTGCAAGGCCGAAAAGCAGTTCGCCATTGCGTAGGTCCGGGCGTTCTGTACGTAAGGCTGTAGGGTGATCGTCATTCCTTCCTCGTCCACGGCAAGAACCTTGTCCATCCGCTTTAGATCGACGAGGATTCCTCCCCACTGGGGGAGCGCAGTCCCCCCGTGGTTGAATCCTGTGGAATACGGGACCACGGGGACCCTGTGAGCGTGGGCGATGCGGACGACGGCCTGAACCTCCTCGGTTGTCGAAGGCAGGGCCACAAGGTTGGGCCATTTGCCGACCCTGGCCGTGAAATCCCGGAAATAACAGGTGAGAACAGCCGGATCGTCGCTTACCCATTGCCGCCCTAGGACAGCGGCGATCTTTTCGTGGACGATCCTCAAGTTGTCTGTCGTAAGGCCCAACTCGGCCTGCTTGAGTTCCGGCGCCTCCATGACCAAGACCTCCCCCTCACGCAAAACCGGCTTTCGAAGATTTTCCCTGTAGTACGCTCTCTGAAGACAGCCTCTGCTAAAGCGCCTTGCTGACGAGCTCCATCAGATCGACGACCTGGGGCGCGCCGGGTTCGGCCTGCGAAGCGTCCGCCAGGTTCATCTCACAGAAGGGGCAACAGGTTGCGACAAGGTCGGCTTGTACCTGCATCGCCTCGCGGATCCTGGTCCGGGCCGTCTCGAGCGCCAGATCGGGAAACGCGGTCTTCACGCCTCCACCGGAGCCGCAGCAGAAGGAATACTCACGGATCCGGCACATCTCCCGGAAATCCACACCCGGAAGGCTCGCCAGAACCTTGCGGGGCGCATCGTAAATTCCCCCGTACCGGCCGATATGGCACGGGTCATGGTAGGTGACCCTCTTGGGCACCTCGCGGCGGAAAGAGAGTCTGCCCTCTTCGAGCAACCGGGCAATGAATTCGACGACGTGGAGCACTTCGAAATCAAGCTCTCCCCTGTATTCGTTTCGAAAGGTGCTGTAACAGCCTGCACAGGCTGTCACGAGGCTCTTGATGCCCAGCCGGTTGAGCTGCTCGATGTTGGCTTTCTTGTATTTCTCAAACATCTCCAAAGCTCCCACGCGGAAGGCCGTGGAGCCGCAGCAGCGTTCCTTTTCGCCCAAGATGCCGAAGTCCACCCCCCCAGCGTCGAGAATCCGTGCCGTGGTTCGGGCCACATCGAGGAGCCCCGGCACGTAGGAGTCGTTGCAACCGGGAAAGTACAGGACTTCCACTTTTTCCACGGCCGCGTCCTTGACTTTGAGCGATTTAAGCCTGTTCGCCCACTTGGCCCTGGCGGACCTCGGGCTCATCCAAGGGTTGTCGTAGTTGAGAATGCTTTGGATCAGAATCCTGTGCGGCTCCAACGGGCCATGCCCCAACCGGATGAGATGCCTTTTCAAGGCAAGGCCGGCATTCATGGGTTCAAGCTCTTTGATGGGATGGCAATTGGCCTGGCAGTGCCCGCACGAAGTGCAGGTAAAGACGGCTTCAACCATCCGCTCCGTGATTTCAACTTCCGGATTGCCGGCCGTCAGGGCGCGCACAAGTTCGTGTCTCCCGGGGGCGAAATAGGTCTCGAATTTGTACCTGGATCCAGCCGGGCAGTTCTCCCACCAGGAGGGGTCCACGAGTTTCTCAGGGTTCACCATGCGGCAGAGCCCGCACCGAACGCATTTCCACGCGAGGTTTCGGTATTCGCTCAAGGAGCCAACGATGTCCCCGATCTTGTTCTGCTGTGCCATGGATCAGACTCCGGTGATGAGTTGATCTGGATTGAGGATCCGCTCCGGGTCTACGAGGGTCTTGATTCGTTTGATTTGCTTCACGTATGCCGGATTGCCTGCGAAGAACTTTCCCGCCAAAGGGCCAAGGGGACGGTCGAAAAAGGCGCCTTTTGCCAGGAGCCTGAGATTGATGGCATCGAACCGCTCTCCTATATCTGCAGGATGTGGTTCCAGATGGTCGAACTGACACCAGGCGGCCCGGCCGAAGCCGTGGGAGACGAACAATACAGCCAAGGGGCCGGGTGCACGCGAGGCGACTTCTGCATGGAACTCCGGCACCCGGCGCACGAAGGTATAGAATCCATGACTGTAGCGGGGCCTGCGCCAGACGCGGCGGAGGGCCGGGGCGATGGCGCTCTTTTCCTCCGTCAGCTCCGTCGCACCAAGCGCGGCGGCTTCGCCACGGAGCGTGCGGCTCAAGTATTCCGTGTGGGTCGGGAATCCCTCACACACCGCAAGGAACACCCAGGGCCACCCGTGCTCAGGCCAGTCGGGCACAAGCTGCCTCGCGTATGCACCGTTCATGACCAGGGCCTGGTCGCAAGGTTCCTTGCGGGGAATGTTTCGGAGAGCTTCCATCGCCGGCTGCAGGTCTGGAAAGCCGAACAGGAGAACCACCTCGGACTTGGGTACAGGGTACAGCCAAATCGTGGCCCGAACTGGTATCCCGTAAATGTCTTCTGCGCCGATGTACCACTTCGATACATTCGGGCCGCCGTCCTCCTTGGAGTCGCAACCGTCCTCGGTAAGGGAATGAGATCCAGTCAGGTGAATCCTGCCGTCCGCGAGCACGACCTGCAGGTTGGACACCTGCACTTCGGGGTACCGGGCCGCAGAGCGCATGATCACCCGGGAAACCATATCCTCCAGAACATAGGACGACGTGGAGGCGGCAGGCATGAGCGTTTTGAGCCGGCGCTTTTCCAGGAAGCCGAGAAGCTGCTCCCAGGTGACCCCTCTCTGGAGGGTCGCCGTGAGATTCCGTTCGTCGATGCGCTCGATCGCGTTCATCCGGCTGAAATCCAGGATCACGCCACCACAGGCAGGCAGCGGCACCGAGAACTTGTCGTCCTTCCTCGTGAACACGGGGACAGATTCGTCCCGGGCAATCCGGACGAGTTGCGAGATCTCGCCCGCATCTCGGGGAAAGACAGCCAAAAGGGGAACATTGGGCATCCCGTCGTAAAAGTACTTTGAGAGATTCTCTCCATCCGCCGTTACGTGCTCTTGGCCCAACAACTGGATAAGTTTTGCTCGGACTCGCTCATTCATCATGCTCTCCGGTCTCCGAATGGGAGGGATTCATTTCTCATAGGCCTTCTCAATGAACCGCGTCTTGTGCACAGACCGCTCCAGCGACTGCGGCTCGACCCAGAGAATCTCCGGCCGGATCTTCAGGGCATCGTGCATCTTGTTCGCGATCTCTTGCGCCAGTTCACCGAGCTTCTCCCGGGGAAAACCCTCCCCAAACTCGACTTTGAGCTTCAGTGGAGGAACAACGCGGGGCGGCGGCTCTGTGAGGACGATCCGAAATTCTCCGGTAACCCGAGGCACGAAGCTCGTGATCACGTTGTCGATCGCCGCCGGATACACCATGACGCCCTTGACCTTGAGCATATCGTCCGATCGCCCGATGACCTTGTACCGGGCCCCGGTCTGACCGCACGGGCACGGCGACGTAAAAATTTGCATGATATCGTTTGAATTGAAACGGATCATGTTCAGGGTGTCGCCGGCCAAGGCAGTACCGACCAGTTCCCCCGTCGCTCCGTCCTCAAGAGGAACAGGCTCCTTCGTCTCCGGATCGATCAGTTCCAGGATGCAGGTGTCGTCCCGTACGAAATGCATGCCCTGGTAGACGTCGGAATCACAGGAGCACCAGAACCCGGCCGTAAGTCCCATCATGTCGTAGATCCGGCAGTGGAAGGCGCCCTCGATCTTCTTTTTCACGGCCTCGAGTCCGGCTCCGGGCTCGCCTCCGGACAAGAGTCTCAGGATACCCAGCTCCTTCACCTCCACCTGGAGAAGCTCCGGGCACTTTTCGATCAAGTATTCCGCAAAGGAGGGCGTCATGAAAACGCCATCGATCTTTCCCTTGACCATGCGGACGATGTTCAAGTAATTCAGAACCCGTTCCGTCCCGGATTCGCTGCCCACCGGCACGGTTCCCACGCCGAAGTTCACCAGAGAGAGGACGCACGGGATGCCCCCTCCGAACATGCTCAATCCCATCGCGTGAACCACCACGTCTCCGGGCCGAATCCCGCAACGCCAAAGCACCCGCGCCATGCTCTCGTACATGAGTTCGAGGTCGCCCCGAGTGAAGAAATAAGGCGTCGGTTCGCCCGTTGTGCCCGAGGTCGTGGCCAGAAGCACTACATCTTTCAAGGGTGAGCAAAGGAAGTCGTTGAGCACCCCCTCGAGGCCGCCTTCTCCCATGTGGGTCAGAACAAGTTGTCTTACTTGATGTTTGTCCATGGGGGGGAATGCCTTTTGGAGATCCTCCAGGGAGCGGATCTTCGTGATATCCACGCCTAAGCTGTCGATGAACTTGCGCTGGATGGCGGACTTCTCATAGATCCGCCTGAGGTGGCGGCCGAGCCGCTCGATTTGGATTTCCCGCATCCGCGGCGTGTTGAGAAACGGCTCGATGTCCATGTTCCAATAAGGTCTGTCCTGCATGGCCTGCGCCCTCACCCTCTCAGGATCGTCACGATGCTGCAGCCTCCGTCGCAGTGCCGGAACCCGCCTCCGTTCTGCTGGAGGCCGATCCTGGCTCCTTCGACCTGTCTCTTCCCCGCCTGGCCACGAAGCTGTTTGACAATCTCGTAGATTTGCCCCGGCCCTGTTGCGCCCAAGGGATGACCCTTGCAAAGGAGCCCTCCGGAAGGGTTGACGGGAAGCCGGCCGCCCAGCCAGGTGACCTTCTCCTCCACCAGGCGGCCTCCTTCCCCGCGCTTGCAAAAACCGAGATCCTCATAATGGGTGATTTCGGCCATGCTGAAGCAATCGTGGACCTCCGCCACATCTATGTCTTGAGGCCCTAACCCGGCCATCTCGTACGCCTCGCGAGCCGAGCCCTGGATGAGCTCAGACATGAAAAACTCCCCCTTGCCGGAATATGTGCCTGACGTCTGCCCGCAGCCTCCAATCCAGACCGGCTTTCCTGTAAATCGTCCCACGGCTTCCTTGGCGGCAAGGACCAACGCCGCGCAGCCATCGGTGTTCGGACAACACTCCAGAAGCCTGAGAGGGTCGGAGATGATCCGGGAATTCAGCACTTCCTCCAAGGTCACGGGCTTCTGGTAGGCGGCCTTGGGGTTCAGGCTTCCATGGGCATGGTTCTTCACCGAAACCAGGGCAATCTGTTCCCTCGTGGTCCCGTATTCTTTCATGTGGCGCCGGGCACTCATGGCGAAGATCCCCGGCGGGAAAATGCCCATACAGCCCTCGCGCTCGCGATCCCCTCCCCCGTAATCCCGAACGACCCGGAGCTGGTCCAGACTGGGGTTGCTCAGCTTCTCGATGCCGATAGCCAGGGCAACGTCGTAAAGCCCGGTCTGGATCGCAAGCCAGGCTTCGCGAAATGCGTTCGATCCCGACCCGCAGGCATTTTCGACCCGCGTGATCGGGATCCCCACGATGCCGACCTGCTCCAGAGCGACCTGCACGGCCATCATGGGAAGGTCCATGAACATTCCCACGTAGCCGCCATATGCCACCTGGATGTCCCTCGGCCTCGCCCCGCAATCATTCAAGGCTTCCCAAAGGGCCTCCTCTCCCATGGCACGGGTGCTTCGGTCCGGATACTTGCCAAAGGGCGTCATGCCCACTCCAACCACCGCCACCTCACGCGCTGGCTTCATCTCTGTCGTCCTCTCCTTAAGATCTTCTCCCACGACCTGCGTCCTTCCGCGAATTCCCCTGGCGGTATACGATCCATCCCGACCAAAGGATCGCGATCAGAGCGGGCAGAGCCGTAAGTCCCACGAGCCAGATGTGCGGATTGCCCACCTTCGCCGCTTTTGCCCCGATCGTTACAAAGCCCATGAACAAAGCCAGAATCGGTGCATACTCCACCAGGGAGTCGAACCAGGATCCCTTTCCGGAACGAGTCATTCAAACACCTCCAATGGTGATGTTGATAGGCGGTAGGACGGCCCGAATAAGCACTTCCGATCCGATAACCGTGAGAAGATACAGGGCAATGAGCGCGAACACCCAGAAAAAGAACCGAACCGTTGCCCTTTCCTTGCCGATCGTTATGTGCCAGTTCTGGGTTTTGAGCCACAGGACCTCGAACAAGAAAATGATCCCGAACCACCCCAGGAAGTTGTAGAGAGGAATGGAAAACAGGTGCGTGGTTTCGTCTCGGCCCTGCAGCCACGTCCAGAACATGTTCGCCGGATGGGTCATGACAGGGTCGGACCATAGGTCGATATCCATGCAGATGAAAGCCGCAATCCCTGCTCGGGCGTACGGGCCCGTCCTGGGAAACAAGAGCCCCGCAATGTAGACCGAGGAATAAGCCAGGACAAACCATCCAAGGCACACCGATGTGGGAACCTCAAAAAAAAGGGTGAGCCCTCCCTTGTTGAAGTAATAGCTCTGGAACGGCAGAAGGCCGAATCGGCCCATAAGAATCATGAGATTTTCCATGGACCCCGTGAAAACGAACGATCCGACGAAAAACAGCATGGTCGCGTAAGGTCCGAATTTGCGGTAGCAGTGGACCCCACAGAGAAAGCTCATAACCAGCGTGAGGACCTCCATGATAAGCATGTCAAGAAACGTATTGTCCGGTACGGGCGTCTGCGGTACGCGGAAAACATGAGGAGCCCAGAAATGGAGATAGGTGCTCACGATGAGAATCAACCCCAGGATGGTCCCAAGCACTCGGATCAATTTAAGATCAAAATCGTCCCAGCCCAGTTGGGTGCCGGAGATGGCGTGAACGCCTCGTATCGCCCGTGCTCTCATCCTTTCTCCTTGTGACTACGCAGCTTCGCGCGGGTTCCAACTGCCCGCCCGCCGATCACCACGTTTCTCTCCAATTCGCCTTTTACCGGCCTCTTGGCTGGCTTTTACAACCACCAAAGCGTCAAGGCGCAGCGACCGCCGTCTCCGTGATCCCATGTCCCGCAACGGAGAAGGATTCGCCCCTTGCTTTCAGCAGCATTTTCGCACTCGCTTTTATTCATCATCCTTCGTTGCCCCCCTCCCCCTCGACCCCTTCCTAAACCATCCCCCGAGGCCCTCAAAAGCAAAACGAATGACCTCCTCCTTTCGCTCCTGGATCATGCGGCTGCTAAAAATGTCCCGGTTCCAAATCCCCTTCACGATGGGCCCGCAAATAAAGAAGAACACCATACACCCAAGCAGGTTAAAGACGACGTGCATACTTTCATCGCTCAGACTCCGGTTCTCCCAGCCCCCCCCCAGCAGCAAGGGATTGCTCCCAGACGAAAACAGGTCCCGGAGGTAACGCTTCACGATAAGATCCGTGTACCGACCCGAGTCAACGAACTCCCGCATCAAGATACGGGACATATGAGGCTTTTCGCTGAGCAGATCGATCCCGGACTCGATGATTCTCTTCAGCTTTTCCTCAGGCCCGATGTCCAGCGCCATGACAGAAAAAGCCAGTCGCTCTGCTCGCAGAAAGAAGTTCTCGATCACCGTGCGATACAGATTTTCCTTCCCCCCGTAGTAGTAGTTGATCATCGCAGGAGTCACTCGGCACACTTTGGCGATCTCATGGACCCTGGCCCCAGCAAACCCCTTCTCTCCGAAAATCCTCTCCGCCGCCATGAGAATTCTTGTTTCAGTATCGAGGGAGAGGCCTTTTCCTTTTCTTTTCCTGGTAGTCCTGTGACGCTTCGGCACGGCGGATGTACCTTTCTGCAAAACTTCAAACTTTCTTTCTTCTCGAATAATGCTCAATACCTGGTCCGTTTCTCTCGTCTTCAATTAAACGGCCATTTAATGGCCACTCTATACGTAACCTTTACTATTTGTCAAGCAAAAAATTACATGCGATTAACTCGCCGATTTCCTAGGTCTTTTTTTACGTTACCACCTCCCTTTCGCCTGGCACTTCAAAAAAAAGATTGACACGACGAGGGAAAATCGCTTAGAAGATAGTTAAATACCCATTTAGCCGCATGCCGGATTTCTTTTGCAGGGCACGACAGTCGAAGTTTTTGTTGCCACTCCTTTCTCAACACATGTAAACATCGTTTATTCCTGTCGCGCGGGCCGTTTCGACTTTTCCATAACCAACAGCATTTTAGGAATCCATACAGTCCCTTTCCCACAGGAGGTCACGATGCCGAGGATTTACATCGACGAAAATCTTCAGTATTCGCCCCAGGACATGAACAGGAGGAAGAATACGCTCGCCGCCGCACGCCTGATCGTCAATGCGGCCCTAACCACACCACAAGGGGGAGGCGTTCCGCAGCTTGAGGCGGAAATCATGTACGGCCAGGAAGAACAAGAGGCCCTCGCCCGCGAAATGGAGAAAATGGCCTACGAAAGGGAACACAAGCTTCTCCGTAGACTCTTCCTCACCGAGTCCGTTATGGCCCGGCAGGCGGACGTGATCATCTTCCTCGGCAACTACCGGGCCGGAGACGACCCCTTCGACGTAAACTGCGGCGGTTGCAGCGGCCAACCGAGCTGTGGGTTTTTGTATGAGCGGAAGAAATTGACAGCGCACATGATAGACACATCCGACCGCAGGTCGCACCGGTACCTGAATGGTCCCCTTTGCATTGTCAGAGTCACCGATATCGGGTTTGGAGTCGGCTCCGCGGTCCAAATGGCCAACCGGCTCATGGTAGACGCAAGGCCGTTCTTCACCATGGGCGTTGCGGCCATGAGGCTCGGGTACTGCAGGAATTCCGCCATTGTGGTCGCTATTCCTGTTGCCACACTGTCTAAGAATCCCTTCGTCGACGTCTGCCCGGATTATCACATGGTGGCAAGAGAAAAGATCCAGACCCGTGTTCGCCAACTCCTGACCTTCATGCGGCAGATCGGTCCGGACTACCGTACCTCAACGGTCAAGAAGGCTAAACCTGAAGAGGAGGCGCGGATCAAGAGTTACATGGACTGGATGGAGGTCATGCGGGAGAGATTCATGAAATTCAAGAATCGAGAAAAAGGACTTGGGAGCAAATCCTCTCAGGAACAAGAGGAGGAGTGAGCATGGGGCTCTATGACGGCAGACAAACCATCATCGAGAACACTCTGGAAATCGCGAAGCTTTGCGCCCAGGCCGCGCACAAGGCCTCCCACATTACAGGCCGCGTTGAGATCAAGACGATGATCGTCACGGGCGAGGATATCTTGCCTATTCTCGAGGTCATGGAGGCTTTTGCTCAGGTCATGCCTCCGGCTGGCGGCGACGCGATGTTTCTGCGCCTGGCGTACGACCAGGGACGCGTTCCTGCCCTCTTGTTGATCGGCGCCGATCTTCGACATTCGAACGTCGGATACGATTGCGGAGCCTGCGGGTTCGACACGTGCAGGGAGTTCAACCAATACGCGCGGGAAAATCCTCCGGCCCTTGGCGTCATTTATCAAGGCCCTTGCTGCATTTGGAAAACCATCGACTATTCCATCTCCTGCTCATGGGCATGCGCGACGGCCTGGCAGCACAACATCACGAACCGGATCCAAGGCACCTCAGGCATGGCCGCACAGATTCTCGGCTGCCCGGAGGGATGCTCGACCGTCTTGGGGCTTCCCATCGGGCCCGCGGACGAGGATTTGTACTGGTACAACCGGCCCGGGGAGGTCTTCAACGAACTCTTCTCGTACGAGGACATGATGCGCTTTTTCCTGAACTTTATATGCGCCTACTGGGAGACCTTTCCAGGAGCCAAACCCATCGTCAAGGCCAAGGACCGGTGGTGGGAGGAGCCCCACTACGTGCTCAGGGTCCAAGAGGATTCTCCCGAGGAAGTCGAAAAGTTCCATCAGGACGTGGGCAATGCGATCCAATTGGTCGTGACCAAGTACCAGGAAATGCAGGAACGGAAGATCAAAGCTGGCCTGAAGAAACCGGAGGATTGAGCTTTCCCGAAAAGGCCCCTAAAACCGCTGGAGTTCGGAGATCCAAAGGAAGACGGATGTCTGCTTCCGGCCGCAAGGCGTGCGCCTTTTATTCGCGTTGGCGGCAAGAATTCTGTCCCTCCAGGGAGCCGCATGCTCTCCGGAATCGACAGGGCCGGCTCGGCACCTGCCCTTCTGTCACCTGCGGTCCTCATGGCGTTCTTCGAGAGTCGCGCATCCACACGGAAAAAATGCGGAAATCCTTGCCAGACCTGGGGTGCTTCTATGATTAGCTTTTCCCTGACAGAAGAACAGATCCAACTGCAGCAGACCGCCCGGAAGTTTGCAAAAGAGGAAATCCGGCCCATCTCGTTTGAATATGACAGGAAGCCGGATCCGAGAGACTGTGTCCCCATGGATGTCGTCCGAAAAGGCATCGAACTCGGCTTCTCTACCATGACCATCCCCTCAGAATATGGGGGTGGCGGATGCTCGGCGTTAGACTTTGCCATCGTCTGTGAAGAGGTTGCCTGGGGCGATGCGGGCCTCGCGGGAACCGTTTGCGGTTCAGGTCGTCTCGGCGTTTCCCCCATCCTCTGCGTGGGAACAGAGTCCCAGAAGCGAAAATGGTTGACGGAGATTTGCGCAAACCCAAACGGTGCCTATCTCACCGCATTTGCTTTGACCGAGCCTGGCTGCGGATCCGACGCGGCTTCAGAGGATCCATCCGCCGGAGTGCGGACAACGGCCAAAAGGACCGGCGACTCCTATATCCTCAAGGGCGCAAAATGTTTTATTTCGAACGGAGGGTTAGCAAGTCTGTACGTGGTTCTTGCAAAAACAGACATCACAAAAGGGGCCTCTGAAGGTCTGAGTGCCTTCCTGGTTCCCGCTGGACTTCCGGGATTCTCCATAGGGAAGATAGAAGACAAGATTGGCTTCCGTCTTTGCCAGAACGCTGAACTTGTATTCGAGAACGTTCTCTTACCCCAAGAAAACCTACTGGGCAGCGAAGGGGACGGCCTGCGGGTCGCCATGGACGCCCTTTGCAGCGACGGTTTTCTTGCAGGCGCCATCGCCGTAGGGCTCGCCCGGGCGGCCTTCGAGGCCGCAGTAAATTATGCGAGGGAGCGCGTCCAAGGGGGACAACCGATTCTATATCATCAGGCGGTCGGAACCATGTTGGTGGACATGGCGATCCTCGTCGAAGCATCCAGGAACCTGCTCTGGAAGTGTTGCTGGAATCTCGATCAGGTGGGCCCAAGCGTACCACTGGCCTCCGCAGCCAAGGTGTTTTGCTCAGACGCCGCCCACCAGATCACGTCAAAGGCCATTGAAGTTCTTGGCGGATACGGGCTCATGAAAGACCATTGCTGTCCAAACTTTCAGGGATGGGCTCATCTGGTTCCTTGTAAATCAGCCAGTTAGAGGGGCGAAATCACGCCATGGAAGTTGAGGTTCCCTTTTTCGGCGGCCTGCTGCTGTCCAAA
>Ga0073932_1003514_pt1 | contig 20699 bp, 21 predicted proteins | sample DewCreD2012metaG_FD_76967 | JGI IMG/M metagenome (GOLD analysis project Ga0073932, IMG submission 76967) | Hot spring sediment bacterial and archeal communities from British Columbia, Canada, to study Microbial Dark Matter (Phase II) - Dewar... ...
CGCTCTCTCTGCCTTCGGGGTTCGTACTGGAAGTGGTCGCACGGCTGCTCGCCGACAGCAAGTAGGTGAGCGCGGGCGAACGCCCACCTGCACGCGGCGTGGCCAGAGTCCTTGCCACCTCTTCTGGCGGCCGGCGCCCGGCCGCAGGCTAACGGTTCTTGTAAGAGGGTTTGCGCTTCTCTAGAAAGGCCGCCGCGCCTTCCTTCTGGTCCTCGAAACCGAAGGCCAGGGCGAAGAGGTCGCGTTCGTAGCTCATCCCGGCGGTGAGGGGGGTCTCCAGGGAGCGGTTGATTGCTATCTTGGCCAAGCCGATTATGGCCGGACTGTTACGCAAGAGCTCCTGCACCAAAGCCTCGGTCGCTTCGCGAAGTTGTTCGCGGGGCACCACCCGGTTGACGATTCCCATGGCGAGTGCTTCTTGCGCCGTGATCATCTTGCCGGTGAAGATCAGCTCCTTGGCTCTCTTCTCGCCCACGAGGCGAGGGAGAACCTGTGTGCCCCCACCGCCGGGCATAAGGCCTACGCGGACCTCGGTCTGACCGATGCGCGCGTCCTCGGCGGCCACGATGAGGTCGCAGGACATCATGAGCTCGCAGCCCGCGCCCAGCGCGAGACCGTTCACCATGGCGATGACCGGCTTGGTCATGTTACGGATGAGTTCGAAGGGACGCAGCATGTACTTCTGTTTGACGACTTCGGAGGGCACCCGGGTCAGGTATTGGGCCACGTCGGCCCCAGCGCTGAAGGCCTTGTCTCCAGCACCGGTGATGACGACCACATACACCTCATCGTCCTTGGAGGCCGACTCCAAGGCGTCGACCAGTTCAGCTCGCAGTTCATCGCTCTGTGCGTTCAGCGCGTCTGGGCGGTTGAGGGTCAACCAGACGACGGAATCGGCCTTGTCGTAGATGATGAACTCATAGGGGCCGGCCATTGCCATCTCCTCTCCACGTCGCACGCATTCCGAATCACCCGAGGCACGAAAGCGGCAGCACTCTGACCGATGATAGCGCAACAAGAAAGCCGATATGGTTGCAATTTGGTACGAGAATACCAAAATAGGCTATTTCGTGCTCACAGGCTGTTGTATAATGAACCGCAGGGTGATAAATGCCTTCACTATCGCCGTTCGAAGGCGCCAATAGGCTTCTTTCGGTGTTCTGACCACTCGACTCTGGAGGTAGGCATGTCGGGCGTACTCGAGGGAGTTAAAGTCGTCGAGGTGGGTCATGTGGTAGCCATCCCGGCAGCGGCCTCCATGATGGGTGACTGCGGGGCTGATGTAGTGAAGGTGGAGCCGCTGACCGGTGACCAGTCACGGACGTTCCGGGGCAGCGAGATCAACCCCGGTTTTTACCTCCACAACCGCAGCAAGCGGGCTATCGCGGTCAACCTGAAGGAAGAGGCCGGCAAGAAGATCGTCCACCAGATGGTGGAGAACGCCGATGTCTTCTTGACCAACTACCGGCTGGAAGCGCTGGCCAAGCTTGGTATCGACTACGAGACACTGGCGCAGATCAATCCCCGGCTCATATATGGCATCGTGACCGCCTACGGTACCACGGGCCCCGATAAGGACATGCCGGGCTACGATTTTGCTGCCGGTTGGGCTCGCTCAGGGATTCAGTACATGCTGACCGTGCCTGGATATCCGCCGCCGACCTCCCGACCGGGCATCATCGACCGGGTGTCGTCGATGCAGATCTTCGGCGGTATCGCCGCGGCGCTCTTCCACCGTGAACGTACTGGGGAAGGGCAGAAGGTGGAGTTCAATCTCTACCACACCGGAGTATGGATGGTGGGGGCTGACATCATGGACGCTTTGATGGGTGTCCCCCTCCGCATCACAGACCCCAGCAAGTCGGACAATCCCTTCTATGACACGTACCAGACCAAGGACGGTCGCTGGCTGCAGCTGACCGCCGGTGACCGCTATGCGGCCGCTTCCGACCCCACGGGGCGGGCCTTCTGGACCAAGTTCACAAAGGCACTCGACCGTCCGGACCTGGCGGAAGACCCCCGTTTCGGCACCACCGCTGACCGGCAGGCACATCGGAGTGAACTCAAGCCCATCCTTGAAGAGGAGTTCCGCAAACGTACCTACGCCGAGTGGGAGACTCGCCTACGGGAGAACGACCTCATGTACGGGCCCATCCTCTCGCCGCTAGATGTCATCGAGGACCCTCAGGCGTTGGCGAATGACTTCTTCGCCGAGATCGAGCAGCCCGGCGTAGGTAAGATGCGGCTGATCAATCAGCCCATCCGCTTTGTGCAGGACCCCGGGCGCGTCAGATCCACCGTGCCCGCTCTGGGTGAACACACCGACCAGGTGCTGGCCGAACTTGGCTATTCACCTGAGGAGATCCGCGAGCTTAGGGAAAAGAACGTGGTGAGGTAGGCATTCGCAGAACAACCGGGAACTAGACTATACGCCGATAGGAAACGGAGGCCTAGGTGGCAGATAACAAACAGGTGTTGATAGGTGAGAACCTGTTCGATATGTCAGGCGGTGAGCCGGCGCTGATTGTTACTCACTGCAAATCCTGCGGAGATTACTTCTTCCCCAAGACCTTCACTTGCCATAATCCGGAATGTAAAGAAAAGCAAGTAGAAGATACGCTGTTAAGCAGGCGCGGGGTTATTGAGAACTACTCGATAATGAATTATCCGCCGCCGCCCCCATTCGTTGCTAAAGATCCCTATGAACCCATAGTGTGTGCAGCGGTGCAGTTTCCTGAGGGAATCGTCATCATCGGCATGATGGAAAACATGACCGCCGACCAGGTGAAGATCGGTATGGAGGTCGAGGTCACAGTCGGCACACTCTATACCAACAAGAATGGTGAAGACATCATCGCCTGGAAGTTCAGGGCGGTCTGAGGAGACCGTCGGCGAGTCGACCGAAAGAAATCCGCTACCGAAAAGGTGTGATGACGATGAAAGATGTGGCGATCATCGGCGTGGGGCTGCATCCCTGGGGCAAGTTCCCCGAGAAGCCATGGACCCAGATGGCGAAGGAGGCCATCGACGAGGCGTTGGCCGACGCTGGTGTGCAATGGAAGGACATCGGCTTTGTGATCTCCGGTTCGCAGCTGTGGGGCGGGCGAAAGGGCATCTACTCCGGCACGTATACCGAAGAGGTCATGGGCAACGTAGGGGTGCCTGTGGTGAACGTGAACAACGCCTGCGCTACCGGCGGCACCATGCTGACTGTGGCTGCCATGGCGGTGGCTTCCGGGGCGGCCGACCTAGTCCTGGCGGTGAGCGCCGATAAGTCGGCCAAGGGTTTCTTCCCTGCGCTGCCCGTCTATCACGAGGAGCCGGTCCCCTCTGACGATACCTTGCGCTGGAACATGGGTCTTCCTAACCCGGTCTACTGGGCCCTGGAGATGCGCAAGCGCATGATCAAGTACGGGGACACCGAGGAGCACCTGGCTAAAGTCAAGGTCCTCATGAGCAAGCATGGCAAGCTCAACCCCAAGGCTCGTTACCAGCGGGAGTTCACCCTGGAAGAGGTCTTGAACTCGGCCATGGTCACCGACCCGCTGCGTCTCTATGAGATCTGTGCGACGAGCGACGGGGCCGGGGCTGCCATCCTTTGCAGCAAGGAGAAGGCTAAGCAGTTCACCAGCAAGCCCATCTACATGATGGCCTCTGCGCTAGGCAGCCCGCTCTACGGTGATCCTACCGCCCGCATCCCGGTGGTGAGCATCAATCCCAAACCCGGCGTGCCGGTCATCAGCGAGAGTTGGGTGGCGGCGCACCGCGCTTACGAGGAGGCGGGCATCGGACCGGAAGACATCGACTTCGTGGAGCTGCCCGACAACAGCGCCTGGCACGTGCTCCAGTATATCGAGACCATGGACTTCTGCGGTGAAGGTGAGGCCTGCGCCTGTCTAAACCGAGGAGATTTCGCCATCGGCGGCCGCATACCGGTGTGCCCCAGCGGGGGATTCTCCAGCTTCGGGGAAGCCACTATGGCGCAGGGTTTTGCGCAGCTCTATGAGATGGTGCTTCAGCTGCGCGGGGTCTGCGGACCCCGGCAGGTGGAGGGTGCGAAGGTAGGCATGTCCGAGGTCTACGGAGCAGCCGGCAATAACGCCGCGGTCATCCTCAGGAAGTAATGCCGCTGGGGGGATAGCGGCGAACCGCGCTGACGGTGAAGACCGCCGCGAAGCGGCGAGACGGACCGGATGTATGAAAGGCGGCCCAACGAGATGAAGAAGATCGTGGTAGTGGGTGCCGGCACCATGGGTGCCGGCATCGCCCAGGTGGTGGCTGGCGCCGGCTATGACGTGGTCATGGGCGACATCAGCGAAGAGCTGGTGCAGCGTGGGTTCGATCTGATCGAGAAGAGCCTGAACAAGGCCGTGGAGAAGGGCAAGCTGGAACCGGGCCGGCCGGCGGAGATTTTGGCGAAGATCAAGGGTGTGGTCAAAGTCGAGGAAACGGCCGAGGTCAAGGACGCCGATCTGGTCATCGAGGCCATCGCTGAGGTTATGGACTGGAAACGGTCGCTCTACCAAGCCCTTGACCGAGCGTGTCCGGCCCACACGATCCTCGCCTCTAACACTTCTAGCTTGAGCATCTCTGAACTAGCTGCCACGACCACCAGGCCCGACCGCTTTATAGGTCTTCATTTCTTCAACCCGGCCCCCGCGATGCAGCTGGTGGAGGTCATAGCTGGCGCGGCGACCAGTCCCGAGACCGTGAACGCCTGCCTGGCCTTCGCCACTTCCCTGGGCAAGACCCCAGTCAAGGTGTCTGAGGCCCCTGGCTTCGTGGTCAACCGGCTGCTCTTCCCCATGATCAACGACGCGATCTTCATGTTGATGGAAGGCACGGCCAGTGCTGAGGACATCGACACCGCGATGCAGCTGGGGGCCAACCACCCGATGGGTCCGCTGCGGTTGGCCGACCTGGTGGGTCTGGACATCACCCTGGCGATCATCGAGAACATCTTCCGGGAGACCGGTGACAGCAAGTACCGGCCGTGTCCGCTACTTCGCAAGATGGTGCGGGCGGGACATCTGGGACGCAAGACGGGGCGCGGTTTCTACCAGTACTAAGGGCAGAGATGACCGGGCTATGATCTGTTCGGCGAGGCAGCTGGGCGACATACCGTTCCGGACCTCACGGAGCCTAGACGAAGGGGGTGGCGGCGATGGCGGTGGAGCTCTCGCGCGAGGGCGAAGTCTGCACGGTGACCATCGACAGACCAGAAGCTCTCAACGCGCTGAACAGTAAGGTTCTAGTCGAGCTTGAGATGGTTCTGGACTCCTTGGCCGAGGACGAGCAGTGCAAGGTGGTCATCGTCACCGGAGCTGGGGACAAATCCTTCGTGGCGGGGGCCGACATCGCCGAGATGAAGGACATGGGCGCAGATGAAGCGCACATCTTCGGCTCCACTGGCAACCGCGTCTTTCGCAAGTTGGAACGTCTTCCGCAGCCCACCATCGCGGCGGTCAACGGTTTCGCCTTAGGGGGCGGCTGCGAACTGGCCCTGGCCTGCGACATGCGCATCGCCGCCCAAAATGCCAGATTCGGGGAGCCCGAGGTCTCTTTGGGCATCATCCCCGGGTTCGGCGGTACGCAGAGGATGCCTCGCCTGATCGGGGTCTCCCGGGCCATGGAGTTGATCCTCACCGGCCGGATGATAGACGCCGAGGAAGCGCTTGCCTTGGGATTGGTCGACCGGGTAGTGCCGGCCGATCACCTGCGCGAGGAGTGCCTGAAAGTGGCGAGGGCGATCGCCGGAAACGGCCCGCAGGCTGTGCGCCTGGCTAAGCAGGCGATACGAGACGGCTTGGACCTTAGCCTCGAAGAGGGTTGCGCCAGAGAGACGGCTCTCTTCGCCCAGAGTTTCGGGGAGGAGCAGAGGGAGCGGATGACCGCGTTCTTGGAAAGACGTAGTAGGAAGTCCTAGAACGCAAGCGGTCACCCACTTCCAAAACCGGACCCCCTTGTTATGCAGCCAGGGCGGCGACCACGGGCGGCGAAGCCGCGGCTGCTACAGGGCGCGCCAGGCTTCGGGCTTCAGTCGCGCGCGCTCCGGTCGTTCAAGTATCGCGTCCAGGCCTCTTACGAGCGCATCCTTGTCTTGCGGTAGGGTCCCTCCTACCGAGAGGTAGTTTGAGGCGTGATTGGACCGGAATATCGCGTGAGTCACATCCGTGTTCGCGATGATCTCCCGGAGCTCCCTGACCAACGTCAGGGGGTCAGCGAGGTGGAACTCGCCTCGCTCCACCTGCGAGGTCAGCCGGGTACCCGGCTCGAGCATCAAGGACAAGATGCCTATGTACTCCGGGTCTATGGCGGAGAGGGCGCGACCGGTGGCGCGAGCGTGCTCCAGCGAGCGCTCACGACCGGCAAGACCCAGGATGGCCGTGATGGAGAGCGCGAAACCGGCGGCCTTGGCCTTGCGGCACGCCTCGATCTGTTGGGCGACGGTCACTCCCTTACCGATCGCGGCCAGGGTCTCCTCGTCTCCCGACTCCAGGCCCAGGTAGAGAAGGGACAGACCGTGCTGCCTGATCTCCCGGAGCTCGTCCTCGGAGCGACGGAGCAGCGAATGCGCGTTAACGTAGGCGCTTACGCGCTCGAGCTGGGGGAGTTCCGCCGTGAGCAGGTCTAGGAGTTCTACCATCCGCCGAGCGGGAATGGCCAGCGCATCGCCGTCACAGAGGAACACCCGTCTTACTCGACCCTTCTCCCAGGAAGAGAGACTCCTCACGTCCTCGACCACTTCTTCGAACGGACGGACGCGGAAGGGCTTGCCTAGGTAGGAGCCGCAAAAAGCGCAGTCGCCGTGCGAGCAGCCATACATCACCTGGAGAATCAGGCTGTAAGCTTCACTGGGAGGCCGGATGACATGACCGTAGTAGCGCATGGCGGCGCATAGGGTACCATCCGAGAGGCTAGACGACAGGACGGCGCCCGGATCTTCCGAGCGCCGCCCTGTCGCACAGGCATGGGTGGTATCAGGCCCTGGCCGGGTCGATGACCACCAGACAGGAAGGGGGCCACAGCCCAGGGGGGTGATCGCGGCTGCGTGACTCCGTGGGTACATCATGTCATGCGCAACATGAATCTTGCCTGAACGTCATCCAGAGCCTTAGGGCACTGGCCAGGCGACCATCCGACCGAAGGACTAGAGGCGTGCTATCTGGGGAACCTGACACCGTAACAACGACCACCAAAGAAGCGGCGAACGAGCGAGGTGAGCCAAGCGTGGACGGACCATGGGGGCTGTACTCCATAGGTCAGAGTGTGTGGCTGGACGATCTGCGGCGCGACCTACTAGACACCGGGAGCCTGGCCCGCTACATCCAGGAGTGGGCGGTGACCGGCCTGACCTCGAACCCCTCCATCTTCGACGCGGCCATAAGCGGGACCGCGATGTACGACGAGGCTATCGCGGAGCTGGTGGTGACTTCTACTCTCTCTGGCCGCGGTCTTGATCCCGAGAGCTTGTTCCTAGAGCTGGCCGTCAGCGAGGTAGCCAGGGCGGCTGACCTATTCGCGCCCGTCTTTCGGCGCACGGCAGGCGTGGACGGTTGGGTCTCCATCGAGGTCTCGCCGTTGCTCGCCCATGACGCGGCGAGCACCATCGAGCAGGCCCGGGGGTTGCACCGCAAGGCCGACCGCCCGAACGTCTTCATCAAGATCCCGGGGACGACCGCCGGTGTTGCGGCCATCGAGGAAGCTATCTTCGAAGGCATCCCGGTCAACGTGACCCTGCTGTTCTCATGCGAGCAGTATTTGGCGGCCGCCGAGGCCTACTTGCGCGGCCTGGAACGCCGGGCGGAAGCCGGGCTGGACGTGGATGTGCGCTCGGTCGCCTCCGTCTTCGTGAGCCGCTGGGACAAAGCGGTCGCGGACAAGGTACCCGAGTCGCTGCATAATCGGCTGGGTATCGCGGTCGCTGGGCTGTGTCACGCGGCCTATCGCGATCTCATGGAGACCGACCGTTGGCAACGATTGGCTAACCTGGGGGCCCGACCTCAGCGGCTGCTTTTCGCCAGCACCAGCACCAAGGACCCGGCGGCGTCGGACGTGCTCTATATCGAAGCCTTGGCCGCACCGCACACGGTGGTCACGATGCCGGAACACACCCTCCAGGCCTTTGCGGACCATGGCGCAGTGAGGTCTTTGCTCTCCCGCCAGGCTGACCGGTGGGTGGAAGTGCTGGAGCGGTTCTCGGCCGTCGGGATCGACCTAGGAAGACTCGCCGCAGACCTGCAGCAGCAGGGAGTCCGGGCTTTCACCACCTCCTGGCAGCATCTCATGGAGACGACGGCGCACAAAGCAGCGCTCACCGGAAGAAGGGGGAAGCATGGGTAGATTGATAGATGTCGCTGGCGTGACCGATTTGGCTGACGGCGAGATGCGGTCGGTCTTGGCAGATGATAAGACTCTAGTGCTGGCGCGCGTGGATGGCCAGTTCTTCGCAGCCGACGGCCGTTGTCCGCACATGGGCGGGCGGCTCGCCGAAGGCTTGCTCAAAGGCACAGTCGTGGTCTGTCCTCGTCATGGCTCACGGTTCGATCTGCGCGACGGACGAGTGGTCCAATGGACGTCGGCCACCGGACTCGCGCTTGTGCTGGTCAAGGCCGCGCGCGCACCGCGGCGCCTGCGGGTCTATCCCACCACGGTAAGAGACGGCCGGGTGCTGGTCGACCTGGAGGCCGTCGCTGACCAGTAGGATGGCGCGGGCTTGGGGGCTAGCGGCGGTTTTTGTCCGGCTCCCTCATCACACGCTCGCCCCGAGGCAGGCGTCTGTCCGTCCAGCCTGCTAAGGTTTGGCGCGGTGTCCCAAGAGAGGTGACTCGTGACGCAGGGATTGATCGCCGCGAACATAGTGTTGGCCGTGGTCGCACTTGTGCTGGCCATGGCGCTGGTCGCGCGGAGTCGACGGGGAGGGGTGAAAGAAGGGCTTGACCGCCTTCGGGAGGGGCAGGAACGCAACGACCGACTGCTGCGGGATGAGTTCGCCCGTGGCCGGCAAGAGGCGGCTGGGCAAGCCCGGGCCTTGCGAGAAGAGATCACGCACGCTATCAGGCAGTGGGGCGACTCCGCGGTGAACAGTGTCGCCCACCTTGGTCAACGGCAGAGTGAGCAACTGGAGGCTGTGGCCTCGCAGTTGGCGGTCCTCACAGAAGCGAACGAAAGACGGATGGCTGAACTGCGCAGTGCAGTCGATGAACGTCTGCGGCGTATCCAGGAAGACAACGCCCTGCGGCTCGAGCAGATGAGGCAGACTGTCGATGAACGACTTACCGCTACGCTCGAACAACGGCTAGGGGAATCCTTTCGGCAGGTCAGCGAACGCTTGGAGGCGGTGCACAAGGGTCTGGGCGAGATGCAGACCTTGGCCGCCGGGGTCGGCGATCTCAAGCAGGTCCTTAGCAACGTCAAGGCCCGGGGTACCTGGGGAGAGGTCCAGCTGGGGATGCTCCTAGAGCAGATACTAGCCCCCGACCAGTATCAGAAGAACGTCGCCTGCAAACCAGCCAGCCAGGAGCGAGTGGAATACGCCATCCGCTTACCGGGGCAGGACGATACTCCCGGCAGTGAGGTGTGGCTTCCCATCGATGCCAAGTTTCCGGTCGAGGATTACCAACGGATGCTCGACGCCGAGGAGAAAGGGGACGCTCGGGCTCGGGAGGAGGCGCTTCGGAGCCTCGAGCTGCGGGTCCGTGCGGCCGCGCGGGATATTCAGACCAAGTACCTCGACCCGCCGCACACTACTGACTTCGGGATCATGTTCTTGCCCACTGAGGGACTTTACGCCGAGGTGCTCCGCCGCCCGGGCCTGGCCGAGGCTTTGCAGCGTGAATGCCGGGTGGTGGTCACCGGACCGACGACGCTGGCTGCACTACTCAACAGCCTGCAGATGGGTTTCCGCACCCTTGCCGTGGAGAAACGCTCCAGCGAGGTCTGGCAGCTGCTGGGAGCGGTGAAGACGCAGTTCGGGCAGTTCGGGGAGCTACTGGACCGGGTGCACAAGAAACTCGACCAGGCCTCTAGCACCATCGAAGATGCGGCACGTAAGAGCCGGACCATCGAGCGCAGGCTGCGTGCTGTGCAAGAGGTACCCTCAGAGACCGCGGCAGGGTTATTGGGCATCGCCGACGCAGACGATGCGGCAGTCGCAGATGGCCTAGAGGAATCCAACGACTGACGGAGAAGTAGAGAGTGCCCGTAAGACCCCCTTCACCCTCCTACCTCCGCCCCTCCCACAGGGGGCGGAGTTCTTTTGTGGTGGATTCTGAGTGAAGGAGACTCATGCCTCGCGTGGCGCTTGACCTTCCGGCCCCGGATTTTGAACTGCCCGACTTCGAAGGCAAGCTCTTTCGGCTGAGCGACCATCGGTCCCGAGAGAACGTTCTCCTGGTGTTCAACCGGGGCTTCCTCTGACCTTTCTGCCGCGCGCACATGGCGCAGTTGCGCCAACACCATGACCAGTTCAAAGCGAGAGACACCGTGGTGGTAGTCATAGGTCCCGAAGATGCCCCGAGCTTCGCCCGCTACTGGGGCGAGAATCGGCTGCCTTTCGTCGGTCTGCCGGACCCGAAGCATTCTGTGCTACGGCTCTATGGTCAAGAGGTCAAGCTCTTCAAGTGGGGCAGGATGCCTGCCCAGATACTCGTGGACAAGACAGGGGTGGCCCGCTTCGCACACTACGGACATGACATGGCGGACATCCCAGCGCCCCAAGAGATACTCGGTCTCATCGACACCCTGGCCGGGCGAGAAGCCGGAGACGATGTCGGACGGGTCGACTGACTGGGGTGTGGGTCGAACGGGTCGCCGTTCGGCCGGGCCGCCGGCCGACCGAGCTTGATATAGTCAGCTTCATGGCTGTTCCCGCAGAGACCGAACTGCAGAGATCGCGTTGGTATGCGCTGGCTGTCATGTCTGTCGGGGCCTTCATGACGCCGTTCGATGCCAGCATCGTCGCGGTCGCCCTGCCTGCCATGGGTGCCGACCTGGGTCTCAGCTACTCAGAGGGCCTATGGGCTCAAGCGGCGTATTTGTTGGTCACCAGCATCCTCCTTATCCCAGCGGGACGGATCGCCGATGCTAGAGGGCCGGTACGATATAACCTGCTGGGGACCGCCTTGTTCGGTCTGGGCTCGGTGATGGCTGCGGTGGCCCCGAACGGTCTGGCCATGATCGGCGGCCGCTGCGTGCAAGGCGTGGGCGGGGCCTTCATCTTCTCCACTGGTACCGGCGTGGTGACTGCTGCCTTTCCCTCTGCCGAGCGAGGTCGTGCGCTGGGACTCAACGTGACTGCCGTATACGTGGGACTGACGCTGGGACCGGTGGTCGGCGGCCTCTTGGTGAGTCACGCCAGTTGGCGCTGGATATTCATCATCAATGTTCCGGTGGCGGTAGCCACCATAGCCGCCGGGTTGAGGTTGCTGGGCATGGAGCGTCGGGAGCGGCGGGCCAGCGCCCGGACACGCCCTGTGACCGGCGGAGCGCCCGGGATCGGCGGGAGCGACCGTGGGGAGGGGCCTCACCGGAGGGTCGACGTGCTGGGGGCCGTCCTTCTGGGCGGGTTCTTGGTCTGCCTCTTCGTACCCCTTACTTTCTCACCCCTATGGGGCTGGAGCAGCGGGGTGACTATCGGCCTGCTGGTGATGGCTGCTGTGCTGGTTGTCTCCTTTGTGGCGGTCGAAGGCCGAGTGGCGGATCCTATGCTCGACTTGCGCCTACTGCGTCAGAATCGGACCTTCAGCGCTGCGAATGCGGCCGCTCTTCTAAATTACCTAGCCGTGTTCGGCGTCACCACCCTGACTGTCGTCTACCTTCAGGTGGTTCAGGGGCTCTCGCCTCAGAACACCGGGCTTCTTCTGCTGGTGCAACCGATACTGATGGCAGTGTTCTCGCCAGTCACTGGGCGCCTGTCGGACCGCGTGGGCTCGCGCAGCTTGGCCACCTTAGGAATGATCTTGGTCGCGGGAGGCATGCTGCAGCTGGGTCTAGCTGGAGGTTCGACGGGGCGAGTGCTCCTCGGGCTGGGCACGATCGGCTTCGGCATGGCGGTTTTCAGTGCCCCCAACATCTCAGCTGTGATGGGTTCGGTGGACCGCTCTCAGTTGAGTTTGGCCTCGGGTTTCCTGAGTACCATGCGCTTTACTGGCCAGGGTCTCTCCATCGCGGTGTTGGGCGCCCTCGCCGCCTGGCAGCTGGGCCCCGAAGGCGGGCGGGTGATACTTCTGGGCGAGGTCTCGGAGGCGTTGAGTAGTGCGGCCTATGCCGACGGCTACGGGCTCGCCATGGGAGTGGGCGCCGCTCTTGCCCTGGTCGGCGCTCTCGTGTCGTGGTCAATCGGCGCTGTTGGCCGGAGTGCCTCCGAGCAACGCCGGCAGGACACCAAGTGAGACGGCCGAGAATAGACTCGTCGGGAAGCACTGCGGGCGGGACTCGTCGTTGGCTACCAGCTGTCGCCCTAGTCCTCCTGGCCCTCATCTGGGGGTACACATGGCCGGTCATGAAACTCATGCTCGACTATGCGGAGCCCTTCCCTTACGCGGCGATGCGGACTTTTCTGGGGGGAGTGGGGCTGGTCGCTCTGCTCCCGCTGCTCGGCCGGCCATTGCGGCCTAAAGCCCTTGGTCTCACTGTCATTTTGGGTGTGCTGCAGACCGCGGGCTTCTTGGGGCTCATGACGTGGGCCCTGCAAGGCGAAGGTGCGGGGAGAACGGCCATCCTCACCTACACCATGCCCTTCTGGTTGCTGTTGTTGGCTTGGGTGTTCCTTGGGGAGCGGCTCCGGGGCTTTCAGTGGTTGGCCGTCGGGTCAGCTCTGGCCGGGCTGGTGCTGGTGGTGACGCCGTGGCGGCTGGAGGGGGTTCTTAGCCCCCTGCTGGCCGTTGGTGGCGCCCTGTCTTGGGCGGCGAGTGCGATCGTAGCCAAGGTCTTGCGTCGCCGGCACGAGGTAGATCTTCTTGCTTTGACGGCTTGGCAGCTTCTTCTCGGTTCACTTCCTCTGGTAGTGGTGGCGGGGCTCACCTGGTCCCCACCGGTGTGGTCGGGTACCTTCATCGCTGGCCTGGCTTTCACTGTCGTTGCCGGCAACATGGTCGCCTGGATTCTTTGGCTCTACATACTAAACGCGTTGCCCGCTGGTACAGCCGGACTCGGAATGCTATTGACTCCGGTCATCGGGATAGTCGCTTCCTGGATTCAGTTGGGGGAAAAGCCGGCGGTGCTGGAAGGCCTAGGGATGGCGTTGATTGTGTGTGCGCTGCTATTAACCGTGGTCAGCGGTATCTGGACGGACCTCACAGGAAGAAGACAGCCGTCACCGCCAGGAAGATAGGTCCCAACACCGCCACCGAATAACCCATGTAGCCCAGGAAGGACGGCATCTTGTAACCCTGGTGTTCAGCGATGCACTTGACGGCGAAGTTGGGTGCATTGCCGATGTAGGTCATGGCTCCCATCATGACCGCTCCACAGGAGATGGCGGCTAGCAAGGCCGCCGGGGACACGCTCAGTCCGGCGACTGGCGAAGTGGAGGTCAAGGCTCCTACCGTAGACACGCCCACTTGTCCTTGGGCGACCGAAGTGAAAGTCAGGTAGGTGGGTGCGTTATCGAGGAACGAGGAGAGACCTCCTGTCGTCCAGAAGTAATGCCAGGGGCGGCTCAGACCCACCGCGCCGCCGTGGGCCTCGAGCAGAGCAAGCGCCGGAATCATGGTGGCGAAGATCCCCGCAAAGAGCACGGCCACCTCTACGATGGGGGCCCAACTGAAGTGATTAGCCGCTCTTGGTCCCCGAGGGCCGAGGGTGACCGATATCACCGCTAAGACCCCCAGCACCACCTCGCGCACGAAGGGGAAATGGATGGTCTCCCCGATGCTCACCAGCCTCTCCGAGAGCAAGATGGTCACGATCACCAGAGCCAGCAGCACGATGTTCATGGCTCCCTTGAGGCGCATCGGCACGTAGTCGAGTATGTCGATGCGGCGAGCTTGGACGGGCTCCTTGCGGTAGTAGTAGAGCTCGAAGGCCAGATAAGCGACGAGGGCTAAGCCCACACTTAGCAGCCATTGCGGCCAAAGGCGCAATGTCCATGTGAAGGGGACTCCTCGCAAGAAGCCCAGAAAGAGGGGGGGATCACCCAGCGGCGTGAGCAGGCCGCCTAGGTTGCTGACCACAAAAATGAAAAAGATCAAAGTATGGCGAGCGTATTTGCGCTCGGAATTGGCACGCAGCACAGGACGGATAAGGACCATGCTGGCACCCATGGTGCCGATTAGGCTGGCCAGCACCGCCCCGGTTGCAAGAAAGGCAAGGTTGACCCGGGGGGTGGCGATGAGGTTGCCCGTCAGGTGAATGCCCCCGGAGATGGAGAAGAGTGCAAAGAGAAGCATGATGAAAGACACATACTCCTCCGCGGTATGCGCCGCCATGTGCAAGCCTAGCTCGCCGTAGGCGGCTACCAGGTAGGCGATGGTGGGCACTCCCAAGACGGCCGCTACTATCGCTTTGTTGCGGTTTCGCTCGAACCAGTGAGTGGCGGCTAGGGGCAGGACGGCGATGGAGATCAGCATCGCTGCGAAGGGTATCAAGGTCCAGAAGCCCAGTTGCTCGCCCAGCTCTACGCTCTTGCTCAAGTGGAGCCTCCCAAGGTCCGTTCGAGAGGTCGGCAGGCATTCGCGCAAGAGGGTACCAGGTCAGAGCCGCCCGGTGAACCCGTGCCTGTCTGCTCGCTGGCTGCACCTGGGCTTTGCCTGAATTGGACGATAGGTTCGCTCTATTGACTTTTCTGCATGGCCTCTGGCAAAGTGTGTGTCAGAGGTGTTCATGGTCCGCGCGCGCGAGCGAGGCGCGGGTGGCGTGGGCGATCGGGCAGAACAGGGGAACATGCAGAATGAAAGCCATCAGGCTGGAGGGCTCGCTCCAAGCTAGAGCGAGCGCTCCATCTAAACCGGACGCTGGGAGGAGCTGATGGCGCGCGCGGATGAGTCGTCTCCGGGACCGATGGAGAGCGACGAATACATGGTCGGGCGTGGGGACGTGGCCTCGCAGACCAATACCATGCACGAGGGTGACGCGTCGTCACTCTCCCACGGCCGGGTGGATACCTGGTACAAGGCGTTCGCCCGGTGGATGTCTTACTTGGGGGCGGTCGCCTTGGGGGTCATCACCGCCGTTTGTTTCGTGGATGTGGTGGGTTCGAAGTTCTTCGGCAAGGCCATACCCAGCCAGTTCGAACTGGTCGCCAATCTGAACCTGGTCATGGTGTTCTTGGCTGCCTTCTACGTACAGATGGACCGGGGCAGTGTGGCGATCGAGTTGCTGCAAGACCGTTTCCCAAGAGCGGCGAAGCTCATTGTCCGCGTCTTCGGGTCACTGTTGGGCGCGGCCGTCTGCCTCTTCTCGGCCTATCGTGGTTGGTACTACTTGGCGGACTTCTGGCAGTCCCGTAAGTCAGCATCCGGCGTATGGCACTTTCCCATCTGGCCGTTCCAAGCAGTGCTCGTGTTCGGCTTCTTGTGCTTGGGCATAGCTTTCTTCTTCACCATCGCCCGAGATGTCGTCGACTGTCGCGCCCGGCGGGGCAAGTATGCTCCCCGCACTGTCCAGAAACGGCCCGCTAGCGCAGCCGTGGAGCCCTGACCCATGGAGATGCAAGCGATAGTAGGTCTAGGCGGCTTCGCGGTGATGCTCGTCATGGTGCTGGCAGGTATCCCCATTTTCGTGAGCCTGCTCTCGGTCACCTTTGTGGGGATGGTGATCCTCAGCCACGGGGATCTGACCCAGGCCTTTCACCAGTTCATGACCGCTCCCTATGCGCGGGCGGCCGAATATACCTTCGCCGTGCTCCCGCTCTTCATGCTCCTGGGAGTGTTGGCGGGGGAGACAGGGGTGGGCGAAGGGGCCTACTCGGCTGTAGCCAAGTGGACGAATCGCGTCCGGGGTGGTCTGCTCATGGCCACGGTGGGTGGGAACGCGGTGTTCGGCGCGGTCAGCGGGATGTCGCTGGCCGCCAACATGGTCTTCGCAAAGATCGCCATGCCGCAGCTGCGCAAGGCCAAGTACGACGAGAGCCTTTCCATGGGCTGCATTGTGGCCTCCGGATGCCTCGACAATCTGATTCCTCCCAGCATGGCCATCATCATCTTCTGTGTGCTAGTGGGAGACCTCTCGATCGGCCGGGCTCTGATGTCGGGCCTGGGACCGGCGCTGCTGCTCATGGTCCTGCTCTGCCTGGTCATATACGTAATCGCTCGACTGCAGCCGCACAAGATCCCGCCGGTGGGTGATGTGCACTATACCTGGCGGGAACGCCTGGGCTCCCTAAAGCTCCTGCTGCCAGTGTTCGCCTTCTTCGCGCTCGTCATCGGCGGGACTTTCTGGGGTATCTTCCCGGCCACGGTGGGAGGAGCCATCGGCTCGGTGATCTTGTTCGTCTACGGTCTAGCGCGAAAGGTGCCTGCCAGGCGGATGGCGAGAGCGGCCTGGGAGGCCTGTGTGATGAACGCCGGCATCTTCCCCATCATCATCGCCGGCACCATGTTTAGTCGTTTCATAGCGCTCAGCCGGCTGCCGTTCCATCTCAACGATTGGTTCGTGAGCATGAACGTACCCCCGTACGTGGTCTTCCTCATCGTCCTGGTGTTCTACGTCTTCATGGGCTGCATCATGGACATCGCGTCCATCATCATCATTACGATCCCTGTGATTTTCCCGCTTCTAGAGGGCATGGGCTTCGACCCTTACATGCTCGTCATCGTGCTTGTGTTCGTGGGGGAGATGGCGGGATTGACCCCGCCCATAGGCATGAACGTCTTTGCTACGGCTTCTGCTCTACGGGTGGATCCCGGGCGGATTTTCAAGGGGGTGCTGCCGTTCTTTATCGTGGAATTCGCGACGGCGCTCGTCATAGCCGCCGTCCCAGCCATCGTGACCTTCATCCCTGACCTGCTCTCCTAGTGGGGAGTGAAAGTGGCGCAGTGTGAGCGAGCCAGGGAGCGATTCAGTCGGTATAGGTAGGTTCGGCGAGCCGGTCGGGCTCACCGAGGGTAACGAAGGAGGGTAGGCGATGAGAAAGACTCTGATCCTGGGATTCCTGGTGGTCTTCGCCCTGGCGGTCGTGCTGGCCGGCTGCGGCGAGGCCACGGAGTCCACCACGACCTCGGCATCGGTGGCGCCGTCCACCGAGACCACGGCCGCTCCGGCGGAGACGACGACCACGGCCGCTCCCGCCCAGCAGCCCATAACGCTGAAGATGGCCACGACCTTCATCGAGACCGAAGCGGGTGGCAAGATCGCCCAACACTTCGCCGACTACATCAAGGAGAAGACGGGCGGTCTGGTGACCATCGAGATTTACCCGGGGGGCACCTTGGGCGGTCCGCCTGAATTGCTCGACCTGGTCAGCTCTGGCTCGGTCGATCTCGTGCCCTTGGGCCATCCGCCGTTAGCTGACAAGCTGCCCCTGCTGAACTTCCCGATGTGGGCGCCGGGCAGCCCGCAGGCAGCGGTGGACTACTTCAACGAGCTAGTGTTCAACAACTCTGAGACTGCCCCCTTGATACAGGCCGAGGCCGAAGCCAACAACGTCAAGTACCTCGGTTTCACGGCAGGGGGCTCCAACGTCTTCATCTCCAAGACCCCCTTCCAGAAGCTGTCGGACCTGGTAGGCAAGAAGTTCGGTGCGGGCGGCAGCATCCCTGCCTTCGAGGCGCTGGGCTACACGGTAGTGCAGATGTTCCCGCCGGACGGCTACGAGAACCTATCCCGCGGAGTGGTCGACGCCACTCAGATGGGCTTTGTACCGACAGTGAATCTGAAATGGTATGAACCAGCGAAGTACTACATGTTCGACGGGACCTACGCGGCAGGCAACCCCTGGACCATCAACCTGGCTTCGTGGGCCAAACTGAGCCCCGAGATCCAGCAGGTCTTCATGGATGCCGCCAAGGATGCTGAGGCCTACAGTCTGGAACTCGACAAGACGGAGACAGAAGCTGCCATCGCCATGCTCAAGGAGAACGGCGTCACCGTGGGGGAGCTGAGTGCCGAAGACAAGGCAGCGTGGTACCAATTGCTGTTCGAGGCCAGTGCCAAGGACTGCTTGGATCGTGCGGCCCGCCTAGGCATCACCGAGAACATGATCAAGGTGCTAATGGCCGCGGCCGCTAAGACCGGAGTGACCTGGTCCCCGCCTGCTCAATAGAGTAGATGCGATCGACATTACGGACGGCTGGTAGCTAGCCGGACGGCCGGCAGCTAGCGGCTGGCGGGCGGTCACCTCCCTGGACCGCCCAGGTGTGAGTGGCCCGCGGGTCCCCCCTTCCCGCGGGCCACTTCTTATCCGTGCTTGGGGAGACTCTACTTCTCACGCTCCGTTCTCATCTTTTCGATCCAGGCCCGCCAGGGGCCCTCGTCCTCGGCCATGCGGGCCCGGAAGTAGGGCTCCATCTCGTAGTGGTCTTCGCGGTCGATGAAGACCCAGAGCGGGTGCGGCTCAAGCGGCGGGCAGCCAGCCGCCCAGTGTCCGACCCCCTTCCCGCGGAAGCGTTTAAGACAGTCGCCGATCAGGATGACGTTGTTGGGGTCGACACCTTGGGGCATCTCGTCGTCGCGCTTGGGTCCCACAACCACGTGGCAGCCGGCGTTCTTCTCATACTGGCCCAGAGCCTTCAGCTTCTCCATGGTGAAGGCCACCAAAGACTCGCAACTCGAGCAGGCACCACTGGTGTAGAAGGTGTACTCCGGCCAGGTGTCAAAGCCGGCGATGTAGGGGAACCACAGATCGCGGTGGACCTCCTCGATGCTGCGACCGACGACCTCGATGTCCTCTTCCCGGAAGTTACCCAGATTGCGTTCGGCGGCCGCGGTGAAGTACTGGACGTTATCGATGCCTAGTCCCACCATGCGACAGGCCGTGGCATCGAGCGCTACCGGGTCTTTGCTCGCGACTACACACCCGAAGTCCACCGGGATGGTGGTGTGCGGCCCATAACCTTCAGCGGGGCGGATGAGGTCAGCGATGTTGAGATCAGCGCGGATGACCGACCATACATCCATCATTGCGGCGGCTAGGTCGGTCATGTGCATCTGTTGGTGAGTCACATCCTGGACCACACCTTTCATGTTCTTGAGTGCGCAGGTGAACACCATGCTGGCGTGGCTCTTGAAGATGGGCAGATTGAACAGATGCTCGGCCTCCAGTAGGAACCGCGGCAGTTTGACCTTCTTGATGTCGGAGCGGGCATCGCGGATGGGTATGTTGATAAGGTCCTTCTCCCGCTTGATATCGACTAGACGAGCTCCAGCGGCCTCAGCGGCCGCTCCGATGCCGCTCACCTCGAAGACATGCAGGGTGTCACAGCCGATGGCGGCCGCCTCGGCGACGATGACCTCCTTGGGCTTGGCTTTCTTGACTTCCTTGATGACAGCCGAGACGAATGCTGGACTGGTGTTAACGGAGGTCTCGGGCGCCGCCGGGTGCCCGGCGTTGGGCTTGAGCACGACCGTACTGCGCGGCCGGACTAGGTTCTCCACGCCGCCCAAGAGACTGAACACCTCAGCCACCATCTTCTCGGGGTCGTCCCCTTTTGCGATGGCTACGATCGACTTGGCCATGTCTCTACCTCCGTTCCGGTGCGCTCGTGCTGATGCGGTCCAACAGGCGACTGAACATGTTGGCCGAGCCTTTGAGCGTGCTCTCCCTGTCCAGACCCTCCAAGTAGCTGAGGTCCTCCCACCAGATCCAGGCGAAAAGTTCGGCCACTATCAGGTCGGTCTCGATATCGGCGCGAATGGTGCCCTGAGCTTTGCCCTCCTCAATGAGGTCGGCATACCAGCGCAGCATCTCCACGCGCCTTCTCACGACGTGCTCATGTACACGGTCCTTGGGGATCCAGGTTATGAACTGGAACATGGGTACGTTGAAGCCCTCGATGTCTTGCGAGAAGAGACGGGCGTGGGATTCGCCCATTTCGCGCAGTCGGTCTATTACGTTGGAAGCGTTGGAGGAGTTCAGCCACGCATAGACTCGGTCGATGAGCGCATCGTGGGCAGCGATGAGGATGTCTTCCCGGCTCCTGAAGTGCCGGTAGAGAGCAGCGTTAGAGATTCCGACCGCGTCGGCGATCAGCGACATGCTGGTCCCAGCTAACCCGTGTTTCGCCACCAGGCGCAAGGTCGCCTCGATTATCTGGGCGCGGCGCTCGGGCCCGCGGAGGCGCCTCTTGTCCGCGGGACCGGTCGGGTTGTCTGTCTCAGTGAAAAGGGCCGAAGTCCTCGTCATAGCCTCGCTACCTTCTTCACATCGCTTCGAGGATGGTGGCCACCCCTTGCCCACCCCCGATGCACATGGTGGCCAGTCCATAACGGCCGCCGGTGCGCCGTAGGGCGTACAGAAGGGTGGTCAGGATACGAGCGCCGGAAGCCCCGATAGGATGGCCCAAGGCGATGGCTCCGCCGTACAGGTTAGTTCTTGCCAAGTCCAGCCCAAGCAGGCGGGCGACGGCCAGGGCTTGGGCGGCGAAGGCTTCGTTGGCTTCGATTACGTCCATCTGGTCCAGCGTCATACCCGTCTTCTCCAAGACCCGGCGCGTAGCGTAGTAGGGCCCCAATCCCATGATAGATGGGTCAAGGGCAGCAGAGGCGTACCCAACGATACGCGCTAGTGGACGAAGCCCCCTTTTCTCGGCGTACGCACTCGA
>Ga0073932_1003526_pt1 | contig 20665 bp, 15 predicted proteins | sample DewCreD2012metaG_FD_76967 | JGI IMG/M metagenome (GOLD analysis project Ga0073932, IMG submission 76967) | Hot spring sediment bacterial and archeal communities from British Columbia, Canada, to study Microbial Dark Matter (Phase II) - Dewar... ...
AGCGCGTCGAGCATCTTCAGGGCTGTCTGCTCGTAGCGTGCTCGAGCGTCTGGACTGGCCGTCTGCCGTGCCAGGTCCAATAGTCCACTGGCGGCGATGGCCGCCGCACTCGATTCCTTTTGGGCCCCCCAAGGCGGCGGCTGGTGCGGGTCGGCATGGAAATCCCAGTAGGGGACGCCGTCCTCGGGCAAATGCGCGATCCAATAGGCGGCGTTCTGCTCCGCCACGTCGAGGAACTCCGCCTGGCCTGTCAGGGCGTAGCACTTGCTGTAGCCGTATAGCGACCAGGCCAGGCCGCGTGCCCAAGCGCTGTCTGGGGCCAGTCCCTGGTGTGTGTCCTGCCGCAGGAACTGCCCGGTCTGAAGATCGAAGATGCCTTCGTGAGCGGTTGAGCCATCGGGCCGCACCAGCGTCTGGCGGGTCGTGCGGCAGTGCGCGGTGGCGATCCGCGCCAGGTGCGGATCGTTGCTTTCCAGGGCCGCGTAGAAGATCAGCGGCACGTTCATCATGATGTCGATGAACAGCGACTGCGGCCCGATGAAGGAGTGCAGATATCGACCTTGCGGGCGAAAGCGCAGGGCCAGCGTCTGCCCGGCCTGAACGAGCACCTGCCTCAGCGACGGGTCGCCGCTGAGCTCATACCATGGCAGGTAGGTACTCAGGAAGATGAACCCCAGGTCGTGCACGTTGCGGTCGAACTGACGCGGGGCCAGTAGCCGCGAATAGTGTTCCGCCCGCGCCTGCCACTCGTCCGCACGCTGCCGCGCACGGTCGCTCGCACCGCCCGCCACACCCTGCCCGTCTGCCGCCTGCGCTTCCGTTCGGTGCCGGAGGACGAACTGCCACATCATGCCGCCCAGAAAGCCGTCCGTCCAATGCGTCCACGCTTCCCCCTCGTGCTGCCAGCGCCCCTGAACGGTGTACATCGGAAAGTAATCCGGGTATCGCGTAATCAAGTTTTCGACCTGGCGCTCGGCGAAATCCAGGGCCTGACGATACGCGGTCTGGCGTGCATTCATGGTCGAGGGAACCTGCGGGAAGGGAACGTCGAGTCGAAGTGGAACGAATTGGCGGCGGAGCACAAGCCCCGTTGCGGGCCGAAGGAACGCGACCGCGGCCGGGACGGTCCGCCCGCGGCGGCCTCGCCCGGGCCCGACGCAGCCGCCCCCCGCGCCGAGCGTGCTGAGGAAGCCTTGGTCGTCCGCGGCGATCCAGCATGGCCCCCGCCGCGGTCGCGATCAAGGGCGCTGGCCGGCTGGCACCGGCAGGCCGCGGATCCGCTGGGAGAAATGGGGATCGTCTTCGTAGGCCAGGATCAAGTCCGTGATCCGGGCTTTGCGGCGCAGCTCCTCCAGCGGCACCGAACGGTCGATCAGTCCCAGTTCATACGCCAGACTGTCCGCAAACCCCGGCAGCAGCACGCGATAATCATATGGCACCTTCCCGGGCGCCAGTGCGTTGATATGCCGGACGATATTGGTCGTGCAATTATTGCGCAGGGTGTCATAGAACTCTGGAGTATGATAGATTTCATTGACGCGCTTCAAGATGTCCACGAACAGCGCGCGGGCTTGCGGAGGCGTGGCGGTCGTCCGATATAAGTAGACATCGACTCCGCGGTATTTCGGACGCACGGGCAATAAATCGCGTTCATCCGCCAGCACATACATCAGCTCGAACTGCCCCATCAATCCAATGGCGGCATTATACGCTTCCCCCTTCTCCAGCCGTACTTCGACCGAAACCCCCAGGTACTGCCCATCCTCGAAGCCGAAACTGAGCATCGTATGGGCGATCGCCCGATTGTCGGCGAACGGAACCATCAGGAAGTCGACCGTTTCCAGCTTCTGCAGCGCATACGTGCGGTCTTCGTACTCGACGAGGCAGTCGCGGTAGCTGTAGAAGCGCGCATTGCGTACGTTATGGATCGTTACGCTCCCCCCGTGGAACTCCGCGTAGGGCAAAAGACGCTGCTCGTCGATCCAGTCGCGGTGATGCGAGGGTGTCCACGCATCGGCCAGACGCGTCAGCCCCATGCCCCGCGGGCCGCCCTGTCCCGTCACGCCCACCCAAGGCGGCCGCGACCCCGCGGTGGCCGGTCGGCCCACCGACGACGGCACCGGCGCGGGAGGAGCAAGCTCCAACAGTCCAGACGTCGGCCGCACCCCCCCGCGCCCGGCCGGCTGGGAACTTGGGCCAGGCTGGCCCACCCGGGCGGCTCGCTCTGGTGGCCCCAAAGAGAACGGCTGGATGTAGGGAGCTGGCCAAAGACGCCGTTGAGTTGGTGGTGCTCCAGGCGATGCCGTCGGCTCGACCGCGAGCGCTGTAGGCAGCACTCCCACCACGACCAATGTCAACCAAAAAAAGAAGACAACTTCGCCACGCCACAACCCCAAGCGAAGCCGTGCAAGATCGTGACGCATAAACGGGATCACATGGGTGCCAATAGGTAGAGGCCGATGCGACGCTGGCGGTTCTCCTTAACAGGTCTTAACCTTCGGCACAATGCCAACTTAGAACACCGTGCTGCCGCCACTGCCCACCCGCCACCCTACGGACCGCACTAGCGCGAAATAAAAAATGAAAAAATAGATTCCTGCCGGCATGTCATCCCATGCTTCCTCGTCGGTACGATGACCAGCATGGCTTCGCATTCCCTTTCCTCGTCGGCTGATCCTCCCGCAGGGATGAGGGCTGAGGGCCTGGCCGGCCACATCACCATCCGCGGGGCACGGACGCATAATCTCCAGAATATCGATCTGGAAATCCCTCGCGGCCAGTTCGTGGTCATCACGGGGCCTAGCGGCTCGGGCAAGAGCAGCCTGGCCTTCGACACCTTGTTCGCCGAGGGCCGGCGGCAATATCTCGAGACGCTTTCCACGTCTGCCCGGGCCTTGCTCAGCCAGATGCAACGCCCGGACGTGGACGAAATCTCTGGCTTGGAGCCGGTTATCTGCGTCGACCAGCGCCCCGGCAAGCCAAACCCCCGCAGCACGGTGGCCACAACAACAGAAATCTATGATTATTTGCGGCTGTTTTTTGCCCGGCTGGGAGAAATCCATTGTCCCCGATGTGGCCGGCCTATCTGCCCGCAGACGCCCCAGCAGATCGAAGAGCAGCTGCGCCACCTGCCGGAAGGAACGCGGGTGATGCTGCTGGCTCCTCTGGTGCGTGGCCGAAAAGGGCAGCACCGGGACGTGCTGGAGGCGGTCCGCAAGGCGGGGCAGGTGCGGGTGCGGGTGGACGGCGTGGTGTACGACGTCGATGCGCTTCCGCCCCTGGATGGCCAGCGGCCGCACGACATCGAGGCGGTTGTGGACCGGCTGATCATCCGCCGCACGATGCCCGGGCGGTTCGCAGAATCGCTGGCGCTTGCGCTCAAGCAGGGAGAGGGCGTGGTGGTGGCCAGCATCTGGGAACCTTCTTTGGAGGGGGATTCGGCAAGCGACCGCGCGTCGGCAGAAGGGCGCTGGTGCGACCGGCTGCTGAGCACACTGCATGCGTGCCCGCATTGCCAGATCAGCTTCGACACGGTCGAGCCGCGAACGTTCAGCTTCAACAGCCCCTACGGCGCCTGTCCGCGGTGCGAAGGTCTGGGGCGATTGGAAATGTTTGACCCGGAACTGGTGGTGCCAGACGGGAAGCGTTCCCTCGCAGAGGGCGCGATCGTTCCGTGGGGGCGTCCGCCTGCCAGCCTGCGGCTGCCTCGCCGGAAAACCGCTTCGCAGCGCTCGAAGCAGCTTCCGCACGCCTGGCCACCATGGGATGTTCTCGCTTCGTTCGTGCAGCGTCACGGCTTGAAGCTTGACAAACCGCTTGACGCGTGGGATGCCAACAGCCGCCATGCCTTGCTCTATGGCGAAGCGGAGGGGTTTCCTGGGATCCTCACGCTGCTGGAGCAGCACTGGGCCACTGAGACCGAAGAGCCCATGCGCGAGGCATTGGCGGCTTGCCGCGGCGAGGTGGATTGTCCTGCGTGCGGCGGCACGCGGCTCAAACCGGAAGCGCTGGCGGTCAAGGTCGCGGGCCTAAACATTGCTCAGGTCTGCCGGCAGAGCGTGGCCCAGGCCCGCTGGTGGTTTGCGCACCTGGCGCGGGGCGTGCTGCCCGACCTGGACCCTGGCTTCCTCGAACCTGCGCCCCCGCGTTTCAAAGATCCTCCCCGGTGGCAGCTTCCACCGTCGCAGCACGCCGTCGCGGGACCTCTCCTGCGCGAACTGCTGGCGCGTCTGGCGTTCCTGCACGAAGTGGGGCTGGAATACCTCACCCTGGATCGGCGGAGCGACTCCCTGTCGGGCGGCGAATTGCAACGCGTGCGCCTGGCCAGCGCGATGGGCAGCGGACTGGCGGGCGTGTGCTACATATTGGACGAGCCGTCGGTGGGATTGCACCCTCGCGACAACGAGCGGCTGCTGGCCACGCTGCGAAAGCTCCGCGCGGCGGGCAATACGGTGTTGGTCGTCGAACATGACGAGGCCACGATCCGCGGTGCGGATTGGGTGATCGACATGGGGCCGAAAGCGGGAGCGGGCGGCGGACGCGTGATGGCGGCCGGGCCGCCCGCGGCGATCATCGCCAACCCGCAATCGCTGACCGGTCGGTATCTGGCCGGCAGCCTGCACGTGCCTGTGCCCGCCCAGCGCCGTCCCGCGCTGGACGCCCCGCGCCTGGTCCTGGAAGGTGCGAGCCTCCACAACCTCAAACAGGTCACCCTGCGTGTGCCGCTGGGCTGTTTGGTGGGGCTGACGGGCGTCAGCGGCTCGGGGAAAAGTTCGCTGGTGTTCCAGACGCTGGCTCCCGCGCTCCTCCGGGCTCTGGGCGGCGCGGCGCCGCGTCCTGGGCCGCATGTGCGGCTTTGCGGCGTCGAGCACATCCGCCGCGTCCTCCTGGTGGACCAGAGCCCGCTCGGACGCTCGCCGCGGAGCAATGCCGCCACCTACAGCGGCGTTTTCGACGAGGTGCGCAAGCTCTTCGCCACCACGCGCGAGGCACGCCAGCGAGGCTTCGGGGCCAAACGTTTCAGCTTCAACATTCCAGGAGGACGGTGCGAAGCCTGTCAAGGACAGGGGGTCAAACGGCTGGCGATGCAGCTTCTGCCCGACTTGTACGTCCCCTGTCCGGAATGCCAAGGCCAACGGTTCAACCAGGCCACGCTGGCCATCCGCTACAAAGGTCTGTCGATTGCGGATGTGCTGGAGCTTTCCGTCGATCAGGCGCGGGAGCACTTCGCCAACGTCGCGGCGATCGACCGCATCCTCCGGAGCCTGGCGGAGGTGGGATTGGGATACTTGCCGCTGGGGCAGCCCTCGACCCAGCTCAGCGGCGGAGAAGCGCAGCGCATCCGCCTGGCCACCGAATTGGCGCGCGGCGACGGACAGCCCACCTTGTACCTCCTGGACGAGCCGACCACCGGACTGCACTGGGACGACATCGGCCGGCTGCTGGGCGTCCTGACCCGGCTGGTCGAGCATGGGCACACCGTACTGGTCATTGAACACCATCCGGACCTGCTCAAATGCTGCGACTGGCTGATCGAACTGGGGCCCGGAGGAGGCGATGAAGGAGGATCTCTCGTGGCGGAAGGCACGCCCGAACAGCTTGCCGCCGACCCGCACAGCGCGATCGGCCTATTCCTGCATCGCGTCCTCTCCCCGCACGCCCAGCGATAGCGACGCGCGGCCGTTGCGGTTGCAAGAGGCCGTTCCCCGGCCGTCTGCCGGACCAAAACCGACATCGGCCAGCCGTCGGCGGCTTTTCGCGCCGGCGGCCGGCATTCCCGACGGCTGCATTCGTTCTTGTTGCCTGCAGCGCATGGCGGTCCCGCCATAGCCCTGCTCGTCGGCACGCTTGAAGCGCTCGAGCAGCGGCAAACACGGCAGGTTCGCACACGCTGCCTAAGCGGCGGTGGGGTTGCCGGCCGAGCCTCGAACAATGTGCTGGGCAGGCCTCGAAGACGCCAGGCCTCGAAGACGCAGTTCCAAACGAGCGAGGGTCTGAAGGACCGGGAAGCAGCCGACAGTGGTCATCCACAAGGGGGGTTGCGGAGATACTGTACAATAGTATACACTCCCGCCATGCTCTCCGACGCGATCTTGCCGCCGCGGCGTGCCGCGACGGCCCAGGCTCTTGCCGCGCAGCTCCAGCGGCAGATCGACCACGCCCGGTGCCGCCTGTCGGCCTGCCGGCCGCCTCCGGTCTCGACCGGCTGCCCGGCTCTGGATGCCCTGTTTCCCGGGGGAGGCATCCGCGCAGGGGTGCTGGTCGAATGGATTGGGGAAGAAGCGGGCAGCGGCGCGGGCACGCTCGCGCTGGCCGTGGGGCAGGTCGTGGCGGGTCCGGACCGGCCGCGGGTGCTGATCGACCCGCAGCACGAGCTGTTCCCGCTGGGGCTGGCGGCCTGGGGCGTGGACCTGGCAAAGACGGTGTTCGTCCGGCCGGGCAATGCTCAGGAGGCGCTGTGGGCCTGCGAGACCGCGCTGCGCTGGGCGGGGGTGGGACTGGTGTGGGCCCGCCTGGGGCGTGTGGGTCCCTTGCCTCTGCGGCGTTTGCAGCTTGCCGCGGAGCAGTCTGGAGGAGTGGGGTTTCTGGTGCGTCCAGCGTGCGTGCTGGGCGAGCCTTCATGGGCGGAGGTGCGGCTGCGGGTGCGGCCGCGGCTGGCAGCGGGAGGCATGCTGAAGTGGCGGGTGGAGGTGGTCTGTGGCCGAGGTGCCGGGCGGCTGCGGGAGGCCGAGGTGCAGCTCGCCCCTGCAAGCAGCTTGCTCGATGAAGGCGATGGTGCGACAACCCCGACTGGCCTGCGTGTGGTTCCCGGACTGGCCGATCCAGCGGCGACTTCGTGAGCGCGGCTCATCGTCCCGGCCGCTGCTGGTGCTGACCGAACCGGGGAGGCGGGGCATGCGGGTACGGTATGCCAGTGCGTCAGCCCGCCGGCGGGGCATCCGGCCGGGTTTGCCTCTGGCGGAGGCCCAGGCGCTGGTGCATCCGCAGGACGCGCTGGAGGTCCAGCCCCTGGAACCGGAAACGGAGCGGAAAGCCCTGGGAGCCTTGGCTTTGGGCTGGGCGGCCTACAGCGACCAGCTCGGCCTGGAAGAGGAGCCATGCCCGGAGTGTGTGGGGCTGGACCTGGCCGGGACGGCGATCCACTGGGGAGGTGAACAGAAGCTGGCCGAACAATTGCAGGCCGCCGCGCGTCGCCAGGGCTGGGAGGTACGGGTCGCGGTAGCCGACACCTGGGGGCAGGCGTGGGCCGCAGCCCATTTTCTGGCCGATGCCCGGCAGCCGCTGATCGTCCCTTCGCCGTCACTGGTGGCGCTGTCTGCGCTGCCGGTCGAGGGTCTGCGGTTGCCGGCTTTGGACCTGTGCAAGCTGCAGCGGGTGGGGATCGCGACCCTCCAGCAGCTTCTGATGCTGGACCGCTCGGCCCTGGCCAGTCGATTGAGCATGGCGGCACGGATGCGGTGGGAGCAGTTTCTGGGGCAGCGGCCAGAGCGGCTGGTGCCTTGCCAGTCTGCCGAGCGGCCGCGACGAGCCATGCACTGGGAGACGCCACTGCCGGCGGAGGGCGTGCTGCCGGCCGTGGAGCGTTTGTTGGAAGAGCTGTTGGCGCCCCTGCGAACGCGGCGGCTGGGAACGCGCCGGGTCGTGCTCCACTTTTTCCTGGAACCTCGTCAGACGCGTGAGGTGTCGGTGCGTTTGTGCCAGCAGAGCGCCGATCCACGAGCGATCGCGGGCCTGGTGCGGCTGCATCTGGAGCGGCTGGCATGGCCCGCGGGAGTCGTGGGCATCGAGGTCGAGGCTTGCGAGGTGGCGGCGCTGCCCTGGGTGATGCGGGAATGGGACCAGACGCCGCCTCGCCCGGACCAGCAGGGGCTGGACGAGCTGTGGAATCAACTTGCCAGCCGCCTGGGGACGTCGGCGGTCTGCTGGGCCCGTCTGGTTCCCGATCCGGTTCCCGAACGAGCGGTGCGATGGATGGCGGTGGTCGAGGCGTCGCCCGAGACGGAGCCGACGAACTGGGCGAGGTACCCGCTGGCGCTGTGGCCGCACGATCGTCCGACGGGATTGTTCGCCTGGCCACGGCGGATCGAGGTGGTGCCGGGGCCAGGCGGTGTGCCGCGGGCGGTGTGCTGGCGAGGGCAGCGGTGGGACGTCGTCCGCCACCGGGGACCGGAGCGGATCGAAGCGGAAGGCTGGACGGGGAAGGCAGTGTGCCGCGACTACTACCACGTCCAGACCGCGGAAGGTCGCTGGCTATGGCTGTTCTGCCGGCCGCAGGACGGGCGCTGGTTCTGGCATGGAGAGCTGCTGTAGCAGGAATGCGGTCGCTGTCGGAGCGGATCGGAGCACGTGGCGCGGGGTGGGATCGAGCGCGCTGGCTGCGGGTCGTTCGCAGGAACTGCCCGGCACCCCAGACCAGGACTCTGGATGAAGCACTCGCTTGCCTATGCGTTATGCCGAGCTGCATTGCCTGAGCAACTTTTCCTTCCATCGGGCCGCTTCGCATCCCGAGGAGCTGGTAGCCCAAGCGGCGCAGCTTGGATATACGGCCCTGGCACTGACCGATCAGGCCAGCGTGGCCGGCATCGTGCGGGCGCACGCGGCCGCCAAGGACCATGGCTTGAAGCTGCTGGTCGGGGCGGAACTGGCGTTGGAATCCGGCCCCACGCTGGTCGCGTGGGCCCAAAACCGCCGGGGATATGCCCATCTCTGCCAGCTCATCACCACGGGCCGGCTGCGTGCGGCCAAGGGACGCTGCCGGCTGACCTGGGAAGATCTGGCCGGGCATACCGAGGGGCTGCTGGTCGGGGTGTCTCCTCCTGCGACGAGCGAATCGCTTTCGCTGCGCGACCTTGCCCGGCTGCGCGAGCTTGTGGGGCCGGGGGCGTACCTCTTGGCCGAACTGCACTGCGGGCCGCATGACGACTACCGCGGCGCGTGGCTGCGGCGGCTATCGCAGCAAAGCGGTCTGCCGCTGGTGGCGGCCGGGGATGTGAGGTTCCATGTGCCCCAGCGGAAGCGTCTGCACGACGTGCTCACCGCGATCCGCTGCCACACCACGGTCGCCCAGGCCACCGGGCATTTGCTGCCCAGCGCCCAGTGGCATCTGCGGAGCCTGGCGCAGCTTGAGGCTGCGTATGCCGCGCTGCCCGACGCCCTGGCCCGGACCGAGGAAATCGCGGCCCAGTGCACATTCTCCCTGGACGAGCTGCGGTATGAGTATCCCGAGGAACTCGTCCCTGCGGGCAAGACGCCGGCCGCCTACCTGCGGGAACTGACGTGGGAAGGAGCGGCCCAGCGGTACCCTCAGGGGATTCCCCCGAAGGTCCAGCAACTGATCGAGCACGAACTGGCGCTGATCGCCGAGCTGAAGTACGAGCCGTATTTTCTCACCGTGTGGGACCTGGTGCGGTTCGCCCGCAGCCGGGGGATCCTCTGTCAAGGGCGGGGGTCGGCGGCCAACTCGGCGGTCTGCTACTGCTTGGGGGTCACGGCGGTCGATCCGGAGCGGATCGATGTGTTGTTCGAGCGGTTTGTCAGCCGCGAGCGGAACGAAGCACCCGACATCGATCTGGATCTGGAACACGAGCGACGCGAGGAGGTGTTGCAATACCTGTATGCGAAGTATGGCCGGCACCGCGCGGGCCTGACGGCCGTGACGGTGACCTACCGCCCGCGCCTCGCGATCCGCGAGGTGGGCAAGGCGCTGGGGTTGTCGCCCGACCTGGTCGCGCAGCTCGCCAAGACCGCGGAGTTCCACGACCTGGACGACGCATGGGAGCCGCGCTGCCGGGAGGCGGGGTTGGACCCTCGCTCCACGCTGGGCCGCCAGTTCACCGGACTGGTGCGGGAGCTGGTGGGCTTCCCTCGCCACCGGTCGCAGCATGTGGGCGGGATGGTCATCGCACGCGGCAGCCTGGCAGAGCTGGTGCCGATCGAGCCGGCCGCGATGCCGGGGCGGACCGTGATCCAGTGGAACAAGGACGATCTGGATACCCTGGGCATCCTCAAGGTGGATTGTCTGGCCCTGGGCATGCTCACCGCGATCCGCAAATGCCTGGAGCTGGTGGCAGCGCACACGGGGCGTCGCTGGACGCTGGCCGACATCCCCGAGGGAGACCAGCGCGTCTACGACATGATCTGCCGGGCCGACACGATCGGCGTGTTCCAGATCGAAAGCCGGGCCCAGATGGCGATGCTGCCGCGGCTGAAACCCCGCTGCTATTACGACCTGGTGATCGAGGTGGCCATCGTCCGCCCCGGCCCGATCCAGGGGGAGATGGTGCACCCCTACCTCCGCCGGCGCTGCGGCCAGGAGCCGGTAACCTACCCCAGCCCGGCCATCCAGCAGGTGCTGGAAAAGACGCTCGGGGTGCCGCTGTTCCAGGAACAGTGCATGAAGCTGGCCATGGTCGCGGCCGGCTTTTCGCCCGGCGAGGCGGACCAGCTCCGGCGGGCGATGGGGGCCTGGCGACGCCCCGGGCTGATCGACCAGTTCCGTCAGCGGCTGCTTTGCGGGATGCAGCAGCGGGGGCTGTCGGCCACGTTCGCCGAGCAGGTGTTCCGCCAGATTCGCGGCTTTGGCGAGTACGGATTTCCCGAGTCGCATGCGGCCAGCTTCGCCCTGCTGGTGTATGCCTCGGCCTGGCTGAAATGCCATTACCCGGCTGCCTTCGCCGCCGCCCTGCTCAACAGCCAGCCCATGGGCTTTTACGCCCCAGCCCAGATCATCCAGGATGCCCGCCGCCACGGCGTTGAGGTCCGCCCCATCGACATCCACGCCAGCCAGTGGGATTGCACCTTGGAAGGGTCAGCCGTGCGGCTGGGGCTGCGGTTGATCAGTGGCCTGCACCAGACGGCCGCACAGGCCATCGTCGCCGCCCGCCGGGAGCGACCCTTCGATTCCCTGGACGATCTAGCTCGCCGGGCCGGTTTGGGACCAGGTCAGGTCACGCTCCTGGCGGAGGCGGGCGCGCTGCGCAGCCTGATCCCCAGCCGCCGACAGGCGATCTGGCAGGCCTTGGAAGTCGAACCCCCGCAGCGGCGCTACCCTTTGTGGGAGCATCTGCAACCGCCCCAGCCGCCGGCCCCTCTGCCCGCTTCCCACCCCGTGGAAGAAGTCTTCGCGGACTACGTCGCGACCGGCTTTTCCCTGCGCGGACATCCCCTGGCCTTCTACCGCCAGGCCTTAAGCCGCCGCGGCACCCTCACAGCGGAACAACTAGCCAGCCTCCCAGACAAAACCCCCGTGCGAGTGGCCGGGCTGGTGCTCTTGCGCCAACGTCCGGGGACCGCCAAAGGGATCACTTTCGTCACCCTCGAAGATGAAACGGGCACGATCAATCTCGTGGTCCACCCCCGGATCTGGCAGCGCTATCGCCGCGTCACCCTCGGCACCGCCGCCTGGCTGGTCCATGGCCGGCTGGAAGCGCGGGACGGCGTGCAACATGTGATCGTCCAGCGGGTCAGTGACCTTACGACCCAGCTCGCAACCCCACCGGTCCGTTCCCGCGACTTTCGGTGACGGAACGGCTGGCTCGGCTCCGATGCTCTATTTTTTTGAAAGCCCCAAAAGCCCGCCCGGCTTCGAAAACCCAAGGCCAGCAAGCATTTTTGATGTTTTTATTGACTCCCGCCGCTTCAAAAACCCTCGCTCGATGTCTCCTGACCGCACAAAACGACCGACATATCTAGGACATATCTCTAGAGCATCTTTGCCATCACTCCTGAGCCCGCTTGGACCAACTCTTGCCCCATATGGACGCCCTCGACTCGTGCGAACCGCGAGCTCGTAGCCCGACCGACCGGCTGGAAAAGGGAGCGGTACGATCCACATAGATTGAGACCGGCCAACAGCGGCCGGTTTTTTCAGACCGGGTTTGTGACAAGATTCACAAAGTAGGTTCTCGGTCGCAAATCCATACTAGTTTGTGACTTATGGAAGATAGCATCCTGCCCATCTTGCTGTTCATCGCCCTGGCGGTGGCGGCATCGGCCATTGGGGCGACTCATAAGATCAGGTTGAAGCTCGATTGGTCCGAACCGTCTGTTCTGTAAATCGGCATTGTGGCGGAATCCAGCTCCATGAAGAGCCTAGCCCTCGACCTGATATCACGCGTCGTATGGCAAGATGAGGGCGACGCCCACCGCGAACATCAGGAGGCTCAGGAAGGGGCGGTGCCCGAGCCCCAGGCCACGATGGAAGAGCCCGCGGCAGATTGGGAGGTTACGGGCCGCGGTACGGCCGGCCGAGACATGGACAGCGAGCCGCAACCCGCACAGGTGACCGGCGCCCCAGGCTGGGCAGACGTGGAGGCAATCAACACGGATCTGCGGGAAGCCGCGGTGTGTGACAGCGCGGACGACTACTGGGAAAATGTGGCTGATCGAGGGAGCCGACGATGAACGGCGAAGCGGACCGGCTGCTGGCCGAGCTGGCCCGCTGCGGGATCGAGCTTGGGCTTACACCCAATGGCAAGGCGCTGGCGATTCGCGGACGCGGCCCCGGCGGGCCTGCTGACCGAAGCCCGCCGACGGGCCGGGGAGCCAGCCCAACGCTGTGACAACGAGCCGCGAATGGCCCTCCGAAAGTGGTGGCACCCGAGAACCCCCACACCCCCCAACAAGGGTGGTTTCGGACGGGGAGATGCAGGTTTCGACTTTTCTCAGGGGAAAAACGAAAAAAAACGGCATCCATGCAGCCAGCAGTCACACCCGAAAACGCAGGGCCAGGCATACCCCGGGAAGCTATGGTGGCCGTCCTGGATGGAGGTGTTTCACCGCAAGCTTGAACAAGCGAAACGGGAGCCGCGGCTAGTGGTGGCCGAAGGGGATCGTGGCGTGCCAATCTTGAGCATTGAAGCAACCTGCCTGTCTTGCGGCTGGGTGGCCGGCCTGGTGGCCTGGCCGTGCTCGAGCGGCATGACTTTTGTCATGTGCGGGGCCGGTTGTCGCGGCGCGGAGGTTTTCAGCGCCTTGAACAGGCTGACCAAGTGAGGGGGCGAGTTTCGATCCCGTAGGCTGGGTTCCGACAGCAAAAGGAGGTTTAACCGTGGCAAGTATTTCGCGCGACCAAGGGAGGGGAAAGGCTACCGAGTGCAGTTTACTGGGGCGGGTACCCGCCGCAAAACATTAAGGCTTCCCATAACGGACCGGCGGGGCGCTGAGGCTATAGCCCGCCACATCGACGCCTCGATCGCGGCCCCGTTGTCTGGGCAGCCCTTGAACCGCGAAACCGCCTTGTGGCTGAGCCAAATTGCCGCCCCCTCCGCAAGAAGTTGGCCAAGCTGGGGCTGACGGAAGCACGCGACGCGAGCCCCTGCCTAGGCGAGTTTCTGAAGGGCCGGATCGGGGTCCGGCGAGCGAATTACAAGCCAGCGACGGTTGTTTGTTGGGAACAGGTTGCCCGCGACTTGATCGGCTTTTTCGGGGCCGGCTGCCCCTTGGATCGGCTGAATGCCGACCAAACGGAGAAGTTCCGACAGTGTCTTGTCAGCCGGAAGCTGCGAGATAGCACGATCTGCCGGCGGCTTCGGTACGCCAAGTTCTTTTCCGCAGAGGCGGTGCAGCGGGGTTACCTGGGGCGCAACCCGTTCGAGCATGTTAAGCATCGGGAGGGTTTCGCCATGGAGAGGCGGGCCTACGTTTCTATAGCCGACACGCTGCGGGTAATGGAGGAGGCCCCCAACGTCTGGCGGCGGTTGATGATCGCATTGAGCCGATTTGCCGGCCTGCGATGCCCCAACGAGACGTTTAGCCTGCGGTGGCAAGACGTGAATTGGGAAAAAGGAATCTTGCTTGCGACTTCCCCTAAGACGGACCATTTGCCAGGGAGGGGGCGAGGGCTGTGTCGCTGTTTTTGGCCCTTCGCCCCAACCCGGAGGAAGCTTGGGAAGCGAGCCCCGAGGGGGCCGTTTACGTCCTGCCCGAAGAGCTTCGCCATCGGACCAAGGGGGCGAATGGGTGGCGAAACGCCAACCTAAGAACGATCTTGAACTGAATCGTCCGGCGAGATGGCTTAACCCCCTGGCCCAGGGCCTGGCATTCCTTGAGGGCATCCTGCGAAACCGACTTAGTGCAAGCCTTTCCGCTGCCCACCGTGGCTAAATGGATTGGAAACACCCCAGCCGTGGCCATGCGGCATTATGTGGATGGAACCGACGCTGACGTCGAGCGGGCAACGGCTTGGGTTCCGGAAAAACCGACGCAGCAACCGCGGGCAACCGTGGGCAGTGTACGGAATGCCGTCACACAATCTGAGGAATTAAACCATACTTAGCTAGTCATTTCCCCATAACTGCGGGTACAATACCCCTCGTAAGTGGTCAGGGGCGGAATCGAACCGCCGACACACGGATTTTCAGTCCGTTGCTCTACCAACTGAGCTACCTGACCGTGGATTCTCCCTAGACTTTTCCACCTAAAAGTGGCTGTCGGTAAATCGCGAAATGGCTATGACTAGGCAGTATACGACCATGAAACCAAGTCATCAAACCAAGTAACGGCAAAAACGGCTAAGGAGTGCAACCCAACCTGCTACGGAGCTGAAGGAAGCTGGCGACAGTGCACTGTCGGCGAGGGGAACTGCATCAAGCACATGCGGCAGATGGCACCCCGCCAACGTTGCAAGGCCATCCGCGGCAAGCAACCGCCGGTGGGCCCTCCCAGTGGCGTTATCTTACACCCACGCAGGCCGATCGCAAATGGGCAAGGCATTCAGTCGCAACGACGAGATGAGGGCTTCCCCAGTCCGCTGCTGCGCACAGTCGCTGCGGGAAGCTACGCTATAGAGATACCGCGACGATGGGGATGCGGCGACGATGGGGATACCGCGATGGAGCGTCGAAGCGATGTCACCTCGTGGAGGGCCACCTTCTGGGGCAACGCATGGGCGAGTCCTCTCGGATGGCCCTGGGCGTGCGGTTGGAGGAGCGGTCTAACTGAAAAGCAGGAACATTGGCAATTTTTCTGCCGAGAGAACTGACAAGTCGCCTTCGTGTGTGCGGGTTGCCGCATGAATGACGCCCTGGGCATTCTCGAAGTGACCGGTCTGACGCCAGCGATGGTGGCGCTGGATGTCATGGATAAAAGTGCGTCGATCGTCGTACTCCAGACGGAGTCGAACGATTTCTATGGGGTTGTGATCAAAATCACCGGCTCGCAGGACTCGGTGGCCACGGCCATCGCGGCAGGTCAACAGACGGCCGAGCGGATGGGCGGCAAGCCGGTGGTGAGCATCTTGAGCCGGCCGGACCAGCGAGCCTGGCCGGCCCTGGAAAGCAAAGTCGAGGTCAGCCCGTTGATCCAGCAGGCGATTGTGAAAACGCCGCGTCGGCGGGCCAGCAAAGGTGAGGAGCAAGCAGCCGTGGCGGAGGAAGCATTCGCACTAGGGTTCATCGAGACGCAGGGCTTCACCGCGGTCTTCGAGGCGATCGACAGCGCGTGCAAGGCGGCGAATGTGGAAGTCGTGGGGAAGGAAAAGCTGGGTGGCGGCTATATCACGGTCGTCATCAAGGGAGATGTGGCTGCGGTCAAAGCCGCGGTCGAGGCAGGCGTGGCGAAAGTCAACGGTCTGGGAAAGCTGATCGCCGGGCATGTGATCGCGCGGCCGTCGGCCGCGGTGCTCAGTTTGCTGCCCAAGCTGTAAGTGCGGCATCGCCAGCGCACCTTGGCCTGGCGAGGGTCGCGCTGGGGCAAGGAGCTCGCGAGGCGCTCGCGCTGCGGTCGGCAGTGCGCGGTGCCCCGCCATTTTGCCTCCCTGAAGCCGGGCTGAGGCATGTGCCGTGCGACCTGGGAGACACGCCACGTGGCCGATCAGCGCGGCAACAGCTTTTTGAGTTCGGCGTCCAGTTCCGCGGCGCTGATGTTGCGATGCACGACGCGGCCATCCTTGCCGATGAGGAGCATCGTCGGCAGGGTCAGCACGCCGAGCTGGCTGGCCAACGGGCTATCCAACCCGCCTGCTTCGTACAGGTGCGGCCAGGTGAGCCGCTGCTGCCGGACGAATTCGAGGGCCTGCTTCGGATCGCCATCCAGATTGACGCCCACAGGATAGAACCCTTGGTTGCCGTATTTGGCGACCAGCGCCTTGATCGTGGCCAGGTCTGGCAGGCAAGGCTCGGCCCAGGTGGCCCAGTAGTGCACGAGCACCACCTTGCCTTGGAGGCTGGCCAGGTCGAGCGTGCGGCCATCCAGGGTTTTACCGACCAAGGGGAGCGGTTTGCCGACCGACTCCAGCCGCCGCTGGGCGCCCAGCGCCTTGATTTTCAGATCGGAACTGGGGAAGTCGCTGGCGATCCGCCGGAACCAGTCGAGCGCCTCGCTGGTCTTGCCGGCCAGTTCGGCACTGATAGCAAGCTGCAACATCGCCTCGGCCGCATCGGGGCTTTGCGGGTAGTCGCGGACGAACTGCTGGAGCTGTTCTTGATGCTCGCGGTGGACTTTTTCCAGGTCGGCGTCGGGCTGGGAGAAGCCCAGGTGATACTGGGCGGTGAGCAGTCGGAATTTGACGTAGGGCACCAGCTCGGCCGCATCCTGTTCTTGCGGCAGGCTCTCCAGCAGCTTTTGCAGCCGGCTGGCGCCGCTGGGAAATGTCCCGGCTTGCACGGCTGCGGCGATGGTTTCCGCATACTGTTTGATCCACAGGCTGCGGTCGGCAGGCGGGGCGACCGCGACCATCCGCTCCAACAGGTCGGCGCGGCGGGCGTGCAGTTTGCTTTGGTCCGCCGGTTTGGCGGCGACGATCTCTTTGTCCAGCCGCTCGAGCTCTTCCGCCAGCCGGCGCAGCTCGGGGCTGATCTGGCCTGCGGCCGGCGGCAGTACGTCGGTCTCCGGGCGTGCTGCGAAGGAGGCCTGGAAGAAGTAGCCGACAGGCGGCGTGGTCCCCTCCGGCTGCAAGCTGCGGGGCAGGTCGATCAGCCGCCACGCTTCGCCCACGCGGACCAAGGTCCCCACCACGAGCTGGCCGTGCTTCTTTTCGGTTTCGACGACCGCGGTGACGTTGTCATACACCACCAGGTCCTTGGCAGAGCCGTCCGTGCCGGCAGGGATCACTCCCGGGCGGTTGGCTCCGAAATGCACCCATTCCGACTTGGCGGTGACGACACGCTGACGTGCCGCTTCTTGCGCAAACTGCTTGGCGGCCGCCGCGATGCGTTCTTCCAGCTCGGCGGCCTGGCGGCCGCCCAGCCCCAGCGAAGCCAGCTCCTGCGGCGAGAGCAATAGCAGGCGGAACCGCTCGAGATCGCGGTCCCTCAGCGCGGCGACCAGCTCCGCCGTGACCTCCTCGGCCGAGATCACCTTCCAGCCGTCGATCCGACCGTCTTCATCGCGGTCGATCCCCCAGCGGGTGCCGGCCGTGCCCAGCCAGCGATACTGATCCGCCTTCCCGTTGAAGTCGCCATCGATATCCCGGTAGACCTCGATGCCGTCCTTGTAGTAGCACCACTGGTCCACCTTGTTGTCGCCGTTGGTGTCCAGAAAACGCCGCAGGACCTGCCCAGCTTCGGTGCGCACCACCCAGCCGCTCAGCCCTCCGACCGCCTCCACGTCGACCACACATCTGGCGATCTCCGCTTTGGACGGCAGATCGTATTCCACGTCCTTCTGAACGGGAATCAGACTCAATGCCTCCTGCGGGGTCGGTTTCGCAGCCGCCGCGATGGCGGCCACTCCCATCACGCCCCACAGACCGCTCAGCCACCCTGCCCAAAACGCGGTTCGCGTCATCTGCATCCCTCACTGCGTTCGACCGGTACACGCCTCGTGCTGATTCTATCGGCAATCCCGTTTTTGCTCGGACATCAATTCGCCCCGCCTGCCAGGCAAGCGGCTGCTCGTCCCTCATCGCACGCCGATAGCCACCCCTCGCAATAGGGGTTCCGTGATCCGAATGGGCGAAAAGCGGCCCGAAAAAATGAGCCTTGTCGGATGCCAACTGGTCGGATGATGCAAAAATCGTTAAGCTAAGGGGCCTGGGGGCTTGTCGCCGCGGCGGTCCCTTCTCCCCTCTTGACCGGTGGGTGGCACATGGCACGTAAGGTCCTCAATCGCAAAGAGTTACGAGAAGAAGTCGAGGCGGCGGAAGCACGGGAGGCGCTCACGGAGGGCGAAGAGTCCACGGCGAAGAAAGAAAAAGCAAAAACTGAGAAAAAACCCGCCAAACGAAAGAGCCGCAGCAAGACGGCCGAACCGGAACGCCGCAAGCTCTATTGGGGTGTCTTCAACCAGGCCGGCAAGCGGATCGCTCTGTTCGATTTCACTCAGCGGAAGGCGGCCGAAGCCAAAGCGAAAGAACTCAGCGAAAGTGGCAAGAACGTCCACTTCGTGATGAAGGTCAAGGAGGCGATCACCGAATAGGTGATTGTAGGGGGGACCGCGAGGAACCTGATCGGCACCTCGTGGGCAGCCCACGTTGGTAACCAGGTGTGCCGGCAGCGGGGCTTTTCGTCCACTCACGCCCAGTGCCGCGCGTCGGCTGCTGTTGCTCCACCCGTCTGGGGCTTGGGTTGGCTCGCGTCGTGATGCCCCCATGTCGTGGTCGGCCAAAGCGCCTCCCAGACCCACACCAGCGTCATCCGCAGCGGGCGCAGCCCCGGCGCCCAGGTTTCGACCACATCCAGCCGCTGGGCGACTTGGGGCAGCGCGATCACCAGCTCGTCGACGGCCGGCCGGTAGGTCTGCCAATGCTCCGGCAAACGCGGCGCTTCCAGCAGCAAGTCCGCGGGGTGCCAGGGCAGCGACGCCCCTTCGATGGCAGGGAGGCTCGCCTCGCCCTGCGAAGGGTGCATCGGGGCGGTGGGACGGCGGGCGATGGCCACGGCGGGCAGATGCCGGCGTGGCGGACCGCCAGATCCGTGCCGATGCGTTGGCGAACTGCTCGCGGGGCGCTGCGCCAGCACCGGGCGTTTGGAGTCCAAAGCGGCATTGGCAAGCCACATGGCTAGCCCCACCAGGAGCAAGCTTGCCGCCAGCACGGCCGCGCCTGTTCTGACGTTTCGGGCTGTGGTGGTGGGTTGCGCACAGCCGACAAGTCGCTGCCTCCGTGCCTCAGCTTCGAGCACCGCCACCAGGCGATCCTTGGCATCGTCGCCCGAAGCCGGCGGCAGGGTGCAGCGCAATAAATCCAGCAGTCGACGCTGTGCCAGCAGCGTACTGTAGCAATCGTCGCAGACGCGGGCATGGTCGAGCAGGATCCGGTCCTGCTCCGGGGCTCGGCGGGCATCGAGAACTGCTTGCAGTCGCGATTCAAACTCGTGGCAACGCATGGCTGGTTTCCGTGACGCCTTCTCGTTGTCGCATGCAGGCGAACAGCTCCTGCCTGGCCCGATGCACCCAGGTTTTCACCGTTCCCAGCGGCACACCTAGCGCGGCGGCAATCTGCTCATACGCCAGACCGTGCTCGTGAAACAACAAAAATGCCTCGCGATGTTGGGGGCGAATGCGAGCCAACGCCTGTTGCAACTCTTCGTTCAGTTCGTCCGCAGGGGCTTGGGAAGCGGCCCGATCGGGCAACGTCAACACCGCCTCTTCCGCCGCCAGCGGCATTTTGCGTGCAGCGAGCATCGTCCGGCAGCGGTTGCCCGCAATCGCCAGGACCCATGGCAGCATGTCCCGCTGCGGATCCCAGCGATGGAGGTTCCGCACCAAGCGCAGGAAGGTCTCCTGCACCGCATCTTCGGCATCCTGCCGATGGCCAAGCATCCGGTAACACAGCCCGAATACCGGCCCATAGAACCGCTGGACCAGCTCGCGCAAAGCGCCCTCGTCGCCAGCGAGACAGCGCCTCACCAGCCCAGCAAGTTCGCTTTGCAACGACGGACCCATCGCGAGAGGCGCTGTGACTTGCAGATACTACCGCGGACTGGCGACGCGGGTTTCACGTTTTTACACGCGGCCGGCCAAAAGCGCTCCCCGACGCCGCAAGCTGGCCAGTACGGCGGATCGCAACCCGACCGTCGCCTCCGCCGGGAAGTGTACCGGACGCGGACATTGTACCGCCGTTGAGCCAGACCCTCAGGATAGGCGTAAAAAATATTTGTTTTCTTGCGGCAATATCCTCGACCGTGCCTCGTGAGCCCTGCCTCGTGAGCCGAATGTGGCCGAGCCGGCCTGCTCACCAGGCTGGATGCACGACACCTCGGCGATACGAGCCCAGGCGACCGGTATCTCACCCTGGCGGCGAATCGAGGACGGGATTTCGAACGTGACCATTGTACCGATCCGTGCCAGATGGCCGATGATGACGATTGTGGCGAAGCGGATTGTTGACTTTGGTGAGAAACATTGATACCATTTGCCAGCAATCTGCGGTAGGTTTCACGTAAGTCGGTAGTGCGAGGGGGCTTCCTTATGAGAGCGGCCGTTGGCACCATTCCGGTACCCCGCGCTAGAGGTAGCGATTTGCCCCAGTTACGTGTTATTTCTCGAGAAAGCCAAGACTCGTGCGACAGCGCTCGGTCGCCGGCATCGGGCGAAGGGGCGGCACCTCCGTCCGAATCCCTGATATTGACGGACGAGCTGCGCGATGAGCTGGCCGCCGCCAATGCGGCCCTCGAAACGGCAGACCCTCAAGACATTTTGCGATGGCCAGCCAGCGGCTTCGCGCGCTGGTCCGCCTGGCCATCGGCGTCCGCCCCCCCGGCATGGTGCCCATCCACCTCATGGCGGA
>Ga0073932_1003535_pt1 | contig 20644 bp, 17 predicted proteins | sample DewCreD2012metaG_FD_76967 | JGI IMG/M metagenome (GOLD analysis project Ga0073932, IMG submission 76967) | Hot spring sediment bacterial and archeal communities from British Columbia, Canada, to study Microbial Dark Matter (Phase II) - Dewar... ...
ATCGTCACCCCCTGCAGGGCCGGGACCGCCACGGCGCCCAGCTGATACGTCTTCCAGATGTTGTCCAGTCGAATGAGGCTCATGGAGCCGGCTCGGTTTGCTTCTCCACGCGCGTCCATTCGTCCAGGACGCGCAAGGACTGCAAGGGGCCGATGATCACCGCGTCGCCCTCGGCCAGCCCTTCGAGGACCTCGGCCTTGGACTCGCCAACGATGCCCGTCTTGACGGGCCGGAAGTGGGCATAGCCGTCGTCGCCCATGACAAAGACTCCCGGCATTTCCTTCTTCTTGTTCTTGCCGTTCGCCGGAGCCGCGGACGGCTTCGCGTCTGCGGCCTTCGCGCGGTTGTCGGGTTTGGGCGGAGCGACGTATCGGCCGTCGGCGTCCGTGTCCACCTCTCGTATGGTCAGAGCCTGCAGGGGAACGACCACGGCGTTGGAACGCGTGTCAACCGTGATGTCCGCCTCGCATGACATTCCGACGCGCAGCGAGGTCGTCGGATCGTCGATCGTCAGGACAACCTTGAAATCCTTGCCCTCCTGCTGCGATTGGGACTGGCTGAGATTCTGGATGGGCGCAGTCCCGATCTCCGTGACGCGGCCAGCGAGTTTTTGGTCCGGAAGCGCATCGACCTTGACCGTGGCCGGATCGCCCATCGAGACGCGCACGATGTCGGTTTCATCGACCTCGAGTTCGGCCTCGATCTGGCTGACGTCGGCGATGGTCATCAGCGTGGCCTGCGGATTGGACTGGATGCCCGGCACGGCGCGTTCGCCGACGCTGACGTTGAGGCGAATCAGGGTTCCGCTCAGGGGCGACAGGATCGTCACCTTGTCGAGCTGGTCCTCGGCGCGTTTGAGGGCGGCCTGATGGACCTCTCGTTCCTGCGCCGCCGACGCGGCCAGAGCCTTCTGCTCTTCGATGGATAGTTGGCTGACGCGCAAACTGGAACGGCTTTGTTCCAGGCGCGCCCGAGCGGCGTCGGCGCGTTTGGAGGCGGTCTGCGCCCGCGCTTCGGCCTCCTCGTAGGCGTCGATGGAGATCGTCTTCGAGTCGAGGAGGCCCTTCTGTCGTTTAAGGGATTCGTTTTCGCGCTGGCGGATGATTTCCGCCTCGCTGGATTCGGCCTCGGCCGCCTTGAGCTGCTCGCGAAGGGCCGCCATGCGCCCTTCGGCGGCGGCCACGGCCGCCTCGGCCTGGCGCTGCTGCGCCTCGGCGGCCGCGACGCGCGCCCGCGCCCCCTCGAGTTCCATGCGCGACTGAAACGGGTCAATCCGCAACAGCAGATCGCCTTTGGCGATGGTCTGCCCCTCCTTGACCGGCAACTCCACAACGACGCCGGGAATCTCCGCCTGAATATCCACAACGTCGTGGGCGCGGATTTCCCCCGAAGCGTTGACGACCGAAGTCAGCGTTTCGACCCGTTCGACCTGGGCCAGCCGCACCGGCGTGGCCTTGCTCTGCCGCGCGCGGCACGTCAGGAATCCGCCGCCCGCCAGCGCGGCCAGCAGCACGCACATCGCGATCTTCCAGAACCGTTTCATGGCGCTTTCCCAATGGGGGCATCTGTCTGCGGCACGGCATCCATTGTGCGGCGGGCGCCTGCGGCCTGTCAACCCCGCGCCCTGCGGCGGCCTCTTGCGGAGCGGCGTTTTGGCATGGACGCGCCCCGCGCAGGCTCCCATAATCGCCCCGCGTTTCGCGAACACCCACGGGCCTTGAGGACACGGTTATGCCACTGCCTTTCCGGTACTTTGTGCGCGCGCTGGAAATGTATGTTCCCGGCGAACAGCCCACGGACCCCTCGATCATCAAACTGAACACTAACGAAAATCCCTATCCGCCCGCCCCGTCGGTCATCGAAGCCTTGCGCTCGCTGGGCGAGGACTTGGTCCGCAAGTATCCCCCCGCCACGGCCGACGCCCTGCGCGATTCCATCGCTGGACGGTTGGGCGTCCGGCGCGACGAAGTCATCGTCGGCTATGGTTCGGACGAAGCGCTGCGCCTGCTGTGCCATGCCTTCGCCGGGCCCGGCCAGCCCATCGCCTGTCTGAATCCGACCTACAGCCTGTTTCCCATCCTGGCGGCCATGTTTCAGGCGGCCACGCTGCAGATTGATGAAAGGCCGCCGGCCTCGCCCGCGGAAGACGCGCATCTGCCCGAGGCGCTGGTCCATGCGCCCGCGGCCCTGGTCATGCTGCCCAATCCCAATCCGCCCTATGGCACATTCTATCCGCTGTCCGAAATCGAGCGGCTGTGCCGGGCCAACCCGGACCGCGTCGTGGTTTCCGACGAAGCCTACGCTGATTTTGCGCCGGCCAGCGCCGTGACGTTGCTGGGACGGCATCCCAATCTGGTGGTGACGCGGTCGTTCTCCAAAAGCTACTCGCTGGCCGGAATGCGCGTGGGGTTCGCGGTGGCCCGCGCGGAGATCATTGACCGGCTTCTGGCGCTAAAGGATTCCTATAATCTTCCCATCGCCTCGCAGCGCGCAGCGCTGGCGGCCTGGGAGGCGCACGATCACTTCGAGCAGGCGCGCCGGCGCATCCTGATGACGCGGGCGGCTCTGGCCGAGGGTCTGGTCCGGCGGGGATTCCGCGTGCACGTTTCACACGGCAACTTCGTCTTCGCGCGGCGCGATGGGGCTCGGCAGATTTATGAATCGCTCAAAGCGCGTGGCGTTCTGGTGCGGCATTGGGACAAAACCCCCATCCACGACGGCATCCGCGTCACGGTCGGAACTGACGCCGAGGTCGCGCGTCTGTTCGCCGAACTGGACCGCCTGGGCCTGAAGGCTTGACCGAGATGAAAACGCCCGAATCCGTCTTTGCCGAAAAAATCCTTCCGCCGCAGTTGCGTCCCCCGGTCGAGGCTGGCGCCGGACACACCTTTCGCAATCGCATGATCGCCGGCATCGTGACCCTGATCCCCATCGTCGTGACGATCTGGGTCTTTCTGCTGCTGTCCAACAGAATCCTCAACGTCTTTGGCGGCGTCTGGAAGCCGGTGTGGGGCGTGTTTCTGGACGAGACGCGACAACGGCAATGGAAATGGCTGATCGACATCATCAACGTCCTGCCTTCGTGGGTTCTGGCCATCGGCGTCATCTATCTGGTTGGCCTGTTTTCCTCGTTGATTGCGATCAAGCGGCTGATTGCCCTGGGCGAGTCGTTGCTGCAGCGGATTCCCCTCATCAAGAGCGTCTATGGCACGATGAAGCAGATCGTCGATACGTTCTCGATGCAGGACTCGCGCAGTTTTCAGCGCGTGGCCTTCGTCGAGTTCCCGCGCAAGGGCGTGTGGGTGGTCGCCTTTATCACCGGCGAGACGCGCGTGGTGGGCGATCCCCGGCTTTATGTGAACTGCTTTGTCCCGACCACGCCGAATCCCACGTCGGGCTATCTGATGATGTTTCCCAGTGAGGAAGTCTTCGAGACCGAAATGACCATCGAGCAGGCCTTCAAGTTCGCCATCTCCGGGGGCATGTTGGTGATGCCTCCGCTGACGCTGCGCCCCTATGGCGCGACGCATTGAGCTTGATTCCGTTCCGCCCGCGTGGCGCAATACCAACCGTTTTTCGTATGGCCTGGACTCGGACCGGGTGCGACACAAGCCGGTTGGGGGAATCCGATGAACTCGCTGTTTCAAAAAGCCATCGACTTTGCGACCGCAGGCTCAAATCATGCCGTTTTGTTTCTGGTGGCCGGCATGATCTTCTTTGCAAGCATGGGCATTGGCGCCAAATGGGGCGTGTGGTGGTCGTGGGCGCTGGCGGCCCTGAGCTTCGGATACATTGCCCTGCGATTGATCTACTACCCCTGGTGACGCCGTGACGGCTTTGTTGCTGGATGAAACCATGATCAGGCTCGCCATCGCGCTGGCCGCGGTGATCACGCCGGCCGTGGCGCTGGCCGGGTGGCGCCTTTCGCGCGCACGCGGTTTCTCGATCCGGGCGCCCGTGTGGGGGGCCGTGGCCGCCGCCGGACCATTGGTCGCGATTCTATGGATGATATATAACTATGTCGTTGGCGTGTTTGAATTGGACAGTCTGACGGGATTGGCCGTCCATTTTATCATCTTCACCGCGATCGGTGTGATTGCTGGATGGGTCTGGAGTCGTTTCGTATCGCCGTCGATGGAGGGGGGCGCCGAACACCTGCGGCTGGGACGGCAGGGTGAGGCGCTGGCGGCGCAGTATCTCAAACGCGCCGGTCTGCGTATTGTCGGGCGCAATGTTCGCCGCCGCGATTGGGAAATCGACCTGATCGCGGGGGAGGGCGAGACGGTGGTCTTTGTCGAGGTCAAGACGCGCCGCTCCAGCCAGTATGGCGAACCTGAAACGGCGGTCGATGAGCGCAAGCGGGAGAAAATCCGCGCCGGCGCGCGACAGTATCTGCGGCGGTTCTGTCGCAGCGGCGAGCGTCCGCCGTGCCGGTTTGACATCGTGGCGGTCGAATGGCCAACCACCGGCGAGGCGCCGGTGGTCCGGCATAGCAAGGCGGCGTTTTCATGGCAAGAGTCGGCATTCGCGGCTTGACTCGGAGCCGTCTGAGGAAAAAAGATTGCGCGGTTTTCGGGCGAACGCGTCCGGAGGGGCGCGCGCCCACACACGATGAAGGCGGTTTGAAGACTCCACTCACAATCCATCCACTCCGTCCATCCCAATCATCCATGCCGGCGGCAGCCGGCTCATCGAAGAAAGGATTTCTCCGGCGGATCACGCGGCACGGAGAAAACGGCTGTTCATGACAAACCACAACCCAGAACTGATGTCCGACGACGACTTCGAGCGCGGCTCGAACAAGCCCGCGGCTGCGGTTTCGACGCTCCAGACGCCGGGCGATGCTCCATCGCCGTCGCCTGCAAGCGCGGCGCCCGAAGCGCCCGCCGCCACCGCGCCCGAAGCGCCCGCCGCGTCCGCGCCCGCGCCCGCCGGCGAGGATTTTGAATCGCTGGTTGAAGCCTATATGGGCGAAATGGAAACCGTCCGGCAGGGCGAGATCGTGGACGCCCGCGTCGTCGAGGTCCATCGTGAATACGTGCTGGTGGACATGGGCGGCAAGTCCGAGGCCTTTGTCAACATCGCCGAGTTCATCGATTCCAGCGGCGAGATCAACGTCAAGGTGGGCGACACGGTCCCGGTGCTTGTGGGCGAGCGCGACGAGGAGAACGGCAGCGCTGAAGTTTCCTACAGCAAGGCCCGCCAGCAGCGCGCCTGGGAGGCGATGCGCAAGTCGTTCAGCGACAAAACGCCCGTCAAGGGGCGCGTCGCGCGCGTCATCAAGGGGGGCATCGAGGTGGATGTCGGCGTCATGACGTTTTGTCCCGCCTCGCAGGTGGATGTGCAGCGGATCGAGAACTTCCAGACCCTGGTGGGCCAGGAGTTGGAGTTCATGGTGGTCGAACTCAATCCCCGCCGGGGCCGGGCGGTCTTGTCGCGCCGCGCCTGGCTGGAAGCCGAACGGGCGCGCAAGCGCGAGGCGGTGTTGGCCACGCTTCAGGAAGGCCAGCAGATCAAAGTCGTCGTCAAGAACATCGTCGAGTTCGGCGTTTTCTGCGATTTGGGCGGCATCGACGGGCTGATTCCGCGCGAGGAAGTCTCGTGGGACCGCGGCGCCAATCCGGCCGACTTTCTCAAAGTCGGCGACGAGGTTCGCGTCGTCGTGATGAGCGTCAACCGTGAAAAGGGCAAGGTTTCCCTGAGCCGCCGGCGGTTGCGCCCTGACCCCTGGGACAGTATCGAGAAAAAGTTCCCCAAGGACTCGGTGGTCTCCGGCAAGGTCGTGGGGATGGCTTCCTACGGCGCGTTCGTCCACCTCGAAGAAGGCATCACCGGCCTGCTGCACGCCGGCGATCTGACGTGGGACAAGGGGCCGAAGAATCCGGCGGACTATCTCAAGGAGGGCGACCACGTCAAGGTCGCCGTTCTTGGCATTAATCGCGAGAAGCGCCAGCTGTCCCTGGGCCTCAAACAGATCACGATGGACCCGTGGGTCGAAGCTGTCAGCCGCTACCCGGTCGGTTCGCGCCACAAGGCCAGAGTCTCGTCGCTGGCCAAGTTCGGCGCCTTCGTCCGCCTCGAAGAAGGCATCGAGGGGTTGGTCCATATCTCCGACATGTCATGGGACAAGAATATCAGGAAGCCCGAGGACGTCGTCAAGGCCGGTGATGAAGTCGAAGTGGAGATTGTCAGCATCGACACCGAAAAGCGCAAAATGTCGTTGAGCATGAAGCGGCTTCAGGAAAACCCGCTGAGCGTCTTTGCCTACCAGCATCCCAGCGGCAGCGTCGTCGAAGGCAAGGTCGTGCGTTTGACTGATTTCGGCGCGTTCGTCGAGCTGGCGCCCGGGATCGACGGCCTGGTCCACGTCTCCCAGATCAGCGAGGAACGCATCGACAAGCCCGAGCAGGCGCTCAAGGTCGGCGAGACCGTCAAGGCCCTGATCACGAAGATCGACGCGGACAACGGCAAGATCAGCCTGAGCATCAAGGACTATCTCAAGCGTCAGGAAAAGGACGACATGCGCAAGTTCCTGCGCACGATGGGCTCCAATCACGGCGGACACAACATGGGCGACCTGCTGCGCAACGCCGCCATCATTGTGGAAAACAAACCCACCCCCCCAAGCGCGTGAAGGCAGGAAATCCTGTGGCGTCTGTAATGGGGTTCCGGCGGGATGCGCCGCCCCTTGCGCCGATGAAGGCTGTTTCATGAAACGCAAAGGTCCGGTGTTGCTGGGGTGTGTTCTCGTCTCGGCGGTCGCATGCGTCTTTGCCCTGTTCGTCGCGCTTTTGCTCGGATCCGGGGGCGACAGCGTCAGCCTCCGTTCCCCCTTGGGCGACAAGGTCGGCCTGGTCCGCATCGAGGAGGCGATCTTCGACCCCAAGGACGCCATCGAGCAGATTCGCTATCTGGCCCGCAACCGTCATGTCAAGGCGCTGGTCGTTCGGATCGACAGCCCCGGCGGCGCAGTCGGCGCCTCGCAGGAGATTCACAACGAACTTCTCAAGGCCGCCGAGGGCGAGATCGAAAACCGCCCCCTGCGCGTCGTCGCTTCGTTCGGCAATGTCGCCGCCTCGGGCGGATACTATGTCGCATGCGCCGCAGACCGGATCGTCTCCAATCCCGGGACGCTGACCGGCAGCATCGGCGTCATCTTTTCGGCGCCGGAAATGACCCAACTCATTGACAAGTTCGGCCTGAAGTTCAACACCGTCAAGAGCGGCGAGTTCAAGGATACGGGCAGCTTCTCGCGCCCCATGACCGACCAGGATCGCGCGCTGCTTCAGTCGGTCATTGACGACGTCCACGGCCAGTTCATGGATGACGTCGTCCAGGGACGGCGCGAGGCCATCATCGCCCTTCTGGCCGAAGACCCCTTCACCTCCGGACAGGCCACGCTCGACGCCGCTGTCCATCAACACGTCCGGTCCATTGCCGATGGGCGCATCTTTTCGGGCCGGCGCGCCAAGGAGCTGGGACTGGTCGATGAACTGGGCTCGCTGCGCGACGCCGTCGAGACGGCCTGCGAACTGGCTGGCATTCCCGCCGATTCCGAAGTCATTGAGAAGCCCAAAAAGGGGAAACTCTCGGACGTCCTGTTCGGTTCGGCCGAATCGGCTGCGCGCGTCCTGATGCGCTCGCTGAACGCCCCGCTGCAATACCGGATGCCGTTCTGAAACGGCACGAATTACCCCGCGGAGGATTCTTGGTTCGTTCGGACGGCCGCCAGATTGCGCCGAAAGCGGGGATAGCGGCAGCGGGCGACGGCGCTGCCCGCAAAGCGTGTGGCGTGGTCCAGCTCCGACAGCGCCTCCAACTCGGCGAGGGCAGGATTGAAGCCGCCGCGGCGCGGCTCGAACGCCGCCTTGTCTGTGACGCCGGCGCGCCGGTTCCAGGGACACACATCCTGGCAAATGTCGCAGCCAAAGACGTTGCGCGTCACAATGCGCCCCAGGGCCGCGTCGAACTCGCCGCGATGCTCGATGGTCAGATACGAGGCGCAACGGCGCGCGTCTACCACGCGCGACTCGATGATCGCCTTCCCCGGACACGCCTCCAGGCACAGTCGGCATTCGCCACAGCGGTCCGCGACCGGCGCGTCCGGCGGCAGATCCAGATTCACCAGCAACTCGCCCAGGAACAAATACGATCCCAGTCGCTCATTGATGAGCGCGCCGTTTTTCCCAATCCAGCCCAGTCCGGCGCGCGCCGCCAGCGACCGCTCGAACAGCGGCGCCGAATCGACGCACGCCCGCGCCTTCAACCGAAAGGACGGCGGCAGCGTTTCCTGAATCCGCCGCGCCAATTCCTTCAACATTGCGCGCAAGACGATGTGATAGTCGTCGCCCCATGCAAACCGCGAAATCCAGGCGTGTCCACGCGCCGGCGCCGCTTCGGTAGATCTGGGATGATTGGTATTGTAATTCACGGCGCAGCAAATAATCGACTGCGTCTCTTTCATCAGAATGCGCGGATCGGCGCGAACCTCGCGATGGCGCGCCATCGCGGACATGTCGGCGTGATACCCGCGTTCGATCCATGCCCCAAAGCGCTCATTGTCCTCCGCCGGAATCTGCGCGGGGGCAATCCCACACAGATCGAAGCCCACATCCCGGGCGATTCGTTTGATGGCTTCCGGGGTGACGATCGGTTCCCGGCTCATGCGCGGCTCCGAAGGCGGTCGCGAACCACTGTCCAAGGCGAGCCGGCATCGGGGTCCTGGTGACAGGTTTCAAGTCGCGCGTCCAACTCGCGCTTTTGCTCATCCGTGAGGGGGACTTCCTTCGAGACCTCCGCAATGCTGTTCCAAATGTCCCCGACGAGCAAGATTCGCTCAGGGACACTCAAGCCGACGATATCGGATCTCAATAGTGTGCTCATATCAGTGCTCTCTCACGTGTGCTTGAGTCGAGAATCGGATGCGCTCCGATGGCGCGTCATCCCCTGTCCAAGGTCCATGTGGTTTGTGCGCCTGCCGCTTTCGCATGAAGTCCGATCAGCAAATCGGCCAACTCGAGGTTTGACTTTCGGGCGCGTTGCGCAAACTCCTGTATCATGCCTTCGAACTCAATCGTGAATACTGGCAAACGCGAAAGGACCTCGACCGCTTTAACGATTTCGGCGCGATCCAAGCGAGGTGATCCGTCTATTGTGCTCGGCCTTGATCACCACCTTTTCGCCCGCTTTGAGATTGATCTGCTTAATCACCTCTTTGGGGATCGTGATCTGGCCATTGGAAGTCAAAGTTGCAATGCTCCTGGCTCCGATCCTGTCTCGTCACAAATCGCCCGTGCGCTGACCTATCGCCTTCCCCGCGAGAGCTTGGCCGCCGTTTCGCCGCCGTTGATAATATAGAGCAGCGGCAAGGGACGGTCAACGCCTTCGACAAATGCGGGCCGCGCGGCCCAGGGCGTCGCCGAAAGCGTATTAGTCAAGTCCATCCAGTATTGCAGCCGCGCCGGCGGCAGATTCCAGATCATGTGCAAATGGTTGGCCGGCGCATACTGCTTGTATTCGACCATCGAAGCGTATTTGGGAATGACCCACGTGTGTGGCCAGGCTGGCGTCGAAGTGCGCGCGACGGCTTGCGCGAGTTCTGGCGGCAGATCGACCGTGCAGGCTTCATCCCAGATCAGCGAAAACAGCCCGTTGGCTTCGCTGTAGGCCAGCCGCCCCGCGATGCCCTCGATCCCGCCGGGGGTGATGAAAGTCACGGAGTTTCCGCCGCCGGGGAAGTAGCCGGGATCGGCCAGCGGCATCGAGACGTTCCTCATAAGCGTTTTGGGCGCCCAGCCTGGTTTGCCCGCCCAGTCGAACGACGCGGAGCCCGAGTTGTCGCCATCGACGAAGCCCTTCGTGGCCCAGGGCGCGCCTTCGGGAATCGCGACGCCCAGTTTCTTCGCCAGCGCCTGAATCTCCCACGCCTCCCAGACTTTGCGGAAGTCCATGAACAGCGGCGGCGCGCCGCCCGTCAGCCACGAGAAGAACAGCATCGTCAGCAGGCCCTGCGTGTCGGCCTCGGTGGCAAAAGGAATGGGCGTCTTCGGTCCCGCGTGATCGAAGGTCGAATTGAACAACGACTCCATCGCGTCGGCGACCGGCAGAGGCTGCCCGCGCAAATCCGACCCCCATTCGAGCTGGCTCATGAAGCCTCCGCCCACGGCGTTGATCTCGGCCATCAGGCCGCGCACGATCAGATACATCGCGAGGCTCTGATTGAAGCGCTCGCTGTCTTCGGGCGTCGGGACTTCGAGGCGCTGGCCGACGGTCTGGTCGATCCAGGCGCGCAGGTCGCGCAGCTCCTTCTCGTTGTAGGCCCTCTTCCGCAACATGTCGGCCAGCAGCTTCATGTCAAGGCGCGTCAGCTCGATGCCGTAGCGGTTGCGCGTCGGCATGACGTGCATCAACGCGGTTTCCATGCCCATCGAGTCATGCCCCAGCAGCAGGACGCGCCGCCCCTTGAGACCCTGAACCGTGACGGCGGCGCAGGCCCAGTCGATCAGCGCGGCGGCGGTCGGCTTGGACATCTGCGGGTTCTGCCCCGTGTCGGGCCAGTTGCCGACGTTGATATGGACGAGCCGGCCATATTGCGAAATCGCGCCCGAGGTGGCGTGGACGAAAACAACCCCCGGCTTCGGTCCTGAATTGCCGCAGGTCAGATTGATCGGCACATCGGCGGGAAACTGCTGCAACAACGAGATGACGGTCAATTGCGGGAAGGCCCACGTGTCCAGCGCGGCGACGAGGACTGTGACGCCCGCCTCCTTGAACTGGCGCGCGACGATGTCGGCCTGCGGCTCGCCATCGACGAGGACCGGACTCCAGACCACCTTCACCGGCGCGCCGCCGGGCAGCGTCACGCCGCCAGCCAGCACGTCGGCGGTCATCCCGACAAGGTTCTGCGCGCGTTCGCGCGCGGCGTCGTCGATGCGTGGATCGCATGCCGCAAAGACGCCGATCACAGGCGCCAAAGGCTCGGACTTCTTGCTCATCGGCAAACGGACTGCGGATGATTTGGACATGGGCGTTCTTTCCCTAATCTTGAATCTACTTCTCGTCGCTGTCGCACAGCGACTCGACGTGTTCGAACAGTTCGGCCACTCGCTCTATGATGCCAGAGCGGTCAAGTTCCTCTTCCCCAACGGGATAGTCCTCATAGCGGAATTGTACAGCGAAGGAGGAGAGGTCGGCAAGATCGACAAACCTGCCGCAGTCTTCTCCCTGCGATTCCAAGATATTGATCAGCCGCCCCAGGTCGTGCGTGTGGGGATATTCGCGGTTGCGGAGTGAAATCCACGATTTTAAAGCCTTCTCAACGGCTTGCTGGGCATGGAAACCGAACGCCTCTTCGTCAAACGTTTCGGCATCCGTCATCCCCCGCAAGACCTTCAGGTCCTTACGGCCGATGCGCGCCATTCGCAACGCCTCATCGCGTCCGCTCATAGATCACCCGGCCATCACGCATTGCATGAGCAATGATATGGTTGGTCGCCGCCCGCCACTGTTCAATTTCGTCGCGACTGAACAAGAGAATGTCCTTGGAAAACGGAAACGTTCGGAGCGCTCGCCACAGCCGTCCCGCTTCTCGAAACCGGCTGCGGCCCGGCCCAAATGGCTCGGACTCGATGACCATCAAATCCACGTCCGAATCAGGGCGCGCATTGCCCTTCGCGCGCGAGCCGAAAAGGATGATGCGTTCGGGATTCACCGTTTCGACGATGCGTCGCGCCATCTCGGCGATGATGTCGTCAGCTCCTGTGAGGGTGTTAACTTCCGCCCTGTCAGACATGCCGGACGCCTCCGTTTCGCGGCTTCATACGATGGGCCGATCATCCCTCTCCCCAAGGCCGCCGCGCAATCACCGATTTTTCACCATGCCCCGATTCCCCCCCGCGATCACCTCGACAAGGACTTTTTTCAACGGGTCGATAGCGCCCGATCGCATTCCGCCAAACTCTCGGTCGCCTGCTTGAGCAGCGACTGGCGCAGGTCGCGCTGTTCGGAGGTCTCGCCGGGCGTCGCTTCGGCCCCCAGCGCCACGGCCCGCCGCAGATAGTCCAACGCCTCGTCATGGCGTCCCTGCATCTGCAGCGCGACGCCGAACTTCACGACGTGCCACAGGCTGGTCGGGCGATTGCGGACGATCGCCAGCAGGTCGGCGAACTGCAGCAGCCGGTCGATGCTCTTGTCTTCGGGGCAGAGCGACCGGGCGCGCAGATACTGGCGCGTGGCTTCTTCGATCTCGAGCTTGCGATAGGCATGATGCCCCCGGACAATCGCGTCGGCCGCCCGAACGTAACGATCGAGCAGATCGGCCTTGGCCGGATCGTCGCGCCCCTCCCATGCGGCCAGATGAGGCTGGACGTCATTGCGGATTTCCCACAGGCGGCGCAGGTTGTCGAGCAGGGGCTGATCGCCGAATCCGTAGCGCGGCGCATCGAACTCCAGCCAGGGGAAGTCCTCGGTGTTCAGCAGATCGCCCTTGAGAAACTCGCCGAGGTTGCGTTCATCGACCACGAAGGTGCTCAGAATCTTGTAGGCGTCGTCCAATCCGATTTCCGCCAGGTCATCGCGGACGCGCGGGTCCGCCAATCGTTGCTCCATCCGGCCCACGTCGATCCGCAGCGGCTGCTTTGATCCGATCAGCAGAATGTAGTGCGTCGGCTCGTTGTTCATATACCAGATGGAAAAGTGCCTGGGGAAGACGCGATAAAACGTGCGGAGGCAGACGCGGAACGCCTCGTCGGACAAGCCCCCCAGCGGCATCCAGACCACGACAAGGCCGTCGTCATTGACGCGGTCGGCGCACAGCTGAAAGTATTCGCGGTCATACAGGTTCGCGCTGGACTTGTATTTGAGGTCCGTGCAGTCGGTGGCGATGATATCGTAGCGTTCGCGGGTGAAACGCAGATAGCTGCGCACATCATCGTGCTTGATGGCGTAGCGTCCGCGGGCGTCGTCACGAAGGATGGGCGGGCCCGAGCGATCCCCGGTCTCGTAATAGATGATCCCGTGATTGGATGAAGTCAGGTCCGGCGCAGCCTTGAGGACGGTGTCCGCGATTTCAGCGCAATGGATCCGTTCCATGAACGGATACAGGCAGTAGGAATGCGAGGCGCCGCCGCTGCCGAATCCCACCGTCAGCGCTGACTTCGGATTGGGGTGGAACAGCACGGGATAGTGCGCCAAACTCTTCTGGTCGGTCAGCAGGATCGGATCGGTCCCGGCGACGCCGACGTTGTCCACGAAGATCGTGCGGCGCCGCGTTCCCAGTCCCTCGATGACCGAAACGGTCGCCAGCGGCCCTTCTTCGTAGAAAACCAGCCGCTCAAGATTCGGGTCGATCGACTGGAAGGGACGGTCGGCGGGCGGCATCCGCAGCAGCATCACGGCGGCGATGCCCGCCGCGATCACCGCCCAGACGCGGCGGGTCCTCAGCGGCGCCCGCGGATTGAGATACAGCAGCGCCGCGCCCACGGCCACGTTCACAAGAGCCAGCGTCAGGATTCCCCGGCCCATCCCCAGCGCCGGAATGATGACGAAGCCGCCCAGGAACGAGCCGGCGATCGCGCCGACGGTGTTCATCGCATACAGCCGGCCCACCTGACCCCCGACGCGCCGCACATCGCCCACATACAGCCGGGCGGCTACCGGGAACGCCATGCCCATCATCAGCGTCGGAGCGAAGATGCCGGCAAAGGTCTGATAGAAGACGTTGACCACCGCGCCGATCCAGTGGACGCGGCCCTGCCGCCAGTCCAGAAAATCGACGATCTGCAATTCGCCGGCCCGATACAGCAGCACGTAGAGCGACAGCGCCCCGCCCAGTCCAATCAACACCTGGATCAGCCCATACAATCGCAGCGGATCACGCTCACGGTCCACGAAACGCGCCATCATCGCGCTGCCCAGCGCCAGCCCGACCAGGAACACCGTCAGCATCGCCGTGAAGGCGTAGGTGGTGTTCTTCATGATGTCATTGGCGAATACCAGCGCGCGCGACCACAGAACCTGGTAGGCCAGCGCGATGGCGCCGGACACGGCGTAGGACCACAGCACGGCGCGCGGAACCCAGGGGGGATAGGGCGCTCCACCCTCATTCTCGCTCTCGCTCTCGCTCTTGCTCCCGCTTTCGTCCGCGCGCTCGCTCCCGGCCGGTCGGTCACGGCTGAGCGCGATCGCCACCGTTCCCACCGCGACGTTCAGCGCGACGGCCAGCAGGGTGGTCGCGCGGATGCCGAGGTGTTCGATGAGCACAAATCCGGCCAGAAAACAGCCGGCCACCGCGCCGAGCGTGTTGAGCGTGTAGAGCAGCCCCACGCGCGCGCCGATCGAGCGCCGTTCCCGCGCCAGATAGCGCGTCAGCATCGGCAGCGTCGCGCCCATCAAGGTCGTGGGAATCAGCAGGACCGCAAAGACCAGCGCGAATCGGATCAGGCTGAACAGCAGAAAGCTGGCCTGCAGATGGTCATACATCGCCTGGAACAGCGGATCAAGCGCGCGCAGTATCCACGGCAGCGCGAAGGCCGCCGCGCCGATGGCGATTTCGAGGACGCCGTAGGTCCGGAACGGATTGCGGCGTGTGTCGGCCCAGCGGCCAAACCGCCAGCTGCCCAGCGCCAGTCCTCCCATGAAAGCGGCCAGAACGGTGCTGACGGCGTAGATCGTCGCGCCGAAGATGTTGATGAGCTGGCGCGTCCACACCACCTCATAGATCAGTCCCGTGCCGCCGGTCGTGAAAAACAGCGCGGCGACCAGCGTCAGCCGGGAGGGACGGATCCCCGGTGTCGCAGTGGACGCAGCGGTGGCGGTCTGAATCATCGAGTCAGTCATGCGTGGGCTGTGCCGTCGGTGAGATTGCGCCGTTCGCGCGGCGAAGTTCCGCGTGGAGCGTCCCGCTATCGCGCTCCCGATCCCTTCGCGACCCCAGACGCGGTCTGTTGCGGCGCCAAGGAAGGTCAGTCTAGAAGGCGCGAACGGCGCGGGCAACCGGATTGTGCGGCGAAAAGGCCTTGCGGCCCCGCAGTCCGGGCCACTAACCTTCGATCCGTGCCGACGATGCCGGCTTCCCTGGCGCCGGCGGCGTTTTCGAGGATTCAACCGGGCGGCGCGCACGGGGCTGCCGCGCTGGTTCTGACTAACGGTTCTCATGGCAAAACGCGACTACTACGAAGTTCTGGGTCTGCAGCGCACCGCGTCGGCGGACGAAATTAAGAAGGCGTATCGCAAGCTGGCGTTGAAATACCACCCCGACCGCAACGCCGGCGACAAGGCCGCCGAGGAAAAGTTCAAGGAGGCCAGCGAGGCCTACGAAGTCCTCAGCGACGCCGACAAGCGCGCCCGCTATGACCGCTTCGGCCACGAGGGCCTCCGCAACGCCTTCGGCTCCGGCGGATTCCAGTGGAGCGACTTCACCCATTTCCAGGACTTCGAAGACATCCTGGGCAACGTCTTCGGGTCGTTCTTCGGCGTGGGGGGCGGGGGCGGACGCCAGGCCGCCAATCGCGGCCGCGACCTGCGCATCTCGCTGTCGGTGTCGCTCGAAGAGGCCTTCTCGGGCAGCGAATCGGAAATCTCGCTGACCCGGCTCGAAGAATGCGAAAAGTGCCACGGCAGCGGCGCCCGCGCCGGATCGCAGCCGCGCCTGTGTCCGCGCTGCGGCGGCCACGGCCAGCTGCGCATGACCCAGGGCTTCTTCAGCATCAACACCACGTGCGACCTGTGCCGCGGCGAGGGACGGATCGTCGATCATCCCTGCCAGGATTGCGGCGGCCATGGCCGCGTCAACTCGCGCCAGAAAATCAAGATCACGGTTCCGCCGGGCGTCGATGATGGCATGAAACTGCGCCTCAGTGGCGAGGGGGAGGCCGGCATCAAAGGCGGTCCGCGCGGCGACCTTTACGTCGTCATACACGTCGAGGAACACGAGACCTTCAAGCGCGAGGGGGATGATCTGTATTGCGACCTGCCGATCAGCATCTATCAGGCTGCGCTGGGAACGGAAATGACCGTCCAGACGCTCCACGGCGAAGAGACGCTGAAGATTCCGGCCGGGACGCAGACGCACAAACTGTTGCGTCTTCGCGGCCGTGGCATGCCGCGACTGCGCGGCGCCGGCCAGTTCGGCGACCTTTTCGTCCGCGTCATCGTCGTCACCCCCCAGCGGCTCAACGAACGACAGCGGCAGTTGCTGCGCGAACTGGCTGAGATGGACGACGAGAAAACCGGCGCCGGCTCGCGCAAAGGCATCCTCAGCCACCTCAAGGATTCGTTCGATCAACTCAAGAAAGATGTGTTGGGATGAGCGCAGCCGTGGGGCTGACGGCCGGGGGAGGGTTGCGCCGAGCGTCTTCCTTACGGGAAAACGTGGAATCCGGCCATGAAGTCTGAGGAAATGAAACTGCGTAGCAAGGGCATCTCAAGCGACATGTCGCCCGAGGCTATCATGGAGCGCCTGACCATCGTTCGCGATCTGTATGAGGCGCCCAAGCAGCTGAGCGACTTCAACAAGATCACGGGCCCTTACGCGCGGCAGCTGCCAGAACTCAGGGAACGGATTGCCGCGATTGAGAAGCGAACCACGAATGAACACAAATGAACTCGAATGCGCGCGATAGAAGAGCGCGTGATGTCTCCCTTCTCGATTCGGGTCTATCCATGTCTGCTCGTGGTTCCAGCAGCGCCCTTGCCATGACTTGAGTTGGTTCCTCCATGACCGTCTTTGTCTGCCTGCCCTGCTATAACGAAGCCCTCAGCCTGCCTCCGCTGTTGGACGAATTTGCGCGCCTGAAGCAAACGCTCCCCGAACCGCTGCGCCTGATCGCCGTCGATGACGGCAGCGCCGACTCGACGCGCCGCGTCCTCGACGCGAGCGCTCATGCGGGAGACCTGTCCATCCGCGTCGTGGCCCATCCCCAGAACCGGGGCCTTGGGCCGGCGATCCTGAGCGGACTGAAGGCCGCGCTGGAGGAGGCGGCGCCCGATGAACGAAACCCGCAGAAGCAATCGAACGAAGCCAGGGATACCGGAGGCGGGGGCGGCGACGTGATCGTCTGCATGGACGCCGACAATACGCATGATCCCAGGTATATCCCACAAATGGTCCAGCGGATACGCGCCGGCGCCGACGTCGTCATCGCCTCGCGCTATCGCGGCGGCAGCGCCGAGGTCGGCGTCCCGCTGTTCCGGCGCCTGCTCAGCCATGCGGCGCGCTGGGTCTTCCGGCTGTGCCTGCCGATTTCCGGCGTGCGCGACTACACCTGCGGCTATCGCGCCTATCGCGTCGCGTTGCTCCGTGAGGCGATGAACGTTTTCGGCGACCAGTTGATCGAGCGGCGCGGTTTCGCCTGCACCGACGAGATTCTTGTTAAACTCTCCTCGCTGACTCAACGCATCGAGGAAATCGGTTTCGTCTTGCGCTATGACAAAAAACGGGGCCGCAGCAGCCTGCCGCTGCTGGACACAATCCGCGGCACTCTCAAACTACTCTATCACGGTCGCATGCTGCGCGCCCGTGCCCGGCGCCTGGTGGCGCAAAGGCCCCCACGGGCATAAGGATTCTGCCGGGCGCAAAAAGCCAGTAAAAGACCCACGCGCGCACGCCCATTGCACGCAACCACTCCGGCGCCCTCCGCTTCCGGGCGCTGGATTCGCCATATCAACCGCGTCCACGATGCCCACGGCGTCCACCACGTCCACGATGTCCAGAAACTCCATGCATTCGCCTAACGCAACATCCCCATCTTTTCTCCCCATGACGCGCGACGAAATGGCCGCGCGGGGATGGGAGGAACTCGACGTGTTGCTCGTGTCGGGCGACGCCTATGTCGATCACCCCTCATTCGGCGTCGCCCTGCTGGCGCGGCTGCTCGAGGCCGAAGGATATCGCGTCGGCGTCGTCGCGCAGCCGCGGTGGGATTCGACGGACGACGTGGCGCGGATGGGCCGCCCCCGTCTGTTTGCGGGCGTGACGGCCGGCGCCGTCGATTCGATGCTGGCCCGCTATACGGCCGCGCGCAAGACACGCCGTGACGATCCATACTCTCCCGCCGGCCGGGCCGGAATGCGTCCCACCCGCGCGACCATCGTGTACACAAACCTCGTTCAACGCGCCTTTCCGGGTCTTCCGGTCGTGATCGGCGGTCTGGAGGCCAGCCTGCGGCGGCTCGCCCACTACGATTATTGGGACAACGCCGTGCGCCGGTCATTGCTGCTCGACTCCAAGGCGTCCCTGCTGGTTTATGGCATGGCCGAACGGCAGATCGTCGAAATCGCGCGCCGGTTGCGCGCCGGCGAATCGCTCTCGGGAATCCGGGGCGCCGCACAGATCGCCCCCCACGCCGAGGCCCTCCCTGCCGGCGCCGTCCGGCTGCCCTCGTTTGAGCAGGTCGCATCGGACAAGCGCGCCTTCATGGAGATGACCCGCGAAGCCGAACGCCAAGCCAATCCATGCTGCGCTGCGCCGCTCGCCCAGGCTCATGGCGGCCGCTGGCTCGTTGTCCATCCGCCCGCCGAGCCGCTTTCGACCGCCGAGATGGACCGGCTTTATGAACTGCCCTTTGCGCGCCGGGCGCATCCTTTCTACCGCGAACCGATCCCCGCCCTCGATCCGGTCGAGTTTTCCATCACGGTGGTGCGCGGATGCTTTGGCGGCTGCGCCTTTTGCACGCTGGGACTGCATCAAGGCAAGATCATCCAGTCGCGCAGCGAGGCCTCGGTGCTGCGCGAGGCGCGCGCGCTGATCGCCTCGCCGCGCTTCCGCGGAACCATCACCGACCTGGGCGGCCCCACGGCGAACATGTATGCGCTGGGCTGCGCGAATCCGGCCGCGCAGCGCCTGTGCCGCCGCCCCTCGTGCCTGTGGCCGGACGTGTGCCGCAACCTGGGCGCCGATCATGGCGCGCAAATCCGCCTGCTCCGCGCGGTGCGCCGGCTGCCGGGCGTCAAGCACGTTTTCATCAGCTCGGGCGTCCGGCATGATCTGGCGCTGCTGGACCTCCAATACGTCGAGGAACTCGTGGCCCATCACGTCAGCGGGCATCTGAAGGTGGCGCCCGAACACGTCTCGGAAGACGTGCTGCGGCTGATGCGCAAGCCGTCCTTCGAACGATATGACGAATTCCAGCGCCACTTCGACCGCGTCTCCCAGCGCGCCCGCAAGAAGCAATACCTGCTGCCCTATCTGATTGCTGGCCACCCCGGCGCCAGCGCCGAATCGGCGCAGGAACTGGCCCAGGAGTTGCGCCGCCGCGGTCTGCGCGTCGAGCAGGCCCAGGAGTTCCTCCCCATCCCCATGACGGTCTCCACCGCGCAATACTACACCGGCCTGAATCCCGAAACGCTCGAACCGATCCCCGTTCCCCAGGCCGCCGCCGCCCGCCGCGAAAAGAACGTCATCACCAAGGCCCGCCCGCATCGGCGTCGTTCTGCGCGAAGATTCCGATGAAGCGCTTCCTGAGAGTAAGGTGGGGCTGCGCCTTGACTGGGGAAACGGATGACCAAACATGGCAAATATGTTGACGCATTTGACAGCGATCTTGGTCACGAATGATTCTGTGCTTTCCTTTATGGACTGCCTGGCGGCCATTCAAGGAGGGATTGCGGATTGACAGACAACGCATCTGGTCATACAGTTGGATCACATATCCAACAACACAGGTGAGCATGATGGAATCCTGCGATCTGACGAGTCTCAAGTGCGTTCCGTGCTGGGGAGGCGTGCCGCCGCTCAAAGGTCAGGAACTGGACGAAATGCAAAGCCGCTTGGGCGGCGGCTGGTCGGTTGTCAACGGCCATCACCTCCAAAAAGAATACACATTCAAAAACTTTCGCGAGGCGCTGGACTTCACCAACAAGGTGGGAGAACTGGCCGAGGCCGAGGGACACCATCCTGACATCCACCTCGCATGGGGCAAGGTCAAACTTATGATCTGGACCCACAAGATCGACGGCCTGACCCCGAGCGATTTTGTCCTCGCCGCCAAGGCCGACCGGCTGTATCCGGATTGAGATGCCCGGCGACGCGACGCCTCTCGGATCCGCGCCCCCACCACTCAGAGCCTGTGTGAAAAGCCATGAGAAGCCTGCTCTCTTCAGGGCGTTTGATGTGCCACCATCTGCCCAAAACGGCCTCAAGAGCGCACTATAAACAACTTTCATACAGGCTCTCAGGCGCGGAGGCGCGTTTCCCGGATCGTTCCCTGTTGCCCCATTCCGTTGGGAGCGGATGGTTTCAAGGCGCATCGCGAGCCCACCTGTGGGTGAGACATTGCGGACGCATTGTCCTGCGGCGCTTGCGATGAGCCGCCCCCTTTGAGTCCTTCCGTGATTCCTGTAGCGCCAACGCCCGTGGGCATGGAGACTTGGCGTACGCGCGATGCGGCGAGCGCGCCGCAAGCGCGTCAGCCAACTTTCGATTTATAGATAAAGATTCCTTAAGATACGTAAAATCAGCGCAATGGGTGTCGATTTTTCAGGTTGCGTTTTGGTCAGGGAATCCTAAAATGAGTTCCTTTGCGCCCGTTTGTCTTTCGGATGCGACACGGCGCGCAGGCGTCGCGGGAACCCGGAAAGTGATGGAACATGAACCTGGCGTTGTTGGGCTATGGCCGCTTGGGGCATGAGATCGAACGGCTGGCGCGCG
>Ga0073932_1003547_pt1 | contig 20591 bp, 20 predicted proteins | sample DewCreD2012metaG_FD_76967 | JGI IMG/M metagenome (GOLD analysis project Ga0073932, IMG submission 76967) | Hot spring sediment bacterial and archeal communities from British Columbia, Canada, to study Microbial Dark Matter (Phase II) - Dewar... ...
GGCCAGCGTCCCGACATAGGCCATCCGCTCCATCTGCTCCTGGCGCCGCGTCATGTCCAGATGCCGCCGGAACATACGCCACAGCAGCGCCGACACCGCCGCCAGGATCACAATCATGGCGGCCAGAAAGCCCAGCAGGCCCAGCCGCATGATTCCGCTGGTCATCTGAATGTCACGCAGCACCTTGCTGTGCGACAGCGTCACCTTCAGGTTGAACAACTCGCGGTCGCCGACAACGATGGGCTTGAGAATCGGCCCGGTCTCCTCGACGCGCTCGACGGCGATGTGGATATCCGGCGACCCCTCGACGACAACGGCGCGGCCGGCCGCGTCGGTGATCTCGATCGTCGCCACCTGTCCAAGGTCGCGGTGAAAAATCTTCAGACGGTCGCGGACGGCGCCCAGCTCGCGCAGGTCTTCCGGCCGGACCGCGCCGCTCTGGCGGATCACCTCGGCCACGTCGTCGCGCAACTGGTTCACCTGTTCCTCGGCCAGCCGGACCGCGTCGCGCACCAGCCGGGCGCGCAACACCGACAGCATGAACACCGCCACCAGCGTCAACACCAGCGCCAGCGCCGGCAGCGCGCACAGCCACACGATGATCGTCTTGGTCTTCAGCGACAGCGGCATGATTGGCGTCTCTGAGGCGGAAGACTAGGCGCTTGCCGCGTGGCGTTCAACGCCCGAAGCGCCCCACCCGCAAGCACGCGCGGACCCGAACTCGAACGGCGGGCTCGCGTTGGCGGTTCACGCATCCGCGCGCGCATACCAAGATCAGCGATTTCTTTACAATGCGCGGAGCTGGACTCGGCGGCCCCGCGCGCTAGAATGCCCCCATTCGCGTGTTGCGACTTGCGAGCGCGCCGGGGCGCGGAAGGCTGTTTGCGCTTTTTCGGCGACGTCTGCGATCGAGGTCCTTCGATGTTTCATCGCGGCAATGCCCGTTCCTGGTGGTATCGCGCCCTGTTCGCCGCCGAGCGCGTGTCCAAGGAGTTCATCTTCGGCTGCCACTCCTGCGGCCAGTGCGTCGTTCGAACGACCGGACTGGTCTGCCCCATGCAATGCCCCAAACAGCTGCGCAACGGCCCGTGCGGAGGAACGCAGGACGGCATGTGTGAAGTGTTTCCCGAGCGCAAGTGCGTCTGGGTTCGCATCCACCAGCGCGCCGAGTGGCTCGGCACGATGCCCGAGTTGTCCAAGCCTCAGCCCCCGGTGGACTGGTCGCTGTTCGGCACGTCGGCCTGGTCCAATCTGTTCTTCGAGAAAAAGATCGATTCTCATGGCCGCGCCCTGTCCGACTCGCCCTGGAAGGCGCGCTCGTTCGAGATGAAATCCCGCGGAGGCGACGCCCAATGAGCCAATCCACCCCCACCCCGGCGGGCGCCTCCGCCGCCGGCCAGACCACCTTCGCCAGCAAGCTGCGCGCCGGCCAGTTCGTCATCACCTGTGAACTCGTTCCGCCCAAGGCGCCCGACTTCAAGCCGCTCATCCGCCGCTGCGATCTGCTGCGCGGACATGTGGACGCCATCAACGTCACCGACTGCGCCTCGGCGGTCCTGCGCATGGCGCCGCTGCCCGCGTGCCATTGCATCCTCGGGCAGGGCCTCGAAACCATCCTCCAGACCACCTGCCGCGACCGCAACCGCCTCAGCCTGCAGGCCGACCTGATCGGGGCCTGGGCCATGGGCGTCCGCCACGTCATGGCCCTGACCGGCGACTACATTCACCTCGGCGACCACCCCACCGCCAAGCCGGTCTTTGACCTCGACTCGGTGAACTACATTCTCATGCTCGCGCAACTCAAGCAGGGCCGCTTCTTCTCGGGCGAGGAAATCCGCATCACGAAGAAGACGCCGCTGATTCCAATGGATTTCACGCTCGGCGCCGCGGCCAATCCTTTCGGCGTCGATCTGAAGATCAGCGCCATGCACCTGGCCAAGAAGGTCGAGGCCGGGGCCGAGTTTCTCCAGACCCAGCCGGTCTTCGATCTCGACCAGTTCCGCCGCTGGGCGAAGATGATGGATGAGAAGGGTCTGTTGAGGAAAGTCAAGGTCCTGGCGGGCGTCATGCCCCCCCGTTCGGCTAAGGGCCTGGCCTTCATGAAAGAGGAGGTGCCGGGTGTGGTCATCCCCGACGCGCTCATCAAACGCTTCGAGACGGCGCAGGACCCGGCGGCCGAAGGCCTTAAGTTCGCGCGGGAAGTCATTGACGTCATCCTGGAGCATCCCGGCATCGCCGGCATCCACTTCATGCCCGTCGGCTGGGAGGAGGTCATCCCCGAACTGGCCGCCCACTGCCGCGACAAACGCAAGCCCGCCTGAGGCGCGATAGTCCTTGACCCTCCCCCCCGTCGCGCGGTCCAATCGCCTCCAGAGCTCTGTGCGCAGCGCTCAAGAACACGCCTGAGGACGGGTGACGTCATGGGTCTCGCGGCCGCCAGCCTGATATTGAAAAACCCTCGACGGGACGACATCACGCCGGTCAAGACGGAAGCGCTTGCGGACACCGTCACGATTAATCCGCTCAATCCCAACTGCGCCACCGGTCAGGCAAAGTAAGTCCATCGGCTGTCAGAGATAACAGGAGACCAGAAACATGGCGAAAACGGTATTGCGAGGGAACGCATCCATCGTGGGCGGACTGGGCTTGGCCGCCGTCCTTGCGCTGATGGCGCCCGCCGCGCAGGAAATCCGGGGCGTGGCCGCGCCGAAAGCGCCCCTGCCTGCCGCCGCCCCAAAGCCGCCCCTGCCCGCCCAGCAGGCCGTCATAGACGCCCTCGCCCCCCTGGTCATCAACCACACGGTCGTGTGCGACGACAATGGCAACGTCATCAAGTTCGCCGTCTCCAACCACACTGCCTTCATTAAAGACAAGTCCAAGCCCGTTCCATCCGGTATTGACGACGCGGCCTTCGCCCGCATCCTCGAATTGCCGCACTTGCAGGCCATCGCTCTCGAAATGCAGCCGCTCTCGAACGAAGGTTATGCGCGGATCGGCAAGCTGAAACAACTGCGCGACGTCCGGCTCCACTACATCGGCAAGAACCCGCCGAAGAACGGGACCGTGGACAAGGACGCGCCGCTGTTCATCAACGATCTTCCCCTGCCCCTTGAGGTTCTTGAGATCAAACACTGCTTCGCCATCAAGGGCGGATGCATGGACAAACTCAAACCCCAACCCGAACTGAAGAAACTCGAGATCGACACCGGCTACGCCACCAGCGACGCCGTCGGGTTTATCAAGAACTCGCCCAAGATTGAGAATCTCCAGATTCACCGCACGACAATGACCGACCGCGACCTGCAGGATATCTTTGCCGCCCTGCCGAATCTGAAGGTCCTGTTGCTGCGCCCCACGGCGCAAGGGCAAAACAAGGACAATCGCATCACCGGCAAGAGTTTGCGCGGCCTTGCGAAATGTCCCGAACTGCGCCTGCTCATCCTCGGCATTCAGTGGGGCGAGATGCCCTTCGAAGGCGGACTCGACGCGCTCGTCGGACTCAGGAAACTCAAGACCCTGGACCTCGCCATCTCCGACATCAAAGACTTCTCCATCCAGGATCCCGCCATCCAGAAACTCCATCAGACGCGGCCCGACATCCTTATCAAGGTTGGCGACAAAACCCTCGGCGGCGCCGAAGGCCAGCAACGCGAAAAAGAAGACGCCGAATGGAACTGGGACAACGGCGTCACGACGCATGGGTGACCTTGAACTGGAACGGCGCGCAGTGCAAAGCGCCTTGGCCGCTCTATACTTCGCAAAGGATGGAAATCGATAAAGTGCCCACCGTCGCTGTGATTGGCCCCTATCGAGAGATGGCATGACCACTTTGGTGATTGAACACGAGAGTCTCGCTCGAGAAATAACATTTACGAAAGGCGCGATGACCGTCTTGCTGGACGATGGCCGACAGGTCAGCGTGCCTCTCGTGTGGTATCCGCGGTTGCTTCATGGTTCGCCCGCCGAACGCCAGAACTATGAATTCATCGGAGACGGCGAGGGGATCCATTGGCCCGATCTGGACGAGGACATCAGCGTGGAAGGCATTCTCGCGGGAATCGCCTCGCAGGAAAGCGAGATGTCCCTTGACGCCTGGCTGGGCAAGCGAAACAAGAGGCGCCAAGCCCCACTTTCGCACATGGCGCGCGGGAAAGCCAGATGAAATCGCGGAAGTTCTCACCAGTCGTCAGAGCGGCGGTCCGTTTGTCCGGGGCGCCGCCTCATTCATGCGTCGATGTGAGATTCGATTCCAGAGATGAGATCGACACCCTCATCAAAGCATTGACTGAACTCCGCGATTCCGCCGGAGCCGGTCCCGACCACGCGCATCTCCAGGACGCCACTCTTGGGAAAGCCCTCTATACGCCGGGCGCCACGGAGGTGATCTTCAACCGCCCCGGCAAGAAACCGGATGAAGCCGAGCAGGATTGCATTGATGGCTACGCCGAATTCGAACGGAAAGGTCAGCGGAGCATAAAGACGGTTCCCTGATAAAACAAAAAATGAAAAGCCTGATCTCAGAGAGCGACTGGAAGTATCTGCGCAGCATCCATGATGAGATGCTTCATGCTCTTTGTTCGCGCATTAACAACAAGGCGGTCGATATCGTCATGCGGGAGGGGAAAAACCCGCATGAGCAGTATCTGGAGCTTTATCGCCATATCAAAGAATCGGACCGTGTCGTGGCGGATTGTTTCAATGACTGGCGGCGATCGAATATCGACATCAAGATCGCGCTTCTGCGGCGGCATCGGCTGCTCCAGGATTCCCACCTTGCGGGATTGAGCGACGGCGCCCGGAAATGGGTGGCCGGCCTTGATGAAATCGGATAACCTGTCATCCGTCGTGAGTCCATGCCGGCCCGAAGGGACGGAATGAGATAGCCCAAGGCAACGCCTTGGGGATGCGGGCCACAAACGCCCGAAAGCCTTGAACGGGCGCAATACCGTGCCACAATCCCTCGCGCAAATCCGGACGCATTTGGTTTTCCAGCCTGGCTCCCCGCAGGGCGAGAAATGTTTGTAGTTCGCCCTTCAAGGCATCCTCAACGCTGACAGCGGGTGAATATCAAACGCTTTGAAGGGCGCACTACAAACAGGACACAGGCCTTGCAGGCTGACGGATTGGGGCTTGATCGCCGCGCGCGTCGCTAAATCGGGCTTGACGGGGTCGGCCCTGTCCGCGACAATCCCAATTGCGCATGGGACGCAGGCGCAGGACCGTCCGCAGGGGCGGTCGCGCCGGCTCCAAACGTCTGTTTCGTGGGTCATCTGTTCCTGCTGACTGGAGCGTTGCCATGTTTGCCGTGATCCGTCGCTTGTCGCCCGGCGGTTCCCAAGGTTCGATTGCCAGCGCCGCCCTTATTCTGCTGACCATTGTGGCCGTGTTCACCCTGCTGACGGTTCGTCACGTTCGCGACCGGCAGCGCTGGGCGGGCATTTACCGCGAAGAGGAGGAGCGCTACAAGCAGGCCCAGAAGGAGGAGGAGCGTTGGGCCAACGCGCTGCGCCGGCTCAAGGAGAGCAATTTCGAGACGGAACGGCGCGCGCGCGAACTGATGATGCTTCGAAGGCGAGCGCGTCATCTACCTGCAGAAGCCCGTCTCTGAATAGCGGCAAATCCCTTGCCCGCCTCTGCCCATGCGGTATATCCTTTGATCATCGCATCGGCTTCAGGAGGCCAACTCGTGTCCGTCAATGAATTGAGTTTCATGGTCGGCGGCCCCGCCGGCGTCGGTATCAAGACGGCCGGCCTGGTCTTTGCCCGCCTGTGCTCGCGCGCGGGACTTCACGCCTTTGGCAATGTCGAATACCCCTCGATCATCCGCGGCGATCACAACAGCTTTCAGGTCATGATCTCCGAACGGCCCGTCCGCAGCCATACGCGCCGGCTGGACCTGCTGCTGGCGCTGGACGAGCTGACGGTCCAACTGCACAAGGACGAACTGCGCACCGGCGGCGCCATCATCTACGACAACGAAAACAAGAAAGTCCACATCGAGGGGCTTGCCGGCAAAGGATTGCGCCTGGTCGGCCTGCCCTTCATGACCCTTGCCCGGGAAGCCGGCGGCGACGCCCGCATGATCAACACCATCGGCGTCGGCGCGGCGATGGGCGTCCTGCGTTTCGATTTTGAGCATATCGCCTCGGCGCTCCAGATGGCGTATGGCAAACACGGCGACAAGATCGTCGAGATCAATCGCGTCTGCGCGCGCAAGGCCTACGAGGCCGCCCGCGCGGCCGTGGGAGATTTCGACATCCACCTGGAAAAGCGCGACGCGCCGCGGCGCATGTTGCTGACGGGCGCCGAGGCGTTCTGCATGGGCGCGATCCGGGCGGGTTTGCGCTTCTATTCGGGCTATCCGATGACGCCGTCCTCGTCGATCCTGACGTATCTGGCCGCGCACGAGCGCGACTGCGGCCTCGTCGTCAAACATACCGAGGACGAAATCGCCGGCGCCAACATGGCGCTGGGCGCCGCATTCGCCGGCGTGCGCGCCGCCACCGGGACCGCCGGCGGGGGCTTCTGCCTCATGACCGAGGCCCTGGGCCTGTCCGCCATGACCGAAACGCCGCTGGTCTTTGTCGAGGCCCAACGGCCCGGGCCGGCCACGGGACTGCCGACGCGGACCGAACAGGGGGATCTGCGCTTTGTCCTTCACGCCTCCCAGGACGAGTTTGCGCGCGTCGTCGTCGCTCCGGGCGATCCCGAGGAGGCCTTTTATTTGGGCTTCGAAGCCTTTAATCACGCCGACCGCATCCAGGGGCCCGTCATCTTCCTCATGGACAAGCACGTCTGCGAGTGCCACCGGACCCAGGAGCCGTTCGATGTTCACGGCCTGACGATTGACCGCGGCCCGTGGGCCCGGCCCGAGGACCTCCGCGCGGACCAGCGGTTCCGCCGCTTCGCCCTGACCGAGTCGGGCGTCTCGCCGCGCGCCATCCCGGGGACGCCCGGCGGCGTCCACACGGCCACCAGCGACGAACACGACGAATACGGCCGCATCAGCGAGGAAGAGGACGACCGCAAGGCCATGGTCGAAAAACGTCTGCGCAAACTGGAACAGGTGGACGTGTCGCAGACCGGCTGGAAGCTGCATGGCCCGAAAAAGGCCGACGTCACGCTCGTGGGCTGGGGTTCGACCAAGGGGGTCATTCTTGACGTGATGGACGACCTTGCCCGCGACGGCGCCTCGGTCAACTTCCTGCAACTTGTCTATCTGTCGCCCTTTCCCGCGGCGCCGGTCAAAAAGATTCTCAAGGGCGCGAAAAAGCGGATTCTCATCGAAAACAACGCGACCGGCCAGCTCGGCGGTCTGATCCGCGAACACACCGGTGTCGAAATCACCGAGCGGATTCTGAAATACACCGGGCGCATGTTTCTGCGTGACGAACTTGAGGCACGGCTGCGGGCGACGATCGGAGCGCTCCACGCCGCCGGCCCCAAGACCCGCGCATCCAAACATGCAACAGAGGAATGAGACCCATGACTTATCATGGACACTATCAGGATGGCGCTGTATTGCTTGATGAGCCCGCGCCCTTTCGCAACGGCGATCCTGTTGTGATTGAAGCGGTAAAGCCCTGCCCTCGAATCACTCTGGCGGGGCGACTGTCTCGCGTCATTGGGCAAGTTGACGACTTGCCTCCGGACATGGCTGAACATCACGATCATTATATCCATGGAACGCCCAAATCACGACTCCGGTATTTGCGGATACATACTTTTTCATTGCTATCTTGAATCCCAATGATCCTGCTCATGCCGGGGCTGTTTCCTATGCCCAGACAGACGACCTCCCTATTGTCACATCATTTTGGATTTTGACAGAGGTTGCCGATGGATTGTCACGGTCACTCAAAGGCCGAAAAGTTTTCCTGGACCTTGTTCAAGGGCTCCGTGACAATCCGTGCTGCACAATCCTTCCTCTCTCTGAGGTGGAATACGGAAAAGCCCTGGCGCTCTATGCGAGCAGAGAAGACAAACAATGGTCTCTAACGGATTGTCTGTCGTTCGTTGCCATGAAGGAGAAAGGGATCGAATCTGCCCTTACGGGTGACCGGCATTTCGAGCAAGCGGGCTTCACGTGCCTGTTATCGGCGCGATAAAGATCATTACTTGCTGTTCCGCATGCAGAAGGGAAAAGGACCCATGAACGACGCCACGCGATTTAATCGGCCCGAGAAGCCCACCTGGTGTCCAGGGTGCGGCGACTTTGGCATCCAGACGGCCATCAAGAAAGCCCTGCTTAAGCTCAACCTCGAACCCCATCAGGTCGCCATCGCCTCCGGCATCGGCTGCTCGGGCAAGATGACCCAGTGGGTTCATACCTACGGCTTCCATGGCCTGCATGGACGGGCCGTCCCGGTGGCGCTGGGCATCAAGCTGGCCAATCACGACCTGACGGTCCTGGCTGTCGGCGGCGATGGGGACGGCTATAGCGAAGGAACCAATCACTTCATTCACGCCTGCCGGCGGAATGTCGATGTGACCTACATCGTCCACAACAACGGCGTCTTCGGGCTGACTACCGGCCAGATTTCGCCGACCGGGCCGCAGGGATTCAAGTCGCCAACCACGCCCCAAGGGGCGCTGGAGCGGCCCCTCAATCCGCTGGCCCTGGCCATCGTCTCCGGCGCCAACTTCGTTGCCCGCGGCTTTTCCGGAGATCCGGAGATGCTGGCGGAACTCATCGCCGCCGGCGTCGCCCACAAGGGGTTTTCCCTCATCGATGTCTTCCAGGTCTGCGCGTCATTCTTCCCGGCTCGCAGCTTCCAATGGTATAAGGAACACACCTACGACCTCATCACCGACCCCAACCACAATCCGGCCGATCGTGACAAGGCCCTCAAGGCCGCGCTCCAAACCGCTGACCGCATGCCGCTGGGCATCTTCTACCGGGGCGACGCCCCCGCCCACGAAGACGGCCTGCCGCAACTGGCGCAAGGGCCGCTGGTCCAGCGGGATATCTCCAACGTCTCGATCGCTTCGTTGATGGAGGAACTGGTCTGAGCGGCAGCGGCCTGCCGCCTCCACTGCCACGGGACGAATCTCCTTCGCTGGCGCCTTCCACGGTCATGGGCAAACAGGAACCCACACAATTCCGGCACGAGCGCGACTCGCTGGGCGTCGTCCGCGTTCCCGCGACGGCCTATTACGGGGCGCAGACACAGCGCGCGGTCGAAAACTTCCCCATCAGCGGGTTGCGCCTGCCGCCGGCCTTCATCCGCGCGCACGCCCTCATCAAGCGCGCCTCGGCTCTCGCCAACGTCGCGCTGGGACGGCTGGACGAACGGATCGGCCGCGCGCTGGCGCAGGCCGTGGACGAGGTCCGGAAGGGGCGATTCGACGATCAGTTCGTCGTGGACGTCTTTCAGGCCGGCGCCGGCACCTCGCAGAACATGAACATGAATGAGGTTCTGGCTCGCCGGGCCACGGAACTGCTGGGCGGCCTGCAGGACGCCCCGTCGCCGGTCCATCCCAACGACCATGCCAACATGGGCCAATCGACCAACGACACGATCCATGCGGCGATCCACATTGCCGCCGTGACGGACATCGAGGCGCGCCTGCGGCCGGCCGTCGCCCGGCTGCGCGACGCGCTGGCCGCCAAGGCCCGGCAGTTCGATCCGATCCTCAAGAGCGGCCGCACACATCTGCAGGACGCCGTCCCCATGCGACTGGGCCAGGAGTTCGGCGCCTGGGCCGAGATGATGCGCCTGGGAGAGGAACGGCTCGAACGCGCCGCCGAGGCGATGCGGCCATTATGCCTGGGCGGAACGGCCCTGGGCACGGGGCTCAACGCCGGTCCCGACTTTCGCCGCCGCGTGATCGACGAAATCAACGCCGTCACCGGTCTGGGCTTTCGCAGCGCCGGCAACCTGTTTGAGGCGATGCAGGGCATGGACGCCGTGGTTGAGGCCGCCGGGGCGCTGCGCGTGGTGTGGGTGAGCCTGCGCAAGATCGCCGACGATCTTCGCCTCCTGGCCTCCGGGCCGCGAACGGGGCTTGGCGAAATCCGTCTTCCAGCCGTTCAACCCGGCTCGTCCATCATGCCTGGCAAGATCAATCCGTCCATGGCCGAAATGCTGGACATGGTCTGCCTGCAATGCCTTGGCGCCGACGCGACGATCAGCGCCGCCGCGCAGGCCGGCCAGCTCGAACTCAACGTCATGATGCCCGTCATCGCCTATAACCTGCTCCTCGAAATCCAAATCCTGGCCAATGGCGTCGAGGCGTTTCGCGCCCGTTGCGTCGAGGGCATCGAGGCCGTCAAGGAGACGTGCCGCCGTAACGCCGAACGCAGTCCCGCACTGGCCACGGCGCTCAATCCGGCGATCGGCTATGAGGCGGCCGCGGAACTGGCCAGGGAGGCGCTGGCCCGGGACGCCCTGATCCGCGATCTGGCCCGCGAAAAACGCCTGCTGTCCGACGAAGAACTCGACCGGCTGCTCGATCTGCGGCGCATGACCGGCGACTGAACGCCGGCGCATGACGGATCGGCGGCGCTCCAGTCCGGCCCGACGCGCGCCCCCCGAAGTCAGCGACGCCGGCAACGCCACAGGGAATCCAGGCGACATGCTTTCCGCCCTCAAACGCCGCGCCATGCGACACAAATGGCTGATCATCGCCTGGGCCATCCGCGACAATCTTCGGATGAAACGACGCCTGCGATCGGGCCGCGCCGAGACCGACAGTGGGGCGACGCACGCCACGATGACCCTGGAGCAGAGCGTTCAATACGTCCACGCCGTGCATGATGACTATCTGCGCCAAGGGGAACTGTCCCCCGGCGATCTCGCGGGCGCGCGCATCCTCGAACTGGGCCCCGGCGACAACCTCGGTGTCGCCCTGCTGTTCCTTGCCGGCGGCGCGCGCGAGGTCGTCTGCCTCGACCGCTTCCATTCCCGCCGCGACGCCCGACAGCAGCGCCGCGTCTATGCGGCTCTGCGCGAGGAGCTGGCCGGGGTAGCGCGCGAACGCTTCGACGCCGCCTTGGAATCGGCCGGGAGCGGCATGGACCGTTCCCCGCTGCGGTATGTTTACGGCCGGGGCATTGAGGAGGCGGCCCCGCTGTTTGATCCAGCCTCGTTTGACCTGATCGTTTCGCGCGCCGTCCTCGAACACCTGTTTGATCCCGCCGCCGCCTTCGACGCGATGGACCGGCTGCTGGCGCCCGCAGGGCGGATGCTGCACAAGGTGGACCTGCGCGACCACGGCCTGTTCAGCGCCGCCGGATACCATCCGCTTGAGTTTCTGACCCTTCCTGAATCCGTGTATCGGGCCATGTCTTCGCACAGTGGACGCCCCAACCGGCGCCGGATCGATTTCTACCGCTCCCAACTGGCGGTCCGCGGATACGACGCCCGGTTCCGGATCACGCACGCCACGGGCGTCGAGACCGAGATCGTCCCACCCCGGGAAGCCCTGGAGCGCGGCGCAGACTACGGCGAGCGAAGCCTCGCTCTGATCGCCTCGATCCGTCCGCGCCTGGCGACTCCATTTCGCGCGCTCGCGGACGAGGCGCTGCTGGCCTCCGGGTTCTTCGTCGTGGCCCGGCGCGTCCGAAACACCGCGTTGTGACGGATGGTCGCTTCACAAGGCCGCGGATGCTGCGCCACCTCACGTTTTGCGCCGAAGGATGGGCGCCATTGGGACGAAAGGAACCATTGCTGATCCCGGCCATTGACGGTAATTTGAGAGAACAATGGTCGTATAGCCGCGAAGCGCTTGGGAGTGTGGAGGCTTGCCTCCGCTATGGAAAGATTGGTAACGCAGTTGAAAGCGGAGGCGAGCCTCCACACTCCAAAGCGCTTCGCGCCTTATGCGTCCGAAGGAGGCGACCGAATTTATTCGAGCGACCCCGCTGGGGGCTTGAGAGAAAAAATGGAAAACTGCTTGCCCAGGGCTTGCTTCGCTGCGCCTTGGGCTATAATCGAACGCCTCCTTCGGAGGCTGGAAGATGTCTTGCTTGCGGAGATGTGGGGAATGACACGCCCGGCAGGCAAGACCTACTGAAACGCCCTTTTTATGTCTGCCAGAATTCCGACATGCGCCGTGACTGCCCGAATGGCGAGTGATTGGGCTGGCGCAACGGTGTCCCATGCGCGCAGGATGCATGCATGCCATCGCGAATGAGGCGGACGGCCGCCCTTCGCCACTCCGGAGGATATGCCATGCCATGTGACACCGCCACCACCCAGCACGCCCCGGCCGAACGGTTGCCTGACAGCGAGGTCCGCCGTCAGGCCGCGGACCTGGCCCGCATGCCGCTGCTGCGCGTCGCCTTTGACACCGCGCCCGACGTCATGCTCGTCCTCAACCGCCACCGGCAGATCATCCTCGCCAATCGCGCCTGCCTGAACCTGCTCGGGGCCGCGGATGGCGACGCCATTCTGGGCCTGCGGCCCGGCGAGGCGCTTCGGTGCGTCCACGCCCACGAAAACGACGGGGGATGCGGCACGACCGAGTTCTGCCAGATGTGCGGCGCCGTCAACGCCATCCTGGCCAGCCAGGCCGGAAAGGCCGACACGCAGGAGTGTCACATCTTGTGCGAGCCGTCGGGCGACGCCCTGGACCTGCAAGTCTATGCCACGCCGTTCGTCCTCAACGACGAAAACTACACCATCTTCGCCGTGGTGGACCGCAGCCATGAAAACCGGCGCCGCGCCCTGGAACGCACGTTCTTCCATGACGTCCTCAACACCGCCGGAGGCCTCAAGGGCGCCGCCGATCTGCTCAATATCATAGGACCGGATGAGGCCGCCGTGTTCCATGAAATGATTGGGCGGCTGTCCAAGCGCCTTATCGATGAGATTCAGGCGCAGCGCCAGCTGATGGCCGCCGAAAGCAACGACCTCGAAGTCCAGTCCGTCCCCATTATCTCCCGTGACTTCCTCGCCGAAATCCAGGGCCTGCTGGCCAGCCACGAGGTGGCCAAGGACAAGCAACTGGTCATCGCGCCCGACTCGGACCCGGCCGTGTTTGAAAGCGATCCGACCCTGCTGGGCCGCGTTATCGGCAATCTGGTGAAAAACGCCCTCGAAGCCAGCGAACCGGGCCAGACCGTCACGCTGGGCTTCCAGGCGCTCGGCGATGAAGGCGCCGTGGAGTTCCGGGTTCACAATCCCACGTTCATGCCGCGCGAAGTTCAGTTGCAGCTGTTCCAGCGGTCGTTTTCCACGAAGGGCCGGGGGCGCGGCCTGGGAACCTACAGCATCAAACTACTGACCGACCGATACCTCAAAGGCTCGGTCCGATTCACCTCCACCCCCGAGGAAGGCACCGTCTTCATCGCGCGCTATCCGATGAAACTCGAGCCGTCGAAGTCCTGACGCGCTCCGGGGGCGGCCTCGGACCGCGTGCGGATTTTCGCCGTGTTTGTCCGCGGTTCGGCGCTTGTGCGGCTTCGGCCAGCCGGCTATGGTCGCGCCGGAAGTTCGTTGCCAGAGGAACTACGCCGTGTCAAGGCCATCTCACGCGTCCGCCCGGTCCACGGATTTTAACCTGGCTGAGGCCATCCGGCGGCTGCGCCGGGTGGTGGCGCGCTGGCGTCAGCCGGTGGTCGAGCGCGTCGCCAACGAAAAACCCGATCCGTTTCGCATCCTCATCGCGACGATGCTGTCGCTGCGGACCAAGGACGAGACGACCGATGAGGCCGCGCGCCGGTTGTTCGCCGTCGCTTCGACGCCCGAGGCGATGGCGCGACTGCCCGAAAAGCGCCTGGCGCGATTGATCTATCCCGTTGGGTTTTACAATCAGAAGGCGTGCTGCCTCCGTGCGGCGTGCAGTTTGCTTCTGGAGCGCTTTGGCGGGCGCGTCCCCGCGGACATTGACGCGCTCGTGACGCTGCCGGGCGTCGGACGCAAGGTGGCCAACCTCGTTGTCACGCGCGCCTTCCACCTGCCCGGCATCTGCGTCGATACGCACGTACACCGAATCTCGAATCGCTGGGGATTCATCGAGACGAAGACGCCCGACGAATCCGAGCGCGTCTTGCGCGAACGGCTGCCGCGCCGCTACTGGATGGAATACAACGGCCTGCTCGTTGCGTTCGGCCAGAACTGCTGCACGCCGCTGTCGCCGCATTGCTCGACGTGCCCGCTGAACGATCTTTGCCCGCGCCGCGGCGTCGCCCGTTCGCGCTGAACGGCCAATTGGCCTTGACTGCGCGCGCAAAAACGGCTGAAGATCGCGCTTACGAGGCGCCGCTTGCGTGTTCGCCGCCAAGGTTAAAGTTTCAAGGACTTCTCAATGCTTCAGGAATACATCGCTGCCGCCATGGACCATGCTCGATATGAAATACTTCCCGATGATCGCAGCTTCTACGGGGAAATCCTCGCATGTCCCGGCGCTTACGCAAATGAAGCCACCCTTGAAAAATGTCGTAAAGAACTCCAAGCGGTCTTGGAGGACTGGATACTGTTTCGTATCCACCAGCAGCTGCCTCTCCCGGAAATCGACGGCATTCGTCTGGAAGTCCGGAAACTCGAGGCGGCTTGATGCCTGAGTTCGGCGCCACCCGACGGCGCGATCTGATCCTCGGCCTGCGTAAGGCAGGATTCGATGGTCCCTATTCTGGTGGAAAACATCCGTTTATGATCAAGGGCAACCTGACCGTCACGATCCCCAATCCTCACAGGGAAGATATTGGTCGCGAGCTTCTTGCCCGAATTCTGCGGCAGGCCGGGATTGCCCACGAACAATGGGAACGCCTCTGACTCGCGCAGCTCGGTCTCCGTGCTTTGTCTCGCCCTATTGCGCCGGGATCAGGCTCCAAGTTCCGCAGGTTGCGCGCATATGTCGCTTGCCGCGCCGCCCAGGACCGCCACCCCCCCCGTTCGCTTGCGAATCATGGCGTCGCTCATGGCGCTGGAATCAGGCAAAACGGTGGACTTCACCTGGCTTCGCGACCCGATTGGCCTGTCCGACGGCAACCTTGTCACGTTCGGCCAGAACTGCTGCACGCCGCTGTCGCCGCATTGCTCGACGTGCCCGCTGAACGATCTCTGCCCGCGCCGCGCCGCGGCGTCGCGCGTTCGCGTTGAACGGCGAGTCACTCGTCCAGTCGCAACATAAGTTTGATCTTCATATCTTCAAGCGCCTCGTTCATTATCTCCTGCATCAAGTAGGAATAGCCCCGGACGTCATGCCCACATCTGTAATAAAGCCCATGAATCACTCTCGTGGACTTGTGAAATCCTTTTTCCCAGACTACTTTGTTTTCCTGAAGGTCTTTCAGTTTTAATTTCAGGCGAATGATATTGTGAGAAGATCCGGCGGGTAAACCGACCAGCCATAGGATGGGTCCATACACGGAAAGGCCATAGCTCCATCTCCGACCTTTATACGTCGCAGTATCAATCTCCCCTTCAAGAATCAGATCGGCTTTGTCCTTTTCTCCCCCGAAGGTGAAAAAAGCATCTTTAAAGAGGTTCGACTCACGCAGGCTATGCGCGGCGGCCTTCGCCATATCTTCGCTGGCGTTAAAATCAAACCTTCGCATCGTGGTGAACAATGTCGCTGCCTCTGGTCTTTCATATTCAACCCAGCCGTATGGCATAAGAGGGACAAGATAAAGAAAAAAAGTGCCCATTTCGTTATCATCGCCACGCTGCTCTTTAAAGGGCGTCACGGCCACCGTCTTTTGGAATACCAAACTCGGTTCATACTTCACGAGGCCATAAGAATTTGCGGGATAGATAAATTTGGCTGTGGCGCCGCATCCGATCGTCAAGCATCCCGCGAGTCCCAGTGTTGCCGCCAGCCATAAGGCTTTGGGGGGACGAGTCATAGTCCCGGCTCGTTCTATCTGTCTTGCGGTCATCTTTAAACCCTCCCTGCGCTTAGACTAAGAATAGGGACGTCTTGCATCGGACTTGAGGACTATTGCTTTTTGTAGGCCACCCGCCGATGGTAGCGCGCGCGCAGGCTCTGGACGAACGATTCGCTGATGAGGTGCAGGTCGCGCAGGGTCAGATGGCATTCGTCGAACTGGCCATCGGTGAATCGGGAGCGGACCGATTCGAGGACGACGCGCCGGATTTCATCGACGTCCACCCGTCGTCCCGTCAGGACCGAATGCGCCGTGGCCTCCACCGAGTCGGCCATCATCACGATCGCCGTCTCAGGCGTCTGCGGCTTGGGGCCGGGGTAGCGGAACTCGTCTTCGAGGACCGGATCGCGCGAGCCGGACTCCTCATACTGCTTCAGCGCCTGATTGTAAAAATAGGTGATGATCGTCGTGCCGTGATGCATGGGGATGAAGTCGATGACGCGCGGCGGCAGGCCGGCTTTGCGGGCCAGGTCGATGCCTTCCTTGACGTGGTTCTTGATGAGCAGCGTGCTCATGTTGGGGGTCAGGCGGCTGTGGATGTTGGTTTCCTCGGGCGTGACCTGATTCTCGGTGAAGTATTCGCGCTTGGCGATCTTGCCGATGTCATGAAACAGCGCGCCGGCGCGCACCAGCAGGAAGTTGGCGCCGATGGCGTCGGCGGCGGTCTCGGCCAGTTTGGCGACGTTGAGACTGTGTTGATAGGTTCCGGGCGCTTCGCGCTCCATGCGCTCCAGCAGCGGATGGCGTGACGTCAATTCCAGCAGCCGCAGGTCCGTCACGACGCCGAAAATGCGCTCGAAGAACACGGGCAGATAATAAACCAGCGGCACGCAGATCAATCCGTTGAGCCCGCCGGCCATCAACGGCTGATAGGCTGCCAGCCCGCGGGCCAACTCCGGCGCCCGTTCGCCCAGATAGATCGACGCCCCGATGCACACGACGTTGACCCCCGCGATCAGCAGTCCGGCCAGCACGAAGTCTTTGCGCTCGCGCATGCGATACAATCCCGCCACTCCGGCGATGCCGCCGGCGATCGCCGTGAGGACGTATTCCATCCTCATGTCCACCGCCAGGCCGAACAGCAGGCTCGAAACAACCACCAGGATCATCGCCATGCGCGCGTCCAGCAGCATCAGGCCCAGGATGCCGACCATGCCCGCGGGAAACAGAAATTGCGCGACGTCGTGATACGGCGGGTCCGGAATCGCGATCAGGGCGGCGCGGCCAAACCCCAGCCCCACCAGCGTCGGCAGCAGGATCAACCACAAACTGCTGGCCGTCAGGCCCAGTTCGGGGTGGAACCGTCGGACGTAAAAGATGACAAACCAAATGACCAGCAGTGTGAACACCGCATTGGCCAGCAATTGCCGGCGATGTGTTCTGCGGATGGCGGCGTTCAACGCTTCGATCAGACCGGCTTGGCGCGGCGACACCACGTCATTGAGCCGGACCAGCGGCGCGCCCTTGTCCACGTGGATCATGACCGGCTGCAGCGCGCGGAGCCGCTGCTCACGCAGCTGGTTGGTCAGCTCCACCTGAAGCGTGATGTTCGGCCGGCGCGCCAGGCCCAGCGTCACTGCCTGAAGGGCCGCCAGGTAGGAATCGGCTCCGGGCATTTCGGGCGGCGCATATTGCGGGGCGCGCGACCGCACCATCTGGCCCACGTCCCGGTGAAGGTCCAGCGGGAGCAATGGATCGAACGGGTCCTGGTAGGGGCGGTCGTGCAGCGCCCGCAGGCTGTTGCTGGTCTGCTCCATGTGAACGCGGAACAGGCCCTTGTTCACCACAACGCCACGCCGCAGATAAATCTCTTCGAGCAGCGCGCCGACGGAGTCGGCGAAGGCCGGGTCGCGGGCGAAGTGAAGCGTCCATCCCAGGACCGTCCGCTGATCGGGCAGCGCCAGCCCCGCCAGGCCAAGGCTCGAAGCCGCCTCGGCAAACCGCTGCAAGCGGATGCCCTCGATTGTGGCGGCGTCAATGGTCGGCGGCAGTTCCCGCTGGGCTATTTCCACGGCGGCCTGAACCAACTGCCGCAAGGCCGCGCGCGCCTCGTCCAGCACGGCGCTGTCATATTGATAGATAACCGGGAAACGCCGGCTTTCCTCATCCCGGAGGCGTTGGGTCGCCTCCCGGTCGATCGCGTCGAAGGCGATGGGCGCGCGAATCTCGCGCCGCGCGGGCTGCCCCGTTTCCACGACCCAGGGCCGCCAGAAAAATCCCGGCGTGATCAACCACACGATCACCGCAAACGCGGTCACGAACACGCCCGCGCGCAAGGCCCGACGCCGTCGCTGGAACAGACGCCGCGCATACTGGTCCATCACACGGTCTTCTGGCGGCGCGGCAAGGCCCGCATCGATCTTGTCGTTTGCTGGAGGCATGTCGTCGATGGCGCAATGGCGCCCGGAGCGCAACCCTCCCGTCAGGATACCGCTGACGACTATGCGCCGACGGGACGGGCTGAAACAAACGGAAAATCAATCGCGCCCGACCCGCCGGAGGAGATCAACGGCTTAATGGGGGCACCGCCGCCAAGGCCCAATGCGGTGACACACGATACCGCGGCCTCGCAGATTTGTGGCTCAATATGACTCATCCATCTGTCTTGCCACTTGCGGTCTGCCGGAAATCTTTCTCCTGTATATTTGATATTGCTGAATTTGCAATTAAACTGCCAAACTGGCACGCCGTTTGGTAAGCCTGAAGCGCAGTGTCGCCTCGTTGATACGAGAAGATGATCATGTGCGATTCGGCTGGGCGACACACAAAACGGCATTACGCAGCGAATCGGTCGGTCTGCGGCCATCAAGTACGGACGGCCGGTTCTTCGTCAGCCCACGGCAGGGGCGCTCCAACGGCCACTAGCGGCAACGCGAAACGCATAACCACACTCATCATCACAGGCAGGGAGGTCGCATCAATGGCTGCAAAAGTCCAACCCTTGGGCGCCAGAGTTCTGGTCGAACCCAAGAAAGAGGCGGAAAGGAAGACGACGGGGGGCATCATCATCCCCGACACCGCCGGCGAAAAGCCCACCGAAGGCAAGGTTATTGAAGTGGGTCCGGGCCGCCGTCTGGAAGACGGAACGATTATGCCCTTGAACGTCAATAAGGGCGACCGTGTCCTCTACGGCAAGTGGAGCGGCACGGAGATCAAGGTCGATGGCAAGGAATACCTGATCGTCAACGAAGACGACATTTATGGCGTGATCGAGTAAGCGGCGCGCGCGGCGCCCATTCCACACGAACTTTTGAAGACAGGAGAAAGGCCCAATGGCAGCGAAAGAAATTCTGTTCCATGAAGAAGCCCGCAGCGCCATGCTGCGCGGCGCCGACCAGATTGCCGACGCCGTGAAGGTGACGCTCGGACCCCGCGGACGCAATGTTATGCTGGACAAGAGCTGGGGCGCCCCCAAGATCACCAAGGACGGCGTCACAGTGGCCAAGGAAGTCGAACTCAAGGACCCGGTCGAGAACCTGGGATGCCGCATGGTCCGCGAGGCGGCTGAGAAATCCGGCAAGAACGCCGGCGACGGCACGACGACCGCCTGCGTCCTGGCCCAGGCGATCATTCACGAAGGCGCCAAGAACACGGCCGCCGGCGCCAATCCGATCCTCATGCATCGCGGCATGCTGAAGGCCCAGAAGGCCGTCATCGAGGCCCTGAAGAAGATGAGCGTGCCGGTCAAGGGGCGTGACGACCTCGAGAAGGTCGCCACCATCGCCGCCAATGGCGACAGCGAGATCGGCAAACAGCTGGCCGACGCGCTCGAAAAAGTGGGTGAAAAGGGCGTCGTCACCATCGAAGAGGGCAAGGGCCTGCAGACCGAGGTCGATATCGTCGAAGGCATGCAGTTTGACAAGGGCTACGTTTCGCCCCACTTCTGCACCAACGCCGAGAAGATGATCTGCGAACTCGAAGAGCCGGTCATCCTCATCCATGACAAGAAGATTTCCTCGATGAACGATCTGCTGCCGGTCCTTGAGAAGACCGCGCAGGCGGGCAAGCCGTTGCTCATCATCTGCGAAGAGATCGAGGGCGAGGCGCTGGCCACGCTGGTCGTCAATAAGATTCGCGGCGTCCTCAAGGTCTGCGCCGTGAAGGCGCCGGCGTTCGGCGACCGCCGCAAGGCCATGCTCGAAGACATCGCCATCCTCACCGGCGGCAAGGTTATCAGCGAAGAGGCCGGACTCAAGCTCGACCAGACGCGCCTGACGGACCTGGGCAAAGCCAAGCGCGTGGTCGTCGAGAAGGAAAACACCACCATCGTGGGCGGCGCCGGAAGCGCCAAGGACGTTCAGGGCCGCATCCGCCAGATTCAGGCCCAGATCGAGGAAACCACGTCGGACTACGACCGCGAGAAGCTCGAAGAGCGCCTTGCGAAACTGTCCGGCGGCGTCGCCGTCATCAAGGTCGGCGCGGCCACCGAAGTCGAACTGAAGGAACGCAAGGACCTGGTTGACGACGCGCTGCACGCCACTCGCGCCGCCAGCGAAGAAGGCGTCGTGCCCGGCGGCGGCGTCGCGCTGCTGCGCTGCATCGAGGCCCTTGAGGGCGTCGAGGCCCAAGGCGACGAGAAACTCGGCATCACGATTGTCGCCAAGGCCCTGCGCGCTCCGGCCCGCCAGATTGCCGACAACGCCGGCGTCAACGGCGACATCACCGTCGAACGCATTCTCGAGAAGAAGACCAAGACCTACGGCTTCGACGCGCAGAAACTCGAATATACCGACATGATGAAAGACGGCATCATCGA
>Ga0073932_1003556_pt1 | contig 20538 bp, 20 predicted proteins | sample DewCreD2012metaG_FD_76967 | JGI IMG/M metagenome (GOLD analysis project Ga0073932, IMG submission 76967) | Hot spring sediment bacterial and archeal communities from British Columbia, Canada, to study Microbial Dark Matter (Phase II) - Dewar... ...
GTGGACCCAGTGGACTTCACCCGCAAGGGGATTGATTTTCTTGTCCATTTCGTCCACAAGGTCCACGACATCCAGAGGATAGCACGTAGAATCCGATCTTGACTGCCGAATCCAGGATAAAGCAGGCGAAAAACCGGCACAAACTTGCTTTTATTGCATCCGAAAAGCGAACCGGTCCCGGTATTTTCGTTCAATCGTGTCATTTCGCAAAGGCCTCTTTCTTTGTTTTTCTTGATTGCCTTTGGATGCGCCGCGTATGCTATCGTCTGGTTTGTCGGCCTGAAGGAAGGTTATTCATGGATTTGAAGCAGTATTTTGACGCCTTTGGCGCGGAGATGGCGCGGGTGGACGCATCGGCGGTAGGGCGTCTGGCGGACGCCATCGAGGAGGCGTATCGCGCGGGGCGGATGGTATTCGTGATTGGCAACGGCGGCAGCGGCGCGAATGCCTCGCACCTGTGCGAGGATCTGGGCAAAGGCACGCTGACGGATTTCGAGCATCAGAAGCGATTGCGGATCATCAGCCTGACCGACAACACGCCGTATATTCTCGCGTGGGGCAACGACACCAGTTTCGACCGCGTGTTCTCGGAACAACTCAAGAATCTTGCGTCGCCCGGCGATCTGCTCATCGCAATCAGCGGTTCCGGAAATAGTCCGAATATTCTGCGCGCGGTTGAATACGCGAATGGGATCGGCATGAAGACCTTTGGGGTTACCGGTTACGACGGCGGGAAATTGCTTTCGCTCGCGTCGGACAACTGGCACGTGGCGTGCAACGACATGGGCATGGCTGAAGCCGTCCACGGGGTCGTGTTTCATTATCTGACCGGGGAACTCGCCCGGAGATTTGCCTCGTGAAGACGCGCGTAATCGGCATTGAAATCGGCGGCACCAAACTTCAGGCCGCGGTTGGACTTGAAGACGGAACCCTTGAAAAAACGATTCGCGGCGCGGCTCCGCCGGGCGGCGCGGAAGCCATTCTCGGCTGGTTCGAGCAGGAATTGCCGGCGTTGATCCGCGGCGTGAAGGGTATCGATCGCATCGGCGTCGGATTCGGCGGGCCCGTGGACAGCCGAACCCGCAAGGCGCTTGTTTCGCACCAGGTCGAGGGCTGGAACGGTTTTCCGCTCGGCGAATGGTTTGAGGAGCGTTTCGAGTACGAGACTTTCGTGTTCAACGATTCGAATGCGGCGGGGTGGGCCGAGTATCGCCTGGGCGCGGGCAAAGGCACGGAACATTTTTTGTATATGAACATCGGCAGCGGGATTGGCGGGGCGCTGATCATTGGCGGATTGCTGCACGATGGCCAGGGTTTCGGCGCGTCTGAACTCGGCCATACCCAGGTGCCCGATTGGGAGGCGCCGAATCAGCCCCGCAAACTCGAGGATCTGTGCAGCGGATGGTCCATCGAGCGGCGGCAACGGGCGATGCCCGATCCGGACTCGCGATCGCCGTTGGGCCTGCTTTGCGGGGGAAAGTCTTCGAATATTACGTGTGCGATGATCGGCAAGGCCGCGGAACAGGGCGATCCGCGTGCGTGCGCCGAGATCGAACATGTCGCGCACAGTGTCGGTATTGCGTTGGCGAATGCGGTCACGTTGTTTCACCCCGAACGAATTGCACTGGGCGGGGGCGTTCCGCTGATGGGCGAGGTTCTCATCGGGCCGATTCGGCGGTATGCGAACCAGTATGCGTTTGGGCCGTTTCGGAACCGTTTCGAGATCGTGTCGTGCAAACTGGGCGAGTCGGTCGTGCTGGCCGGGGCGATTTTGCTGACAGGCGAAGATGTTGGGTGAATGATTGGGATGGGACATATTGGACATATGGGACGTATGGGATTCAGCGGACCACGCAAAGCACGTGTACGATCCGCCGCATCGAAAGAGACCGTGTTCATAGCGGATGATTGCGCCTTCGCGCTGTCCCATTCGTCCTATCGGTCCCATAGGTCCTTTGGGCCATCGAGCCATTGTCCGCGTTCGGATCAACGCAAGCAGAACCAGACATAACACTATAAAGGAGTTTGGAGCCATGAGACTGAAAAACAAGGTAGCGATTATCACGGGAGCCGGGATGGGCATGGGACGCGAAGCGGCGATCCTGTTTGCGTCGGAAGGCGCAAAGGTTGTCGTATTCGACCTGAACAGGAAGGCCGCGCAGGAGACCTGCAAACTCATCGAAAAAAAAGGCGGCAAGGCCGTATGCGTCGTCGGCGATGTCAGCAAGGAAGACGATGTCAAGAAGGCTATCCAGAAGGGCGTCAAGGCTTTCGGCGGTATGCACATCCTGTATGCGAACGCGGGCGTGCTCTGGAAAGATCGCGATCGATCCGTTATCGAAACCACCGAGGAGAATTGGGACATCGTCCAAGCGATCAATCTGAAGGGCCCGTTCTTCCTCACCAAACATGGCATACCGGAATTGCGGAAGTCGGGCGGAGGATCGATCATTTTGGTCGGGTCCATCTCGGCGCTGGTCGGTTTTACGCTGGCGCAGGATTCCTACACCTGCGCGAAGGGCGCGCTGATTTCGCTGTGTAAATCGCTCGCCGTGCAGTTCGGCCCGGACAATATTCGCTGCAATATCATTCATCCCGGCATGATTGACACGCCACTCCAAGCGCCGTATCTGAATGACGAGAAAAAGGCGGCCATCGCGGATTGCCTTCCGATGAAACGGCTCGGTGTCGCGCGCGATATCGCCAATGCCGCCTTGTTTCTGGCGTCCGATGAATCCAGTTTCATGACCGGCGCGGAAATGATCGTGGACGGCGGCTTCATCGCCACATAATTCCTTCCGGGATGGCCTGATTGCACTCATGCGGCGGCTGAACCAGAGGAAGCCGCCACCCATTTTCATGCGAGGAGTATGGCATGAATGAAGATCGAAAACTGTTGAGCGGTAATGAGGCGGTAGCGCTGGCGTCGCGGGACGCGGGTATAGCGCTGGCGGCGGCATATCCGGGTACGCCCTCCACGGAGATTATGGAGGAAATTGCGACGTTGGGTGGGCCGTCGCAATGGTCGCCCAACGAAAAGGTTGCCTATGAGGTGGCCCTTGGGGCGGCTTTCGGCGGGGCGCGCGCGATGGTAGCGATGAAACACGTCGGGCTGAACGTGGCCGCGGATCCGTTATTTACCTCAACGTACACGGGGGTGAGCGGATCGCTGTTGGTGGTATCTTGCGACGATCCCGGTATGGCGTCGAGCCAGAATGAACAGGATAACCGGCGCTATGCCGTGGCGGCGGGCATACCGATGCTTGAACCGTCCGACTCGCAGGAAGCGTACGATTTTACATTGCTGGCGGTCGAGATTTCGGAACGCTGGCGGTTGCCCGTGATGTTGCGCATGACGACCCGTGTATGCCATTCGAAGACCGTGCTGCGGCCCCGCGGCAAGATGCCGCCGCCGCCCGCCGCGCATTTTGTGCGCGACATTCCGGGCCGGGTGATGATTCCCGCTTTTGCGCGGCCGGCGCACCGGCGGCTTCGCGCAAAACTCGCCGAAATACTGGCGTGGAACGAGTCGGAGGGGCCTCAGGAGGAGATCCGGGGCGATTCCTCGCTTGGCATTGTTTCGTCCGGGGTGGCGTATGTTCATGCCCGCGAGGCGGCGCCCGAGGCCAGTTTCCTGAAACTCGGCATGACCTATCCGTTGCCGATAGATCGGATCCGCGCATTTGTCCAGTCCGTGGAACGTTGCGTCGTCATCGAGGAGAACGATCCGTATCTCGTGGATGCCTTCCGCGCGGCCGGCCTGAACGTCGAAGGGAAGGCAGAGATGTACCGGTTCGGCGAGTTGAATGTCGGCCGGGTACGCCGGATCCTTGCCGGGGACTGTTCGCCCGAATTTGTTCCGCCGCCGGGCAAGCCCCCGCAATTGTGCGCCGGATGTCCGCATCGGACAGCCCTGTCGGTTTTGTATCGGCTGGGCTGCATTATCGCGGGGGATATCGGCTGTTATACGCTGGCGGCGCTTCCTCCTATCGAGGCGATGGACACGTGCGTCTGCATGGGCGCGAGCATCGGTCTCGGCCTCGGCCTACGCCATGTGCTTCCGGACGAGGAGGCGCGGCGCGTGGTGAGCGTTATCGGGGACAGCACATTCGTTCACAGCGGCATTACGGGATTGGTGGAGATGATCTACAATCCGCCGAAGACGGGGCACGTTGTTCTAATCCTCGACAACGGCACGACGGCCATGACCGGCCTTCAGGAGCATCCCGGCACGGGCCGCACGCTCAGGCATGAATCCACGGGGCGTCTGGTGGCCGAGGATCTTGCCCGCGCGCTCGGTATCCGGCGCGTTCATGTGATTGATCCGGTGGCGGAGATGGCCGCGTTTCGGCGTTTGATGGAGGACACGCTGTCCAGCGGGGAGCTCGCGGTTGTCATTGCGCGCAAGCCGTGCAAACTGGCGGAAGGCCGGATTCAGGCCATCCAAGATCCCGCGCAGCCTTGCGGCGGGGAAGGGAGCGCGTGTCATGCGTGACGGGATTGTGACGAATGTTGTGTTTGCCGGTCTTGGAGGCCAGGGCGTGTTGAAGGCCTCGGACATACTTTCGGAGGCGGCGTTCATTGCCGGTTTCGACGTCAAGAAGAGCGAAATCCACGGCATGAGCCAGCGCGGCGGTTCCGTTACGAGCGATGTCCGCTACGGTCCCCGCGTGTACAGTCCGATGGTTCCCGCGGGAAAATCGGATTTTCTGGTGGCGCTCGATAGCATGCAGGTCGCGCCCGCCCGGCATTTTCTCAAAGAGGACGGAATTTTGATTGTACCGGAACTTCTTCTCAAAGAGGAACAGAACTTGGACGATTTGGAAACGGATCCGCCAACACCGATCACGAAACGGGGTCTGAATGTTGCGCTTTTGGGCTTTTTGAGCGTTTGCCTCGATCTGCCTGAATCATGCTGGCGCGCCGCGCTACGCAATAATCTTCCCCCAAAAACGCATGCCGTCAATGACGCTGTTTTCGATTTCGGAAGGGCCGCCGGCATGGCGCGTTCCCCTTTGCGCCCGTAGGATAGCCTGTCCTACGTTTTTATTTTTCGTTTTTGCGGGATTCGAGGTCTTGCCAGCGTTCGTAGAGCGCATCGAGGCGTTTTCTGGCGGAGTCCAGTTGTTCGAGGACCGCCTGTACGCGGGTGTACTCCTGCTCGTAAAAGGCGCATTCGTGGATGCGGCTTTCGATGGCTGCGATTTCGTTTTCGGTATCCAGAACAGCCTGTTCGATGCCCGCCAGTTCCTGTTGTTCCTTGTAGGTGAGCCGGAGCGTGTTGCGCGGGGTGGATTTAGGCGTTGATTTGGCCGGCGTGGAAACGGCAGGGGTTTCGGCGGCCTGTTTTTCTTTGTATAGCCGGTAATCGTCGTAGTTTCCGGCGAGAAACAATAGTTCGCCGGTGTTTTCGAACACGATAAGGTGTGTGCACAGGCGGTTCAGGAAATAACGGTCGTGGCTGACGATGAACGCGCATCCGTCGAAATCGAGGATGATTTCCTCAAGGATGCGCAAGGTGGGCAGGTCGAGGTCGTTCGTGGGTTCGTCGAGCACGAGGACATTTCCACCCTGGAGCAGGCTCTTTGCGAGGGCCATGCGGTTTTTTTCACCGCCGGAGAGGTTGTGCATGGGCATGCGAATGCTGTCGCGGTCGAAAAGGAAATGTTCGAGGTATGCCGGGATGTAGATGCGCCGATCGTTGACGGTCCAGTAATTGCACCCATTCGCGACGTAATCCATGATGGACTGGTTTGGATTGATGTCGTCACGGGTTTGTCCAACATAAAGAAATTGCGTTGTATCGCCGATAAGCACCCGGCCTTTTGTGGGGGGAATTTGGCCCATCAGTGCGCGGAGCAGGGTTGTTTTTCCGCATCCGTTTGGGCCGATGATGCCGATGCGCATGCCCTGTTGCACGATAAGCGAGAAGTTTTTGAACAAAAAATGCCGGTCGAACGCGACACCGAGTTCTTCAATATCCAGGATGCGTTTGCCGAGGCGCGGGGGCCGCGGCATCTCAAACCGGAACTCCCGGTGTTTTTCCGGGGGGCCTTGTTCGACGAGATCGTCGTAGCGCTGGAGGCGGGCTTTCTGTTTTCCGGTCCGGGCTTTTGCGCCGCGCCTGACCCAAGCGAGTTCCCGCCGCAGCATACGCCGGCGCGCTTGTTCGGTCCGGTCCGCGACATCCTCGATTTGGGCCTTGTACTCGAGAAAACGTTCATAGTTACCTGGAAAACTATATATACGACGAGATTCGATTTCGACGATGCGCGTTACGATCATTTCGAGGAAATATCGGTCGTGGGTGACGAGGACGCAACTTCCCCGGTATGCGCGGAGGAAGGATTCGATCCATTCGACGCTTTTGGTGTCTATGTGGTTAGTTGGCTCGTCTAGCATGAGCACGTCGGGCCGCGCGAGGATGGCGGCGGCCAGGGCGACACGCCGCTGTTCGCCGCCGGAGAGGGTTCCGATGACGCGGTTGAGTGGGGGGAGATCGATCGCATGGGCCATGCGTTTGATGTCCACCGCTAGTTCCCATGCGCCGGCGATGTCGAGTTCGTGATGCAGGGCGGCGTGGCGTGATTCGAGGGATCGGCGTTCGGCTTCCTTGATGCCGTGCAGGGCCAGCCGCCGTGCGGCCTGTTCGTATTCGTCCAGCAAGGCGCGTATTTCCGCCTGTGCGTCTTCGAGAACTTGCCCGACCGTTGCATCGTGTGCCAGACGGCAATCCTGGGTCAATAGGGCCGTTCGCAATCCTTGCCGCCGGGTGACGCGCCCTTCGTCGGGTGTGTCCGCGCCGGCGAGAATTCGCATCAGCGTTGATTTTCCGCAGCCGTTTCGTCCGATGAGTCCCAACCGCTCGCCTTCGTGAATCGTCAGGGAGATGTCCTGCAACACGGGTTGCGCGCCGTAGCCCTTTGTGATGGACTGCGCACTGAGAATGGCTTCGCTTGTCGTTCCCGTTCCTGCCATGGACACTCCCGGCGGGAATTGTCCAATAAGCGCGCCGGGCATGTCCAGAGGGTGGGGTGGACGAAGTGGACGAAATGGACGGGATGGACGGGATGGACGGGATGGACGGGATGGACGGGGTGGACGGGGTCCACTATCTGAATGGAGCCTAAGTTTCCGCCTATCCAGTGCAATGGGGTTGCGAGATCTTACAGAGGCATGTGGATGAACCGTGAGGGCATGGCGATGGCGCGATGGCTGGACAGATGGCTGGGCAAGGCGGAGCGGCGCGGACGTACGGGAGGTCCGATGGAGACGTTCCGGACGATTTCGATGGCGGAGGATTCGACGGTGTTCAACCGGTCATTTCCGGGGTTTGTGCCGCTTCCGAACGCGACGCCTTTTTGCATGTTGCAGGTGTACCGGTTTCTTCGGGATGCGATTCCGGACGTGTCGGACGCGATCTGGACGTGGAAGCGGCTTTGCCAGACGGGGTACGACATCGAAATCACGGGGGCGTCGTCGGATGCGGCGAAGCGCCGCGCGGAACGGCTGTTGCGGGAACTGGACCAGCGGGTGAATGGCGGCGATCGGGGGATGGACGGCTTGTTGGATATTTTTCTGGGGTCGCTGTTCACGTATGGCGCGGCGGCGGTCGAAATGGTGCTTTCGCCAAACCGGGAAACGATTGTGGATGTCGTTCCGGTGGATGTGTGGACGGTGCGTTTCCGCCGGGAAAACGGGGTACTCCAGCCGTACCAGGTCCACGACGGGGAGGAAATTGCGCTGCCGCGCGATCGTTTCATTTACGTGGGCATGGACCGGGACGGAACGAATCCGTATGGACGGTCTATGCTTCGTTCCATTCCGTTCGTTGTGAAGATCCAGCAGCGGCTGATGGAGGACATGGCGAAGGCGACGCACAACGCGGGGTGGTCGAAGTTGCACGTGACGTATTTGCCGGAAGAGCGGCAGCGGGGCGAGTCGGCGGAGGCGTACGAGCGCCGGATCGGCGGGAATTTCGAGGCGCTTCGGGCGAAACTGAGCGGTCTGGAAACGGACCAAAATCTGGTGACGTACGACAATGTCCGTGTGTCGGTCATCCAGGGGAACCAGGGCGCGCAGGTTTTCTACGAAAATCACAAGGCGATTGAGGAACAGGTGATTACGGGGATGCACCTGATGCCGATTCTCTTGGGGCGCAATTACGGGACGACGGAAACGTACGGGACCGCGCAGTTCGAAATCATCAACCGGCATGTCGAAGCGGTCAACCGGAGCGTCAAGCGGATTCTGGAGCGGTTGTACAACTTCGAGTTGGCGCTGATGTGGGGCGAGGCCGAGGCGAGGGTGCATATGCGAACCAACCGGACGGTGGACGTGTTGAAGGAAGCCAATGCGCGGGCGAAGGAAATCGCGAACGCGGCGGCGCTGCGGGATCAGGGCTTCGTGGATCACGCGGCGGCGGCGCGAATGCTGGGAATAGGCGAATAGGAGACGCGAAATGGAACTTGAACCTTTTGTATTCCGGCACGAGGGCGTGCTGGTGGGGATGCGGGCGCAGACGGAGGCGGATGGAATCGCGGACGAAGTGAACCGCTTCGCGTTGCGCCCGCTGGGACGCGAGGAATTCGCGGTATTCACACTGGATCTGTGCAACAACCTTGTGGATCGCCATTTCAGCCGGTTTCCCGACGAGGAATTGCGGGCGATCAACGCCATGACGCCGGGGCGTCCGCTGATGGAACGTCACGATTTGCGCGGTACGCTTCCTCGCGGGACGTTTTTCCGATCGGAATTGCACCGTGACGGGGAGGTGTTGTCGGTGCGGCCGGACGTGTACGTGCTTCGGACGCGGGACAATGCGGATTTTATTTTGAACATTGAAGGAGGGGTGTACCGCGAGACGTCAATCGGTTTTTCGTTTCGGCGTCCGGAATGTTCCATTTGCGGCAAGGATTTGCGGACCTGCGATCATGTGCCGGGCCGGACGTACGGCGGGGCGCTTTGTCATTACGTAATGCGCGAGGTGATCGAGGTGATCGAAGGATCGGTCGTGCCGTCGGGATCGCAGGGAACGGGATTTGTGGCGCAGCAACGCCGGTTGAATTTGCCGCAAGCGCTGGAAGCGGGGCGGCGCGGATTTCATGAGCCGGTCGAATTGTGGTCGAAACGCCTTTGGGCGGATGAATAAGGGAGGCGTGATCATGTGGAAATGGACGATTGTTTCCGGGGTGTGCGCGTTGGCGCTGGTTGGAATGGGTTCGGCGCCGCGTTTTCTGGAGGAATTGCGGATCGGCGGCGGCTATCACGAAGCCGTGGACGGCGGTGCGGATTTCGACAAGGCGGGGAACATTTCAACGGACGGAACGGTAGTCGCGGAGAGCGGTATTGAGGCCGGATGCGAAGGGACGGTGCGCGGTGTGGCTACGGTGTGGGATGGCGCAGGGGGGAATGCGCCGGGATGTCTTCGACTGGGCACGGCGAACGGCAATGCGGGATATCTGTTTCTCTCGGATGATCTGGCCGGTCTTCGTGTGAGCGCCACGCTGCCCACGTCCGATACGGATGGCGCATTGCCGGCCAGCGGCAAGTTTCGCGGCACGGGATCGGCGACGGATGCGGTGGACTTGGGGACGGCGGAAGTGTCGGGCGCGTTGCCGGCGTCAAAGGTGGGCAATGGCATCACTGACGCGCAGGTCGCGGATAATCTGACCATCACGTCGGGTGCAATCAACGATACGCCGGTGGGTGCGGCCGTGGCTTCGACAGGCCGTTTTACGAGTCTCCAGGCGACAGGGGATTTGCGGGTGGATGGCGGCGATATCGGTATTTCGTCCGATGCGGATTTGATCGGTCTCTCCCAAAACCTCATAACCGTCCGCGGTTCGCTGGCGGTGGGTATCGAAGATACGACGGCGGGGGCATTGCGGCTGTACGGCGACAATGCCTCGACGGGCGGCTGGATCGCGCTGGAAAACGGCGCGAATTTGGACAGTTCCATCGAGAACTGGACCGTGGGCTGCGGATTGTTCGGGACATTCGCGATCGGCGGAAACGGCGGAACGTCCAACCTGGGCAATGTATTCACAATCAATTCGGGGTCGGGCCATGCGTATTTCACGTATGACGCGACGGTTCAGGGCGGATATCTGAACGTGGGAGCGACCGGCGTCCAGCGCGGGATGGTCTCCGCTTTTGCATCGGGCGGCGCGCCGGGTTGCCTTCGGATGGGAACGGCGAACGGATCGCTGTATTACGTGTTCGCGTCGAACGACGGCGCGGGTCTGCGCGTCAGCGCAACGGCTCCCGCGTCGGATACGGACGGAGCGTGGATGGCGTCGGGTGTGTTTCGCGGCACGGGATCGGCGACGGACGCCGTGGACCTTGGAACAGCGGAAGTGGCGGGTACGCTGGCCGCGTCGAAGGTGGGCAACGGGCTGACGGACGCGCAGGTGAGCGACGCTTTGACGATCAACGGCGGGACCATCAATAACACGGCGATCGGGGCGGCGGTGGCTTCGACGGGCGTTTTTTCACGGCTGACAGTTCATGGGGCGCTTGTTACGAGCAACCTCATGAACGTGACGGCGAACGACACGACGCCGGACGTGGCGAACACGCATCTCTGCAAGATTCCGAATAGCTGGCAAACGGGATACGACATCACGATGTTCGACGGTGGCACGACGGGCCAGGAACTGGTGGTGATCGGCGGCGATTTGGATTGCACGGTAATAGATGGCGGGCATTTGCGCCTGGCGGGGAATTGGACGGCGACGGCGTATAGCACGCTGAGCCTGGTGTTCGATGGGACCGACTGGATCGAAACGGGCCGGTCGGGCAATTGATAAGGATTGCGAATATGTACTGGAAAGTTCGACGGGAAATGCTTGCGGACGACAAGGTGTCGGATCGTGTGGACGGACGCTTTGTATTGCACCGTCACTGCGACGCGGACGGCGCACATCTGGATCTGCGGTTGGAACAGGACGGGTATCTGCTGGGCTGGCGGATTGACGGCGTATCGTTCGATAAGGAGCCTTGGGCGACGGAAAAGGCTCCGCATCCGCCGGCGTGGCTGGAGTGCGACGGGGACGCCGTTCGCGAAGACGCGGGGGTGTATGCGTGGAACGAGCGCGGGACGGATCGCCGGGAGTTGATCCTTCGCGGCGGCAAGGGGACGTGTTCCGTGCGATTCGAGCGCGAATATGGCCTTGCGCCGGATTGCGTGAAAGCGGTTCGCGATGCGTTGCGTTCGTGCGGGGCCAATCCCGTGGATGCCGGATCGCTGATAGCGGACGGTGCGACGGCGCGACGGCGCGCGATCCAGCGCTTGTGTGGGCTGGGCCGTGAATTGGATGGCCCGGCCTTCGATTCGGATGCGTGGAAACGGCTGCTGAAGGGCTTGTCGCTCGAAGAAATTCAGAACCATCTTCGCGCATTCGAGGTACGCTTCGATCGGAAGTATCCGCCGAGTCCTGTCTCGCGCGCGGAGGTGATCGAGGACGAATCGGCGGAGGAGGGTCGCGCGGCGGCGGCGTTCGCCATCGCGAGGGAGTAGGAGGGGTCTAGAGTTTGGGGTTTGGGGTCTGGGGTTTGGCGAACCTCGAACCAAGAACCCATAGGGAGGGATGAGAGACAAAGACTCGAGGAACTCCGATTGTGAGTACGATAACGAGCACGAGAGTCTCCCATATCAAATCTCGGATCTCAAAATCCGCAGACTCCCTACCCCATCCCCCAAACCCCAAACCCCATAACAAACGGCGGCGTTGATATCGCCGCATTACAGGAGAAGAAGAAATGGCACTTGGAGACATTGGAGGCGTGGTGACGGAGTTGGTCATTACATGCCGGACGCCGGAATCGGGCGATGTGGACATCGCGAAGGGCGATGCGTTGAAACTGGCGGGTTCCTACACGGTGACGAACGCGACGGATGCGGAGGACGCGGTGTTCGGGCAGGCGATGGCGGCGACGCAGGAAAACGGCGTCCACATTCCGGTGAAGGTGCGCGGCGTCTGTGTGTTTCCGTACACGGGCGAAACGGCGCCGGTCGTGGACGGCTTGGCGGGCATTCTGGCTTCGGCGACGGCGGGCCGTGTGAAAAAGCCGGCGACGGGCAACGGCGTGGGCATCAACGTGAAGGTGGACACAACGGCGCAGTTGGTCCACGTGCTTCTCTAGGAGGATAAGCGAATCATGGGACATCTCGATGGATTGGTGAAAGAGCGGGTGAAGTTTCTGAGCCAGGACCCGGACCGGCTGCGCGGCCTTCGTGGACGTGAACTGTATGAGTCGCTGGGCCAACTGGGCCTGACGCATACGCATTATTTCCGCGCGTTGGGCACGAATGTTCAGGACTACTGCGCACAGGAATTCGGGATTGACGTGAGCAAGATCACGGTCGAACGGTTCTTCCAGTCGGATCCGAATGCGAAGTGGCTGTTTCCGGACATCGTGCGGGAGGCGGTGCTGGCGGGCATCCGGCGGCGTCCGGCGTACCGTTCGCTGATTGCGCGGGACGAGCCGGTGCCGGGCACGGCGTACGATATTCCGTACGTGGTGGAAAACGCCGAGGAAGAGGAGCCGCGCGTGGTGGCGGAAGGCGCGGCCATTCCGGAAGCGGAATTGACGTACGGCGACCGGGTGGTCCGTCTGACGAAACTGGGGCGCGGCGTAATCGCGTCGTACGAGGCGATCCGGCGCATGTCGGTGGATTTGCTGCGGGTTCACTTGCAGCGGATCGGCGAACGGATGGGCCGGCAGTACGACTATGTGCTCGCGGCAACGCTGGTGGCCGGCGACGCGCCGGACGGCGCCAACGCGGCGACGGTCGTGAACACCGCGACGGCGAACGCGTGGGCCTATGACGACATCGTGGCGGGATTTCTGAAACTGGGCGTCGAGCACTATTTCACGCCGACGCACATGCTGGCGAACGCGGACCTGTGCAAGACGATCCTGGGTATGGACGAGTTCAAGGATGCGGCGGTGTTCGACTTCGCGAAGACGGGCAATCTGCCGTCGCCGCTGGGCATGAAACTCGTGCCGATGGAAGACCAGCCGGCGAACACGCTGACGATTCTCGACGCGAATTACGCGGCTATCAAACTGACGGAACAGGATGTGCTGGTCGAAAGCGACAAGCTGATCAACCAGCAATGGGAGCGGACGTATCTGACGACCGTCACGGCGTTCGCGGTGCTGTATCCGAAGGCCCGCGTGGTCGTGAAGAGCGACTGGAGCTAATGCGGGGGGGGGGGTTGGGGCTTGGGGTTTGGGATTTCCCAGGTCTCACCCCTCCCCAAACCCTATACCCCATACCCCAATGAAAGGCGGTGGAACATGGCGAATTTTGCATCGGAATCGGACGTACGGCTGGCATTGCAGGTGAACGACGCGGTAGCGGTTCCTTCGGCGTTGGCCGAGGCGAGCATCGCGGCGGCGCACGACGCATTGCTGCGCCGGATCGATCCCGCGCTGGAGGGGGGTGTGCCGCCGTCGGCCGTGGTGCGCGGTGAAGCATTCCTGGCGGGGGCCTATCTGTTGCGGTCGCTGGCCGCGAAAGATGCGGTCGAACAGAAACATCTGGCGATAGGCAGCCAGCGCATCGAGGCGGGTGCGCGGCATTTGGCGCTGACGGTCATGGCGGACATGCTGGAAGAAGAGGCGTGGAAGACGCTGGCGCCGTATGTAAAGGATTGCGCGGGACGCGAAGCGGCGGCCGCGACGGATTCCACGGCGGTTCTTGGGGGGCGTAGGCCATGGCCATTACGTTGGGAACGGTGACGTTCGACGAGAGGCATACCACGGTGCAGGAGAAGCACGAGGAAACGGGAGGCCGGGATGCGCGGAAGATCGCGATTACGGGCATGATCCTGGGCGAGGCGTCCGTCGAGGCGATCGAAGCGCGGCTGGATTCGATTCTGGATGCGGCGTCGGAATCCGGCCTCGCGGCGCTGTCGCTACGTCCGGGACGCCGTCTGTGGGTTCGGCGCATGGCTTTTTCACGCGAAGTGGCGCATGGGCCGCTGGCGGGATCGTTCACGCTTCAACTGGAAGCGCCGGATCCGTTCGAGGAATCCCTCGCCGTTCACGAAACGGACTGGGCGATAACCGCTTCGGGCGATATGATCGAACTCGCGGCGTCAGGCAATGCAGCGTCGCGGACGGTCATCGAAATCACCGCGACGGGACGCCTGGTCAATCCGTCCGTGAGCGACGGATCGGCCACGCTGGTGTATGAGGGGATTGTCGAAGCGGGCCATACGCTCGTCATGGACGGCGTCCAATCGCGGGTGTTGCTCGATGGAGAAGACGTGACGCCTTACACCTCCGGCACATTTCCGCGGATTGCCCCGGAAGGCACGATATTAACCTATCGCGACGACGCTTCGAGCGCGCATGCGTGCGAGGCCGTGGTGTCGTATCGCGACCGGTGGTGGTGACGGCCATGATGTACCGGATCGAAGTGTTGGACCCATCGGGCCGCCGCGTCGCGGTATACGACGAGGTGGCACTGCTCGAAGCGACTCGCGGCGCACCGGACGAGGCGGACCGCATCGCGGGCATCGTGCCGGCGGCGGCGGAACTTGGCATCGGCTATCGTGTGCGCGTGTGGATTGAAGGCCGTCTGTTCTGCGAAGCGCCGGTAACGGCGGTGAATCCGCAGTGGGGCGACATGCGGAAATTGATTCTTGACCGATATGTGACGTTTCACGAAATGCTGGCTTTCGAGGCCGAACGCACATGGGCGGACGCGGATGGAACCGTTTCAGCGGGCTTCGCGAACGCGGCCATCGGCGATATCGTCAAGGCGCTGATCAATCGCGCGCCCGGTCCTGTGCATTACCGGGTCGCGCACGGATCGTATCCGGACGGCGCGCAGCGGGAGTGGGACAAATTTCTCGCGCGGAAGACGGCGGAGAACGAAATGGAAAGCGGCGGCATCGGCGCGGGCCAGTGGATCGGACCGGACCGCATTGACGCGGGCAATGCTTATGCGAAGGATGGCGACACGATATCGGGGTTGATCGTGGACGGCGCGGCGTGGCCGGACCTGCGGCTCATGTTGGTTGACACCGAGGAGCCGGTTCGAAACTCGCACGCACAGCACATCCATCCGGAAACAAGTGATTGGACCGATGCGCGATACGCGATCAGCGGCTACAAGGCGCGTGCCGATGCCGCCACAGCCGCGTTGCAGGCCCTTATCGAAACGAAAGGCGTCGAATATATCGAGTTGAACCCACACCGCGACGTAACAGGCGTATTCGACGACCGGGTGGACCGGTACGGGCGGTATCTCGGCCTGGTGTACGGCGGCGGGGAATGCTTCAACGCGGCGATAGTCGAGATGGGCCACGGAACGGTGTATTTGTGGCAGGACGGGAAATTTCTGGATCCGAGTCTCGAACTGAAGGATTTCTTTTCTTACGCGGGGTTGAACGAGGATTCCATCGAACCGGTCGCGACGGTGTTGTCGGGCTACGGCGCAACAGGGAGCCTTTTCGAAATGCTGACGCAACTGGCTTACCTTGCGGAAGGGTGCGTCTGGTCCATTGGTCCTGGCATGGCGATTACGTTCCGGCGCGCCGCCGTGGACCGTGTGCTGTATTACGAACCGGCGGCGATGGGCGCCGGTCTTGCCGCGGATGCGAACGGTCTTGCGAACGTGTTGCATTTCAGCGGCAATCCGATGCTCTCGGGTTTGTCGAAGACATACCGGCGGCACGTAAGCATGATCCAGTATGGCGACCGCGTCGCGCGGTTGCGCTGCAATGCGATCGCCTATGCGGACGATGCCGATCGCTTCGCGCGAGGCCTGCTCGACGACATCGCATATCCGGGCCGAAACGGATTCGTTCAGTTTCATGCGGGCAACACAACCGTGAGCCAAGGCGACCTCGTGGAATTACGAGGCGCGCCGTTGCGGCGGCTGGATCCGGCGGCTGTGGACGAATGGGGCGGGCGGTTCCCGGGCCGGATCGTGGCGCGCGCGCGATCCGTCACGCACCGATTTTACGGGAAACACGCGCGGACGATCGTGCGATTCGAATCGCCGCTGCGGACGGTTGCGAATCCGTTGTCGTTCATGGCGCGCGGGCAGGATTCGGCGGCGGAGTTATATCAGTTTCGGCTGGACGATACGGCGATTGGGCTGGACATGGGATACCACTTGGATTGATTTCGGATTTCGGATTTCGGGTTTCGGGTTTCGCATTCAAGCGAAGGATGAAAGATGAAGGATGAAGAACCCCAGACCCGAAACCCGAAACCCGAAACCCCGATTTACGAGGAGAACACAATGGCGATAAAGGGCAGCAGTTATACAAAAACGACGTGGACGTTTCAGGAACGGCCGGTGTCGTCGTCAAAATTGAATTTGTGGGACGACCGCATCGAAACGGCGCTGGAATTGGCGTTCTGGCTTCTCAATCTGGCGTGGGGCGGCGGCAGCGGCGTGTTGCGCGGCGCGACACCCAACGATTTGAAGGTCGAGGCAAAATCGCCGCCGGGCATGACGGTCACGGTGAAACAGGGTTATGCGTTCATCGCAAAAATGCCGTTCAAACTCGCGGCGGATACGGACACGCCGACGTTCACGCCGCCTGTGGCCCATCCGCGTGTTGACTTGGTGCAGGCGCGGCTGGACACGTGGGGCGTAAGTGTGAAGACGGGCGCCGAAGCGGCGTCGCCGTCGCCGCCGGCCACGGACGCGGACTGTATCGCGCTCGCGCGCGTGTATCTGCGTCCGGGCATGACGTGCATCAAGGACGCCGACGATTCGGCAAACGGGTATTTGACTGATGTGCGCGCGTTTTTGTAGCGGGCGCAACGACGTGGCGCTGCTCGCGCGTGTTGACGGCGAGGCCATGAGTCACTTCAAGCTGCGTGAATTCGAAAACGCGGACGGACTGGCAATGGTTCACGCTTCCACTCTCGAATCGCTTGAGCGTGTGCGGCGGGATCTATGCGCCGAAGCGGGACAAGACGTGTGGGTCATCGTGAAGGACGCGGTGCGGACGCCGGCGGATCTGGAGCGGCTCGCGCGGCGTCTGGGTTGGACGGATGAAGGCGGAGTTGTGGCGCGGCGATCGATGCACCTCGCCGAGTTCGGCGGAATCGCGGTGGATTTGACGGCGGTGGCCGCGGCGACGCGCGCCCGGATTCCGCAACGCGTGCTTGGCAATGCGTGCCGCCGCCATTTCGATTGGGTGAAAGACGACTACGCGGACGGCCATGTGCATGCGGACAACCGCGAGCGCGGAGGGGCCGCCGCAAACGAAAGGAAACGAACATGACGCTTGGACACGTGCTGCAATCGGATGCGGCGTTGACGTTGATTGGCGGCCTGGTCGGCCTGGCATGGACGGCGTTCCGCTCGAGCGATCTGCTGCGGAATGCGCGGAACCGGCGTTTCGACAAGGCGGTGGAAGCGCTTGAAGCCGGCGTCGAATTGACCTACCGGACCTACGTGCAGGCCATCAAGGAAGCCAAAGCCGACGGCAAACTGACCCATGAAGAGGCCCGCGAAGCGCGGCGGCGCGCACGCGACGCGGCCATCGAATACGGGCGCACACAAGGCATCAACGTGCTGGATGAACTCGGACCGGCCTTCGTTGACCTCTGGATTGCGAAACTGGTCAAACGGCTCAAGGCGAAATGAATTGGCGCCGGTGGAAGAGGGGACAGGGAGGACAATAGACCTGTCCTTCATCCATCTCATGACCGAAAGACCGTGTATAAACCTGGATTCGTCCATCGAAACCCAAGTCCTGTGCGCCAGTAGTGGACATCGTGGACCTTGTGGACGAAAGAATCAAGAAAACCAATCCCTTTTGGGTGAATCTGTGTCCACATGGTCCACGACGTCCAGCAATTGGACCTTTACAGTCAGCATCTATCAAGAACAACCAGAAATTTTTGGACAACTTGCGTAACCAAAGTGAAATTCAATGATTTAGCGAGCACGAAAATCGCGGGGTTTTAGAGCGATTACGATGACGATGACGAACACGAGCACGAAAAAAGACTGGGTTGTGGGCAAAGCCCACGTTGGATGCGTTTGTCCTGGCTACAGACCAGCCCTTCCCGGTCAGTCGAAGACCACGTGGCGCAGACGGTTGAGTTTGCGCAGGCATGCCGAAAAAACCTTTACGCAGACTGGACCGTCTGCGCCACGCTGCCGGGCTGTTTTTTTGCCCAAATGTTGCCAAATGTTGCCAGTTGACAGGAAACGTTGCATGGCATACACTGGGTGCGGTTGGAGTGAATGCGGATTGTCAGGCTTGGTTACGGTAAAGGGGATGGCCATGAAGAAAATAGTTGGTTTTGCCGTTGTGACGGTTGCCTGTGTGATGGGCGCCATGCCTTTCGCCGGGGCGGAAGAATTTACCGGCAAGGTAACGTCGGTTTCGTCCGGCCATATTCTTCAGGTCGAACATGACGGCAAACGTGAATTGGTTGTCTTGGACGGGGTCAAATCGCCCGATTCCAAAACACCGGAAGGCAAACAGGCCAAAGCGTTCGTCGCCAACCGGGCGCTCGATCAGGATGTGAAGGTTGTGGTGGTCAAACGTTCGGACCGCATCGTAACCGGTACGGTTTTTTTGCCGGATGGGACCGATTTGGCGCAGTGGGTGCTTGGCGAAGGCATGGGAACGTGGAACCGGATAACCGCGCCGGACAATACGCGCTACCGGGATTTGGAGGCCGGGGCTAAAATGCAGAATCTCGGCTTGTGGGGACTCGACACGGTCCCATCTAAAAAAACGAGGACGCCTTCGGGCAGACCGCCCGGGCGTGTCGAAGCCGGATCCGATGGCGATTCGGGTGAAGCCGCAGAGCCGGCGGCCGCAGGCAAGAAACCCAAACTCGTATTGCGGGGCGATGCGGATGTGGCCGAAGCGGCCCGCGCCGAATTCGAACGGGAACAGCAACTGGTGGCGGAAGAACAAGCGCGGATTCGCGCCGAACAGGAACGGCAGATCCAAGAGGAGGAAAAGCGGATCGCCGAGGAACAAAAAAAGGAGGAAGCCGCCCTGATCAAGGCGGAACAGGAGGCCTTGATGCAGCAAGGCATCATGCCATATCCCGCTCCCATACCACCGCAATAATTCGGCGTGGGTGGTGTTCGTGCGGCGTTGGCTTGTCAATTTGGGGTTACTGGGCGCGGGTATTGCCGTGGCGTTCGGCATCAGTGTGGCCGCCGATCGCGCGGCGGCCTTGTGGGTGGATGCCAATCCGCTGCCCGCCAGTTTGGAACTGGTGTTTCCGCCCGGTTCTGAAATGGTATACGCCACCGGTGAATTTCAGTATACCGTGCGCATCAACCGGTACGGGTACCGCGACGTGGATCCGCTGGCCATTCCCCGCGGCGCCTACCGCATTCTGGCGCTGGGCGATTCGTTCACCTATGGATTCGGTGTCGAGGCGGAACAGACGTGGCCCAAACAACTCGAAGCGATTTTACGCGCGCGGGGATGCCATGCCGCGGTAATCAATCTCGGCAAACCCGGCGCGGATCCGGCTTTTTACGCAGAAATCGCCGAGCGCGCGATTCCGGTGCTCAAGCCGAACCTGGTCGTGACGGCCCTGTTGCAAACGGACGACATGATCGGAGATCCGCCCCGGATCAATCCGGCTCCTTCCTGGATTGTTCTGGCCGCAAACCGGCTATGGCCCCATCTGCTTCAATACGTGCAGGAACGCCGGGGTGTGTTGAAACCCGCCACGGCCTTACAGCCCGTCCGCCCGCCCCTGAAAGCGGATGCGGAGAAAAATCGTTCCGATCAAGCCGGCGCCGCGCAGCAGGTGCTTGAAAAAATGAAACCGGCGCAACGCGCCCGGTACGAATCCCTCGATCCGGAAGTGCGGCAGGCTTTTGAAACCGGGAATCTGAATCCCTTTGTGATCAATGTCGCGACCGAATATCCCGGTTTGCTTCGAGATGCGGCCATTCCCGGCGAAACGCATGCGAACACGTCGGCCATCGGCGCGGTGGCCGCTCATCTCATCCGCATACACGAGGCGGCGATCCAGAACGGCGCGAAAGTACTGGCCGTTTCCGTTCCGTTGGGCGCGTATGCCAACGAGGCGGCGCTGGAGGGGTACCGGCGCCTCGGCTATGTCTGCGATCCGGCCATGCTCACCTCGGACGAGCCCGACGAAGCCATTCGTGCGGCGTGCAACCGGGCGGAAATACCTTTTGCCGCGGTCACACAGGCCTTTCGGGAACATCGGACGGAATCGGATCTCTATTACGCACTGGATGGGCACTTTACGCCGAAAGGCCACCGGTTGTTTGCCGAACAGATTGCGCCCGCCATCCTCCAGGCGATGGGAAGATGAGGCTGCCGTCTATCCTGTGCCATAATGAACCTTGAATGCGGCCCAGCCGCAACGTCTCGGACAAGTGTATGATCCTGGATTCGGCAGTCAAGATCGGACTCTACGTGCTATCCTCTGGATGTCGTGGACCTTGTGGACGAAATGGACAAGAAAATCAATCCCCTTGCGGGTGAAGTCCACTGGGTCCACAATGTCCATCTCGTCCATGGTTTGGTCGAAAGA
>Ga0073932_1003557_pt1 | contig 20527 bp, 16 predicted proteins | sample DewCreD2012metaG_FD_76967 | JGI IMG/M metagenome (GOLD analysis project Ga0073932, IMG submission 76967) | Hot spring sediment bacterial and archeal communities from British Columbia, Canada, to study Microbial Dark Matter (Phase II) - Dewar... ...
AAGTTGTTGCTGTTTGTCTTTGAATGTTTGCATAATTCATTCTATTTGACGGTCATAGTCACTTCAAGTGGCTTTGAACATATTTCTGTGCGCAAACGACGCGACTTTTTGCGCCGGAATCAATGTTCAAAAATGCCCGGAGGAACGCCATGGCCGAAACCGCGATGCGAAATGCGCCCTGCCCGTGCGGCAGCGGCAAAAAATATAAAAGTTGCTGTCTGGAAAAGGATGCGGCGCGCGCAGGCGCGGCCAGACGGAACAAAACCCTGCTCATCGCCGGAGGCGTGGCGCTGATTGTCATCCTGCTCTTCGGCGGTCTGGCGGTTTACTCAAACACACGGCCCGGACCGTATGATGATTTCGCAAAATGCCTGACGCAAAAAGGATTCAAGATGTACGGCGCGTCCTGGTGCAGCCACTGCACGGACCAGAAAACCATGTTCGGCAAATCCTTCAAGTTCGTGGATTATGTGGAATGCGCGGATCCCGGAGGCGGCGGCGTGCTGCAAAAGTGCAAGGATGCGGGCGTGGAAAAACTGCCTACATGGTTCGTGCCCGGAGACCGGAAGATTCCGGGCGTGATGCCGATGTACGACCTGGCCGCGCGCAGCGGGTGCGCGCTCCCGGAAACAGACAGATAGCCGGATGACGCCCCTGGAGAAAACACTGGACGATGTGCGCGTGCCTCCCGCGGTGGCGGCATACCGGAGCGCGGCGCGCATTTACGATGCGGCGCTGGAGCCGCCCCTGCGCGGCATGAGGCGCGCGGTGAGCGCGCTGGCCGGAGCCGGGCCGGGCATGCGCGTTCTGGATGTGTGCTGCGGCACGGGCAAACAAGCGCGCCTGCTTGCGGACACGGGAGCGGATGTCGCCGCCGCGGACATGTCCCCTCACATGCTGCTCAAGGCCCGCGCGCGCGCGGGCAGCCGCATGAATCTGCTGCTCGCGTCCGCGGACCGGCTGCCGTTCGCGGACGGCGCTTTCGACCTTGTGCTCAACTGCCTGTCCCTGCACGAGATTCCGGAATCCCTGCGCCACGCCTTTGCCGCGGAGATGCGGCGTGTGGCGCGGCCCGGCGGCCGCATCATAATCATGGACTACGGCACGCCGGAAAAAGCCGGGCTTGCGGACCTGCCGTTTCACAGCGCATGCAGGCTGGCCGAGCGCGCGGCCGGGGGCGCGCACTACCGGAACTATCGCGACTGGATGGCGCGGGACGCCCTGCGCGGTTTCGCCGCCCGAGCCGGGCTGAACGGCCAGCTCCATATTTATTACGGCGGCGCCATGAATGTGCTCGTCGCGCAGCCCGCCGGATCCTGATCCTCCGTGTTTGTGTATAATGAATGATGCGGCCCGCCGGCCCGGGGCCGCTTTCTCGACATGATGAAAAAACATGGCGGCATGACATCTCTCCGGCGCGCGGCCCGCGCTTTAGCGGCCTGCGCTCTGGCTTTGTTCGCATGGTCCGCATGCGCGCGCGCCCAAGGCGTGCCGGGCATCCGCACAATCCTTCCGGATTCCGAATCGCATTACCGGGTTGCGGACACCTGGGCGTCCACGGACCCCGCGGGCTTGAGCCTGGCCCTGGCCGGTTTCGGGCACATTGACGCAGCCCGTTACGCCGAAGCCGAGTCGTGCCTGCGCCCGGCTCTGGAAATGGGACGCGATGCCCAGAACCCGCTGGTGCAGGCCGTGGCGTGGTTCGGCCTAGGCCGCATCCACGCGGCGCGCGCGGATTATGCCGCGGCATTTTCTTCCTTCGCCACAGCCGAATCCCTGCTCAAAACCGGCACCCCGGAACAGCGCGCGTATCTGGCGCAATTGTACACGGCCTGGGCCGGCGCGCTGCTGGATACGGATGCGCCCCTGGCGGCGGTTTCGTTCCTGGACGCGGCGTCGCAGCTCGCCGCCGCCATGCGAGAAAACAGCGAACGGGTGGCCCTGGACATCCAGTTTCAGCGCGCGCGCGTGCAGGACTATTTCGGCCGCGCCCCGGACGCTCTGGGTCTGCTCGAAGACAACCTCAAACGCGCCGTGAAGCTCGAAGGCCCGAACGCCGTGCGCACGGCGCGCGCATGCATGCTCATAAGTTCAATCCACGCGCGCGCAGGGCGGCCCAACGACGCCTGGGATTACGGCTACGAAGCCCTGCGCATTTTTGAATCCGTTCTTGGCAAAAAACACCCGGAAACCGCGCGAGCCTACGCCGCGCTGGGGGACCTCGCGCGCACTTCCGGGGATTTCGCCTACGCCGCGCAGCTGCTCCAGCGCGCCATGGACGCGCAGGAGGAGCTTCTCGGCCGCCAGCACCCGGACCACGCAGCCACATCCGCAGCCCTGGCCATGCTCTATCTGGCCACGGACCGCTATGAGCACGCGTTGTCCGCCCTCTCCCACGCCCTGGAAGTGGACGAGCGCGCGCTTGGCGCGCGCAGCCTGGCCGCGGCGCGGGACCGGCATTATCTCGGAATCACTTACCGCGAGCGCATGCGCCTGTCCCTGGCCGCGGATGAATTGACTAAAGCGCTGTCCCTGAAGCAGTCCCTGCTCGGCAACGCCCACCCCGCCGTGGCCGATCTCATGGCCGACCTGGCCGCAACCCTGCAACTCAAGGGAGACGCGGACGCCGCGCTGGTTCTGCAAAAGCAGGCCATGGCCCTGGACGCCGCGCGCGCATCGGACACCGAGACGGACAGCGCGAACTTCAACAATGTGGCGGCGCTGCTGTTCGCGCGGGGCGACGCGCAGGCCGCGGTGGAGCGCTTCGAGCAGGCTCTTCGCGTGGAACGCGAGGCCACGGACGCCGCGCCCCTGCGCATGGCCGCAATATACAACAACCTCGCCTCCGCGCACCGCGCCGCAGGACACATCGAGGCCGCGGCTTCAGCTTACGAGGAAGCGCTCAAGCTCATCCGCTGGTCCCTGGGCCTGGACAATTACATGACGGCGGACGCTTTCTTCAACCTGGCCGAATGCCGCCGCGAACTGGGCGACGCGGACGAGGCGGAAAAAAATTACAAATATTTTCTGCGGGTCACATACCCCACGGATCCGCGCGCCCGGTCCGCGCGCACATGGCTCGAGGAAACCGGCCGCCTGCGCGAGCCGGAACCCGCGCCGCCCAAACTGCCGCGCTTTCTCGGCCCGCAGTCCACGGCGCACAACGAACCGGATTACATCCGCGGCGAGCAATGACCCGGCGCCGGGCCGCGGAACACGGCGCGCCGGCGCGCTGTTCCTGTTTTTGCGCCGCGAGGCGCTCATCCGCTCTTTCATGAAAAGGACGCCATGACCCAAACGCACGAAACGCTCACAACTCCGGAAACCAGGCTCGACGGCGTGAACCGCGTGTTTTTCTGCGTCGCCCCAAGCACCATCAACCCGCAGTTCGCTTCGTACTATCCGCCCCTGGGCCTGCTGTACCTCGCCGGAACCGCCGAGGCCATGGGCAAGCATGTCACGGTGTACGACGCGGCCCTCAAGCGCGATTCCATCGAAAAAGCCGCGGACACGATTCTGGCCGCGGACCCGGACCTGGTGTGCATCACCTGCTTCACCGAAACCCGGTTCGACATGCAGCTCCTGGCGGCCGAGATCAAGAAACGGCGCCCGCAAATCTGGATCATCGTGGGCGGCCCGCATGTGAGCTTCACCTGGGAAGACACCCTGCGGCACACGGCCGTGGACCTGGTGGCCATCGGCGAGGGCGAAGCCGTGATCCGCGAGTTGCTGGCCGGCAAACCCCTGTCCGAAGTGCCCGGCATTGCGTACCGGCACGACGGCGGGATCGCGGTCAACGACCGCCCCCCGCGCGTGCAGGACCTGGACACCCTGCCGCCCCCGGCCCGGCACCTCATTGACATGCGCGCCTACCCCAGCGCACGCCCCTACAAAAACCGCTGCACGCAGGTCAACACCAACCGCGGCTGCCCCTTCGGCTGCGCCTACTGCAGCGCCACTCATTTCTGGGGCCGCAAATCCACGCAACTCTCCGCCGAAAAAGTCATCGAGCGCATCACTCACATCCACGACACCTACGGCTACGATGTGATTTTCTTTTACGACGACGAGTTCCTGGTCAACAAGGACCGCGCGCTCAAGCTCATGAAACTGTTCCGCGAGAAGACCCCCTGGCTCAAGTGGATCACCAGCGTGCGCTTCGACAGCCTGAACGACGAACTGCTCGAGGAAATGGGCCGCAGCGGGTGCCAGCAGCTCAACTTCGGCCTCGAAACCTTCAACCCCAACACATACAAGCTCATCCACCGCAAGGTGAACTACGAAAAGGCCCGGCATTTCATTGACAAGGCCATCCGCAGCGGCGTGAAGCAGGCGCAGATATACCTGCTCATCGGCCTGCCCGGAGACGACCCCGCAGGCCTGCGCCGCACCTTTCTCAAGGCCCTGTCCCTCAAGGCCACTTTCATCTCAACGCAGATTCTGCGCGTGTACCCCGGCACCATCATAGACACCTACGCGCACGAAAAGCGCGTGCTCCCCGAGGGCTTCCACTGGTACGCCCCGTACCGGGACGGCATGCCCAACCTGCCCACAGTGCCTATCTACGACGAACAGCCCCGCGCACTGCTCGTGAAGCAGTACAAGTTCCTCGCGTTCTATCTGCGCGTCACATCTCTGCTGCGCCGCAACATGCCCAAGAGCCTGCTCGCGCTCTACATTCCCCTGGATGTGTTCGCATTCCGGGTGGCGAGCAAGTTGAGCGGCCTGTTCAAGGGCGGCGCGGACACTGCGGAGCGCGCGGCCGCCGATTAACTTTTCCGCACCTCTCATTTGCGCGATTGCACGACCGGCCTTTGTTGCTCTATCGCCGGTTTCATGCCATGATGTATCCGTGCCGGAAACGACGCAACCCCACACGCCCCTGCCCCGCGCCATGATTGCGGCCGTGGCTGCATGCCTGCTGTTCTTTTTCGCCCACGCCGCCTATTGCGCCCGAATCAATTCCGTGACAGCGGATGAATTCGTGCATGTGCCCGCTGGCTTGAGCGTGTTGCAGACCGGCAGCGCGCATCTGGACCATCAGGGCAGCCCGCCCCTTGTGCGCGCGTTCCAGGCCCTGCCCCTGCTCGTTCTGAACCCCGCCGCGGACTATGAATCCGAGGCTTTTACACAGGATTTGAAATACGCGTTTTCGTGGGATTTCATGCGGCGCAACATGAACCGGTACCACGCGCTGTTCTTCTGGCCGCGCATGATGGCGGCGGTTCTGGGCGCGCTGTGCGCGCTGCTGGTTTTCGCGGCCGCCCGGTCTCTTTACGGCAATCTGGCGGGCTGCGCGGCCCTGGTCCTGTTCTGTTTTCTGCCCGAGGCGGCCGCGCACGCGTCTCTGGCCACCGTGGACATGGGCGCGGCCATGCTCACCTTTGCGGCGTACTGGTTCTATCTGCGGTTTCTGGAATCGCCGGGCGGCGCGCGCGCCGCGGCCGCGGGCGCGGCCGCGGGCATGGCCATGCTGGCGAAATACAGCGCGGGCCTTATCGTGCCCGCCATGTTCGCGGCCACGGCGCTCTATCATGCCGCGGGGGTTCATCGCCGCTGCGGCGCGCGCATGGGCCGCGTCTGGTCCGGATTCGCGCTGGCTTGCGCCGTGGCGCTGCTCGTGGTGAACGCGGGCTTCGGGTTCGAAGACTCGTTCCTGCCCCTGGCGCACAGCGGCGCGCAAAGTCCGCTGCTGTCCGCTCTGGCCAACGGCCCCCTGGGCCGCGTTCCTTTTCCGCTTCCGGCCCTTTTCGTGGACGCTCTGGATGCGCAGTTGTTCAAGAAAGATTTGTATTTCGACTATTTTCTTCTTGGCCGGTTGAGCAAACAGGGATTTCCCCACTATTTCGTTGTTGCGCTGGTTTTGAAAACGCCGCTGCCTTTTCTGGTCCTGGCAGCGTGCGCGGCGCCGCGCCGCGGGGCGCGCTTTAAGGAAGTTGCTCTCTGGATTCCCCCGCTTCTGTTTCTGCTGGCGTTTTCCCTGTGGATTAAAGTGGACCTGGGGGTGCGGTACATGCTGCCCGCCATGCCGTTCGCCGCGGTTCTTGCGGCGGGCGCGCTCGATCGCGTGCGGCGCTGGCGGCCCGCGCCCGCGGCCGCGCTCCTGGCCCTGCATTGCGCGGCCCTGCTGTTCGTTCCTGGAAACCCGCTGGCCTATTTCAATTCCCTTGCGGGCGGCGACGCGCGCAAGCGCCTTCTCCTGGTGGAATCCAATCTTGACTGGGGCCAGAATCTGGCGCGGCTCAAGAGATACATGGACGATAACGGGATAGAGAGCGTGCGTCTTGCGAGCTACACCCTGGCCGCGCCCGCGGCGTACGGCATCGAGTCGCAGTGGGCGCCGTGCGAGCCGGCGCCGGGCATAATCGCCGTGAGCGCCAACCACCTGGCGGGAGTGGATCCGTTTCTGAACCGCCCGCGCGACTGTTTCGGCTGGCTGCTGAACCGCAGGCCCGCAGCCATCCTCGGGCACGGCGGCCTGTATGTTTACGACACCCGCGACATCGAGAAATAGATGCGCCCGATGCTATTCGGCGTCTGATTTGTTTCCGGCGCCGTGCGGTTTTCTCGCGTCAGGAACGGGCGGATCCGGGGGCAGGGGTTCGCCCTTTTTGAGCGCCCCGATATCGCGCAGCCAGGTTTCCGCGGCTTTGCGGCCCTTTTTTCTGTCCAGCGGTTCGCCGGATTCACGCGCCTGCTTCAGGACCTCGATAAGCCCGCTCTCCATGGCCTCGCGATCCGGGGCCAGCTCGCGCGCAATCAGCATGTTCACATAAGCGCTGTAATACCGCTGCTGCCGATCCAGATAGATGCGCGCCAGGGCCGCGTAGGCATAGGGGTTCATGGGATCCATGTCAATGCTTCGGATGAGGTGCTGTTTGGCGAAAGCGTAGTGCTGCGGCTTTTTGTCGTAGAGATCCAAGGCGATCACAAACGCCTGATTCGCGAGGGTGCGCTGGAGCGCGGGATCGCCCTCGGCTTTTTCGTGCGCCTCGGTGAGGATGAGCACGGCGGAGGCATAGTTTCCCTGGCGATGTTGCGCGAGGGCGTAATAATAAAGCGCCACGGGGTCACGGCCCGTGTCGTCGGCCATGCGGGACCAGAATGTGGCGTTGTTGCGGAATGCGAAAATGTTCTCGCGCGCGGCCGCGCATGCGGCGGCGAGCACAAGGATTGCGGCCAGGGCCATGGGCGCGGCGCTGATGCGCGAGAGGCGGCGCGGGTCGGGCGCAGCCGCGGCCGCGCCCGCAACCGCGGCGGCCATGCCCAAGCCCGCATACGCGAGATACGGGCCGGCGTCCGACAAAAACGGCTGCGCGGTGAGTGCATGCGAAGCGGCCGCGGCGAAGATTGCCGCCAGACCCGCGCACAGGGCCGGATTCCAGCGCCGCAAAGCGCCCCATGCCGCAAGAACGGCCAGGACCGCAAGCCCGGCGGCGCCGCCGATCAGCAAACCCGGCGCCGCGCCGGACACCGGCGCGGGATGCACGGGCGGCATGCGCCACACCACGGCCAGCGCCCGCAGATACGCGCCCGCGCGCTCGAAATACGCGCCCGTTCCGTAGCCCGCGCCAAACGCGCCCCACGAGTAATAAACGGCCGCCGCGGCCGCGCTGGCCAGCACGAACGGAACCGCGCGGAGCAGGCTCCGGCCGCGGCTCTGCGCCGCAGGAAGGACCGCGGCCACGGGCACAACAAACCACAACAGCGCTCCGGTATGCGCAAACACGCCCAAGGCGTAAAGAATAACGCTGGCGGCGTAAGCGGCCCCGGCGCCGCGGCCACCGCGCGCGGATTGCACAAACAGCAGCGTAGAACCCAGCAGGAGCGCGCCCGCCAGCAACTGGGGCATGGCCCAAAGCCAGGCCTCGGACACCGCGGCGCCGGGATGCGCCGCAAACAATGCTGCGCCACATGCCGCGGACACGGCCCCCAGCCACACTCGGGCGCGGCGCGCCCGGCCCGCGCACGACAGAATCAACGCATACACAAGCAGCGCGCAGGCAAGGTGCAGCGCCAGGGACAGCACATGATACGGCCGCTCTTGGAACTTGAACGCGGGAACGGCGGCATGAAGCAAGCCGGTGAACACGGGCGCGTGCACAGCGCTCATGCGCGGCGCGCGCGCATCCAGAAATTTCTCGCCAGGAGCGGTTTCCGCATAAGGATCCGCGGCCGCGTCCCGCGCCTCGGCCGCCTTTTGCTCGACCCCGAACAGACGCACAATATCCGTGTACACAAACCCGCCCTTGAGCGATGGCAGGAACAAAATCGCCGCAAACACGCACAGCAGCGCCGCGCACGCAAGCGCCGCGCCTCGCGCGCCATCCCCTTCGGAGCTTTTGCCGCTCATGTTCCGTTCTCCCTCAAAAACAGCGCCGCCGGACGCGCGCTTTCCGGCGCTCCGGACCGCTCTTTGTGCTTATTTGACACATTTTTCAGATTCATAGTATAATTCAATTGGTGGATTATGTGTTTGCAGCCCGAAAAAGCAAACCTTGCCTCCCGATGGAATACCTGCCAAAAGGTCAATTCATGAACAGGATACCGCACAGGCTCCTCAAGCGCAAAGGCTTCACCCTGATCGAGCTTGCCATTGTGGTGGCGATCATCGCCATTCTTGCGTCGGTAGGCAGCTATGTGTTCATCAAATTCAAGACCCGCAACCGGATCGGCGAGGGCATCCGGCAGTTGTACCAGATCAAGAAAGCCGTGGATGCGTGGAGCAAGGAGTGCGGCGGATATCCGATCCGCAACTACGGCGGCGGGTTCAACCAGTTGAGCGCGCTCATAGACCGCCAGCCGCCGACCTTTCCCCTGGGCCTTCCTTCAACCCATCCCGCGCAGCGCATGTGCGACGCCGTGTCCCTGCAGGACTACATCGGCAGCAACATGCAGGTTGGCACCTGTGACCTGTCCACGGACCCCTCGTGCATAAGCAGAAAAAGCGGGGCCACCGGCGCGCAGTTCGGATCCCTGTTCGTGGCCCACACGGCCGGGCCGGGATACGCCCCCATGTGCAACGCCAACAGCGGCGCCACCATGCTGGGCTGGGACTATGTGTTGCTGCGCGACGCGACCAATCCTGTGGCCAAGCGCGCCGTGCCCGTGCTGTGCGGCAACCTGGTTTATGGGGGCAGCACCGTGACCGTGGTCATCAACGGCGCGGGCATCGCGGGAAACACCAGGGTGCCCGACGGGTCCGGCATGGTGGGGCCGGACGGCATGGCCCTGCCGGACGCGTGCCCGTGCGGCGCATGGTGCGAAGACCATGTGCACAACGAGACAGGCTGCTGCCAGGCCTGCACGGACTACTTGGGCAACCGCCACGACGGGTTGCCGGACATCCAGATCAAATACTGAACCCTCGAATTGTTTACGACATATTGCGGATAATGGCGTCCGCGAATTCCGAGCAGCGCACCTCGGTTGCGCCCTGCATGTTGCGCGCCAGATCGTAGGTCACGGTTCCGGACGCGATGGTTTTCTCGATGGCGTCGCGGATTTGCGCCGCAGCCGCGTCCCAGCCCAGAAATTCCAGAAGCATGGCGCCGCTCAAGATCACCGAGCCAGGGTTGACCTTGTCCAGGCCCGCATACTTGGGCGCGGTGCCATGCGTGGCCTCGAAGATGGCGGCCGTGTCCCCGATGTTCGCGCCCGGAGCCATGCCCAGGCCGCCCACGATGGCCGCGCAAGCGTCGCTGATGTAGTCCCCGTTCAGGTTCGGCGTGGCGATCACATGGTACTCGCCGGGCCGCAGCAGCACCTGTTGGAACATGGCGTCCGCGATGCGGTTCTTGAGCAGCATGCGGTCCTTCACGGGCGCGCCCGCGGCCGCGTCCTCTTCCGTGACCACGGTGTCCGCAAACTCGTCCGCGGCCAGCTCGTACGCCCACTTGTTGAACGCGCCCTCGGTGAACTTCATGATGTTGCCCTTGTGCATGATCGTGACCGTGGGTTTGCCCTTTTCCAGGGCGAACTGAATGGCTCGGCGCACCAGCCGCTTGGAGCCTTCCGGGGTCATGGGTTTAATGCCGATGCCCGCGGCCGGGCTAATGGAGCGCCCCATTTCGGCGTTCATGAAGCGGATGATTTTGCGGGCGTCGTCCGTGCCGCTGGCCCATTCGATGCCCGCGTACACATCCTCGGTGTTCTCGCGGAAGATCACCACATCGAGCAGGTCCGGGCGCGAGACCGGGCTTGGCACGCCCTTGAAATGCCGCACAGGGCGGATGCAGGCGTAGAGGTCAAGCTCCTGGCGCAGGGTCACATTGAGGCTGCGGATGCCGCCGCCCACGGGCGTGGTGAGCGGCCCCTTGATGGCCACGCAGAACTCGCGGATCGCATCCAGGGTCTGCGGCGGCAGCCACTCTCCGGTCTGATTGTGGCTCTTCTCTCCGGCCAGAATCTCCATCCACGCGATTTCACGGCCGCCCCCGAACGCGGCTTTCACGCCCGCGTCCAGCACGCGCTTTGACGCGGCCCAGATGTCCGGCCCCACGCCGTCGCCCTCGATGAACAGCACGATGGGCCTGTCGCCCGCAATCGCGCGCCCGTTTTCCAGAACCACTTTATTCCCGTCCGCGGGAGGTGTGTATGAGATGTCCGCCATGATGAGGCACAGTTTCCTTTCAGCGATTGTCGCGCGCCGCGGGCAATTAACGCGGGCGCGCAAAATGTGATATATAGAATAGTGCAGACCCCGGTTTTGAACAAACCCGCCGCGTGAAAATGCGCGCCGCGAGCGGTTACGACAGCCGCGCGCGGGTGTGTTACAATGTGCGCGGCGGGCCGGCGCGGGAGGCGCTCATGAAAAAAGCCGTAATCGTGGGGGCAAGTTCAGGCATGGGCCGCGCGCTGGCCGGAATATTGGCGCGCGAGGGCTGGGCCGTGGGCCTGGCCGCGCGGCGCGCGCCGGAACTCGAAATTATCGCCTCGGAACTCCCCCATGCCGCGGCCGTGCGCGGCATGGATGTTTCGGACACGGCTTCTGTTGCGGAATCGCTCCAGTCCCTGATCCGCGCACTGGGCGGCATGGACCTGATCGTGATCGCCGCGGGCGCGGATCACTTCAACCCGGACCCGCGCGCGCCTCTGGACCCCGCCGCCGCCCAGCGGGTCGTGGATGTCAATGTGTCCGGATTCCGCGCCGTGGCGGATGCGGCGTACACCTATTTCGCCGCGAATGGCGGCGGCCACCTGTGCGGCATCTCGTCCATTGCGGGCCTGCGCGGCAGCGCCGCGCACCCGGCTTACAGCGCGTCCAAGGCGTTTGTGAGCAACTACCTCGAAAGCCTGCGCCTCAAAGCCGTGAAGTCCGGGCTGGACATTGTGGTGACCGACATCAGGCCCGGCAATGTGGAAACGCCCATGAGCGCGGGACAGCCCGGGCGATTCTGGATTGCCTCTGCGCAACAGGCCGCGGAACAGATTTACGCCGCCATCATAAGAAAAAAACGCACGGCATACATCACCCGCCGCTGGGCCGTCATCGCCGCCCTGCTGCGCGCCCTGCCGTTTTCATTACTGAAAAAGTTGTGAAACCCCGCGCCGTTCCGTAGAAATGCATAGATACTCCTTGCCCGGAACAGCACAGGGAAAGACATCGCTTAAAGGAGACATAGCGCCATGAAGATTCTCGGAATCGCGTGCAGCCCCAGGAAAAACAAGACCACGGCCGCGGCCGTGAAGGCGGCGCTGGCCGCGGCCAAGGACGCCGCGCCCGGCGTGAAGACGCAGCTTATCGAACTGGCCGGCCTGGATGTCAAAGGGTGCGTCGCCTGCGGCAAGTGCATGAAAAAACCCGAATGCGCGCACAAGGACGATTTCATGAAGGTCCTGGTCCCTGCGCTCATGGATCCGGACCTGGCGGGCGTGATTGTGGGTTCGCCGGTTTATTTTCAGGGCATGACCTGGCTGGCCAAGATTTTCTTTGACCGCGCGGTGCTGCTGCGGCGCAACGGGTTCATTCTGCGTGACAAAGTGGCGGGCGCCATCAGCGTGGGAAACGCGCGCAACGGGGGCCAGGAGCTTACCTTGCAAGCCATGCACGCGGCCATGCTGTGCCAGGACATGATCGTGGTCAGCGACGGGCGGCCCAGCGCGCACCTGGGCGGCACGCTCATCAACACCAAGAACAGCATCGAGGGCGACGACATGGGACTGGCCACGGCCCGCGGCACGGGCGCTCGCGTGGCCCAGGTCGCGGCCATGATTCAAGCGTCCAGGGCCTGATCCGCCAGCAGCGCTCCGGTCTGCCGGGCCGACAGGCCGTACAGGCCGCAAATGATTTCATCCATGTCCGAATGAACGGGTTCGCCGCGTTCCGCGCGCGCGGCCAGGGCTTCGAGCCTGCGGCGCGCCGCCGCGGGTATGCGCGCCGGGAACGGGATCTGCCGCAGGTAGTATTCGAGCAGGTCCATGGTGCGCACGGCGCGGTTGTATACGATGTGCCAGGCGTACCAGTTCACGGCCGCGCTGTTGAGCCACGCGCACAGCACGGGCGCGGGCACGGACGGATCTTCGCTCCAAACGATCACCGCCGTGTCGTGCGCCACGGCGCGCGCGCGGTCCACCAGGGCGGCGATTCTGATGTGCGGGCGCGGGCGGCCGATGTGCGCCACAATCTTCTGCGCCAAAACTTTTTCGCGCGGTCCGGTGTGGCGCGCGAGCGCTCCGGGCGCGGCGCGCTGCAGGGCCGCGGCCCGGATCCAGCGCTCGCGGTTCAGGCCCCAGCGCCGGATGTCCGCGCCCTTGACGCAGGGAAGATCGCCGGGCGCGGGAGCGTCCGCAAGAAAACCGGTGACGCCCGTAAGGCCGATGCGCGCGCGCACGGGCGAGCGGCCCGGAGCATGGCCGCCCTGCTCCAGCGCGCGGGCTAATCTCTCTCCGGCAACACCCCTGTAAATGCGCGCCGCACCGGCCTCCGGGTGGAAAACCGTGCGCGGCGGAAACGCGCCGTGTTCCGTGATATGTTGCGCGCCCGGTTCCAGGCTGGCCACGGCAATGCGGTCCGCGCCGTTTGCGGCGCCCTTCCCGTGCGACTGCGCGAACACGGCCTGCTCCAGCAGCACGCCCGGAAACGCCTTGCCCGCGTCGGCCAGGCAAAGCACGCGCGCGCCGCGCCAGAATTCCCTCACCCCGGACCACGATTCCCCGTACAGCGCTTTCTTGGGCGCAAGAAAGACCTGCACGCAGCGCGGCCCTCCGGCCAGGCGCGGCATGGCGGTGATGAACGGCTCGGCCATGTCTCCGCTTGCAAACGCAATGCCCAGATCCCGCCGGATCACGCGCCGCGCGGCCGCGTCCAGAACGCCCCGGAAACCGTAGGGCGGATTCCCGATCAGAATGTCGAACCCGCCCTTTTCAAGGAACACGCGGGCGAAGTTTTCGCGCCAGACGAACGGCTCCGGGCCATCACCGTCCGGGGCGAGGATTTCTCGCTCCTGCAGCAGGCTGTCGCCGCGCGCGATATTGTGTTCGATGCGCGGCAGGGCCGCGGGTCCGCGCGCGAGGGGCGGCTTGTGTTCGCACAGCAGCGCAAGCCACAAACGCAGTCCGCACAGGCGCGCGGCCTGGGGCTGTATGTCAACTCCGTAGAGGCAGTTTGCGATAAAATGCCGCGCCAGGCCCGCTCGCTCCGGGGCGGGCATGGGCTGGCCGTGAATGCGCGCGTGCAGAAGCGCGCCCGCGCACAGCATCAGTTGCAACATGCCGGACAGAAACGCGCCCGCGCCCGCGGCCGGGTCGCACACCCGGCATTGCTTCAGCGCGTCGAAAAGCGCTTGCGCCCGGGCCGCGCTCCCGAGGCTCCGCGGCGTGCGCTCCGGCGGCTGGCCCGTTTCCGCAATCTTCAAGAATGCGGCCACGCCTTGGCGCGCGGCGCTCATGTCCCCGCCCTTTTCAGCCAGCGCCGCGGCCAGGTACTCTTGGAGCGCAATGCGGCACATGAACCGGGCCACGATGCGCGCGGTGTAGTAGGACCCGGTGCTGCGGCGCAGGGTGCGCGCCGCGCCGCGGGCCGCGCCCAGGAGCAGATTCTCGAACGCCGCGCCGGGCATGTCGGGTCCGATTGCCGCCGCGCCGCTTTTGACCGGCCCGTATTCCGTGGCCGAGTATTCAAACGGATCCGCCAGCTCATGCAGCAGCGCTCCATAGACCCGGTTGGGCAGGCGCGGGCGCGGCGCGCCGGCGATATCGCCGATCAGCAACTCTGCGCCCGCGCCGCGCTCGCCCGCCAGTGTGCGCAAAAGCGGGTCCAGCGCACGGTCTTGGAAGCCGTATCCGAGGGGTTTGTTTTCATACGGGGAAAACGCGCGGGCCAGGTATCGCGGGTCTCCGGCAAGCCAGCCCAGGGATTGGACATGGTTCAGAAACAGAAATCTGTCGAGCAGGGAAGCGGCGTGCACGGACGCCAAAGGACCCAGAGGCGCGCAAGCGTCGCGCGCGCACTCGAAAGCCGCGGCATAGGCGGAGAGGAAAGCGCGGCGCGGCGCGGCTGAATCGCGGGCTGCGGTCATGAGGGGCGTCCCTGCCGCGGCCGGGACTGCGCTCGGCCCGGCGCGCGGCTGGGTTCATTATAGCAAATGCGCGCCGTGCGCAAATTGCGGCTTTTCCTGCGCGCGCGGAACTTTTCGAGTTACACTTCTGTCAGAAGAAGCAGACCGCGAAAGGAAGCGACCCCATGATCTCATTGAAAAAACTGTTTCTGCCGGCGCTGTGCGCCGCGTGCATGAGCCTGGCCTCGTCCGGCGCGCTCGCCGCGTGGGACGGCCCCAATGTGTGGGACGAGCCATGGCCCTGGGAGGTGGATTTCTCGCGTCCCGCAGCCGCGCAGCCATGCGACTCCGCTCCCGTGGAGCAAACCACGCAAACCGGCCAACCCGATCCCGTCACAACGACCGTTCCGGCGGATTCCGCGGAACTGCTTTCCCTGGGACAGGCCCTGTGCGCCGCGGGACTCAACGCCGACATTGACGCCCTGCTCGGGCTGATCGAGCCGATCTCCTTCAACATGATGATGGAAATGATGTCCGCTTTCGCGTCCGAAGGCGAAGAAGGATTGAACCCCGTGGAGGCGTTCAAGGCCGAGTTCCGGGCCGAGATGCAGGAGAAGCCCCTGTTGACATGCGTTGTTGCGGATTCGAAAACCGCGGAATGCAATCTCGAAAAGCTCGCGGACCTTACCATTCTGGGCATGCCCGCTCCCGAGGCGTGCGGCGAAATCCTCATGCGCTCACAGCAGACAGGGGACTCCGATGTCAAAGACGACCTGGTGAACGCCGTGAAGGTGAACGGGCGCTGGCACATCGTATTCTTCTGATCCGGAAAAGAGTTCAGTTCTCCAGCCGCAGAACGAGCGGCCTGCTGGCCTTGACGGCGTAACCGCGCGCCGGGGACAGGGCCGCGCGCCCGCCCCCACGCCCCAGATGTGATTGTTGTCCGCGGTCAAATCCGCGGGATTGGTTGACGCGCGCAGCACGCCCGCGCTGGCCAGGTTCCACCCGGCCTCGAGCGCGGTGGCGGTTTCCCCGCCCGGCACCGAATAAAAATGCTCGCGCGGGTAGTACCGGTACAGCGGGGTCGTGTCCATCTCCACGGTGGTGAGGCGCTCGATGTTGGCCGCCACGGACCCGAACGAGAACACCAGCGACCCGTCCTGCATGCGCGGCAGCAGATGCGCTCGCTCCACGCGGAAAATCATGTCCGAGCCGTCCCCGAAATCCAGGGCCATGCCCCGGTCTGTTTCATAGGATGTGTACGGCGTGACCAGCCCCAGCGGATTCAGGTTCAGATCGGCCACGGCGTTTGCGCCGGGCAGATACAGCGCGGAAACCTCCCATTCGTCGAGCGCGGCGCCCCAGAACATCACGCCGTACGCAAACGCGTTTTTGGGATTCATCATGTCGTCCGCGGCCTCGAAAACGAACTTGAGCTTGAGCAGGAAATAGAAATGTTCGAAGTCGTGCGCAGCGCCCAAGAGGCCGTAAATGTCGCGGCGCTCGGGCAACGGGTCCGCAAGCAGGGTGATGCTCTCCTCGAGGGGGAACTGGTTGTAGAGCGGCTCGCCGGTTTCATCATTGGGAACATACGACAGGTCCTGCTTGAATGCGGCGGTGTTGGTCCAGTCGCGCACCACGCCCGCGGACTCGGAGGTGAAGTTGCCGTGGCTGTCGGTCACGGATACGAAGTAATTCACGGCGCGGCCCGAGGACTGGCCGGGAATGCGGCCGTTCCAGGAGTCGCCAGGCGCGCGCGCCATGGTGACCGTGGCGAAGGTTGCGCCGCCGCCGCGGGGTTCGCTCCCGCCAGCAGCCACAGCGCCGCAATCCATGCGCAGATGCGCTTCCGCATGCAGACCTCCGGGAACGCGCTTGGCCCCTGACTTGATTATACGGCCCCGCCTGCCCCGCGCAAAACCGCGCGATTGACGCCGTGCTGGAAGCCGGGATAAGATGGAACAGGTTCACGGCAAACCGGTTCAGGCGAACCGAAGTCATATCCGCACCCCCGAAAGGAGGCCTCCCATGCCGGCTCCAAGCGCAGCCCAGGCCATGAGCATCCTCCGCGACCCCGGCTATTTCGTGTGGTATGTCATCCCCATCTTCGTGATTGTCATTTACATCTACGCCGTGGAAATCGAGCGGCGGAACTGGAATGTTCTGTTCGCGGGTCTGGCCCTTTGGGGCATGGACTGGTTCAACGAAATCTGGAACGCGCTCATCTTTCACTTCACGCAGCATGCCCCCGCCTGGGGCGCGCCCGGCCATACCGCCTATCTCATTCTCATCGGACTCAACATCGAAATCTCGCTCATGTTCGCGATCATGGGCATCGCCACGGCCAAAATGCTGCCGCAGGACAAATCCATGAAAATCCTCGGCCTGCCCAACCGCGCGGTGTTCGCGGTGATGAACGCCGTGCTGGCCGTAATCGTGGAGCTGTTTCTGAACGCCGCGGGCGCGCTCACCTGGGAATACCCCTGGTGGAATGTGCGCGCCCCGTGGCTCATCTTCCTGCTCGGCTACCTGCCCTTCTTTGTCGTCTCGTTCTGGGTCCACGACATGAAAACCGTGAAGCAGAAGGCCCTCACCGTGGGCGCCATATACGCATTCGACGCCGCATGCCTCATCCTTTTCGCGGGCATCCTCAAATGGATCTGAAACCCGCGGCTGCGTTCTATCAGATTTTCTTTTTTGATTTTTTGCTGAATGCGCCTTGCCCGATATCCTCTTTGACGACCCACTTCTGTTTTTCCCTAGTTTGAATCAGATATTGAAACCGGGCCGCCTCGAACAGGGAATGGCTTTCCCCACTCAATCTCTGCGCTGCGATTTTGCAGTATTGGGGATCAATCTCGACACCGACGCTGTTGCGGTCGCATTTCAACGCGGCGAGCATGGTTGTCCCTGTTCCGCAAAAAGGATCCAGTACGGTGTCACCATGGAAAGAGAACATCCGGACAAGCCGGTATGCAAGATTCAGAGGAAACGGCGCGGGATGCTTTTTGGTGGATTCTCCGGTGATTCTCCATATCTGCTGGAACCATTCATTGAAATCCGGTTTGCTGATTTTGCTCAATCGCCTCTGCTCTTCCGTGGGTTTTCTGTAGCCCCCGGGCTTTCGCTGCATGAGGATAAATTCCATGTCGTTCTTGATAATCGCGTTAGGCTCATACGGCTTTCCAAGAAACTTCGAGCCCCTGTTAACTTCATAATTCGCATTCGCGATTTTATTCCAGATTATGGGATTCAGGTTGTCGAAACCGAGCTTCCTGCAGATGACGCTGATGTCCGAGTGCAACGGCATGACAAGGTGACGGCCGAATTGCTTCCGGGACAGACACACATCGCCGACAACGCACACAAGCCTCCCTCCGGGCACGAGAACCCGCAATACTTCAGCGAACGCTTTTTCAAGCTGCGCCAGAAATTCCTCGTAATCCTGCACATGCCCCAACTGGTCTTCGTGTGCGTTGTATTCCTTCAGCGTCCAGTAAGGCGGCGAAGTGACGGCGAGGTGAACGGACTCGTTGTCGAGGAAAGACAAGTCCCGCGCGTCTCCCTGAACGAGCTTGTGGATGGTGCCATGCCTGTCAGCCTGGGTTTGTGCAGTCATTGGGTATATGTTTCGCATTGCGCCGTTAATGATTTCGCGAAATGAAACAAGGACAAGTCGTCCGCAGGCTCCAGAAATTCGCCTTTTGCTCCGGTGTCCCGCCGGGAGGTCTGAAACACCGCCGAATTGTACAGCCGCTCCCTTACGATTTTTCTGCAAAACAATTCATATCTCTTCGCATACGAGGCGTTGTCGAATTCCGGCAGAACCTTGAAGTGCGGCTCCTTAACGCGCACCGGCGTCCGGGACTTCTCGCAATCTTCCAAAAGGAAAAAATACCCAAGCCAGGGTTGAACCGTTTTGTTCAGCGCGCCCTCTTTGAACGCGGTCCACAAATCAACGGCGCTTCCCATGGCTTCTTCTGTTCTGTTGTTGAAGTTGTTGCCGAAGGACGGACCTGCCTGCAATTTCGCCTCGATCGCAAGAATGAGCTGGCCGTTCTTTACGACAAGGATGTCCCATTCCTTTGTGGGCCTGAAGAACCCGGGCAACTCCATACATTTCTTTTCAAAGATGTATTTTCGCTCTATGCCCGCGGATTTAATCAGATTGACGAACAGGCTGATGAACCCGTCCATCTGCGCGCCGCCTGTTACGGCGCTTCTGGCCCCCTGATCCATTTTCCCGGTTGTCTGTTGTCTTTCCGACTGCCGCCGCCGTGTGTTCCAGAAATGCGCCACGGCTTTGGCCGCTTTCTGATCCAGGGCTTGTTTATCGAGTTTTATAAAAATGCTCCCCGAACCATTATACCTGTATATTGGCGCAGCACGAATCCAGAAATGAGATTACTGCCGGTGACGGGATTTCTTTGGCGCGGGGCGTTTTCCGCCGTTGAGATATTGCTTGAGAAACTTCCCGGTCCAGGATTTGCGCGCGGCGGCGATCTGCGCGGGGGTTCCGCTGGCCACGATGCGGCCGCCGTCGCGTCCGCCCTCGGGGCCGAGGTCGAGGATGTAGTCCGCGTTGGCGATCACATCCAGGTTGTGCTCGATCACGATCACGGTGTGGCCCTTGTCGAGCAGGCGGTCCGCGCATTCGAGGAAGGTCTGCACTTCGCCCGGGTGCAGGCCCATGGTCGGTTCGTCAAACAGAAACAGGATGTGGCCCCTGGCGCGGCTTCCGAGTTCGGAGGCGATTTTGAGGCGCTGGGCTTCGCCCGCGCTCAATGTGTTGAGGGGCTGGCCCAGGCGCAGGTAGCCCAGGCCCACATCAAGCAGGGGCTGGAGGCGGTTGAGCACGCCGGGCTGGTCGAAGAAAAAGGACGCGGCCTCGGCGCCGGTGAGGGCCAGAACCTCGGCGATGGTTTTGCCGCGGAACGCGATGGACAGGGCCTCGGGCTTGTAGCGCGTGCCACCGCAGGCCTCGCATTGAACGAAGATGTCGGCCAGAAACTGCATCTCGATTTTGATGAAGCCCGCGCCCTCGCATTCCTCGCAGCGGCCCATAGGGGAATTGAAGGAAAACAGGCCCGGCGCGATGCGGCGCGTTTTGGCCTCGGGCGTGGCGGCGAAGAGAGCGCGGATGGGGGCGAGGATGTCCATGAAACTGGCGGGGTTGGCGCGCGGGGTGCGGCCGATGGGGTCCTGGCCCACCATTTCCACGGAGTGGAACACGCGCCAGTTGTCCACGGTGTCGCAGTCGCCGGGCCGGATGTCCGTGGCCGCGCCCGTGCGCCGCGCGACATAGGGATACAGCACATCTATGATGAGCGAGCTTTTGCCCGAGCCGCTCACGCCCGTGACGCACGAGAGCCTGTTCACGGGAAACGCGGCGTCCACGCTCTGGAGATTGTTCTGGCGCGCGCCTCGGATGGTGATCCATTCGCGCGGCTCGTCCGGCCGCGGCGCGCGCCCGCCCACGGAGCGCTCGCCCCGCAAGTACTGCGCGGTCAGGGATTGCGATTTGGTGACGCACGCCTTGAGCGTGCCCGAGAACACGGCCTCGCCCCCGGCCTGCCCCGGACCCGGCCCCATGTCTATGATGCGGTCCGCGGCGCGCATGACCTGCATGTCGTGCTCCACTACGAGCACGGTGTTGCCCGTGTCGCGGATGTCGTGGAGCACGCGGATGAGGCGCTCGGTGTCGCGCGGGTGCAGGCCCACGGTCGGCTCGTCCAGAATGGTGAGCGTGCCGGTGAGGCGCGAGCCAAGGGCCGCGGCCAGGTGGATGCGCTGCATCTCGCCGCCGCTCAAGGTGCGCGACAGCCGCCACAGGGTCAGATACCCCAGCCCGATGTCCACAAGGTACTGCGTGCGGGACAGAATTTCGCGCATGGGGATTTTCACGATGTCCGCCAGGTGCGCGGGCAGGGTGAGCGCGCGGGCGAATTCCAGCAGCTCCGACAGGGGCATTGCGCCGGCCTGGGCGATGTCCAGCCCGCTGATTTTCACGCTGCGCGCGCGGCGGTTCA
>Ga0073932_1003559_pt1 | contig 20521 bp, 13 predicted proteins | sample DewCreD2012metaG_FD_76967 | JGI IMG/M metagenome (GOLD analysis project Ga0073932, IMG submission 76967) | Hot spring sediment bacterial and archeal communities from British Columbia, Canada, to study Microbial Dark Matter (Phase II) - Dewar... ...
CCCCGGCGCGAAGCACGGTGTTCTGATAGTTCGCCACCAATTCTTGAAACCTCGCGTCCTGAAGCCGGACGTTGTTGCGAATCCGGCCGTAGTGCAGCACGTCCCATTGGAACGCGGGCCCGAAGCTGCCGCCGAACCGATGGCTGGTGAACAACTCGGAGAACTCCTCCGCCTGCCAACCGAGCGTCCCGTTGATCGCGATGGCCGGATACAGCGCCGCCTCGGCGATGCCGATGCGCTCGGCCTGGGCCGCCGCCAGTCGCTCGGCGCGCCGCACGTCGGGCCGGCGGCGAAGGAGGTCGGCGGGAATGCCGACAATCACCTCGGGAGGGGCCGTGGGAATGGGCCCCTGTCCCAGGCGCGCCTCCAAGTCCACCGGGGCAATTCCCAGCAGCACGCACATGCGGTTGCACGCGTCGCGGAGGTTCGCTTGCAACTGCGGGATTTGCGATTCCACCTGGTGCAGGTTCCCGCTGGCTTGGGCGACGTCCAATTCGTTTCTCGCCCCGGCCTCGAATCGCCGGCGGGCGATGCTCAGGATGCCGCGCTGGAGTTCCAAATTCGCCTCGACCAGCCGGATCCGCTCCTGGATCGTGCGGATCTGCACGTAGGTGCCCGCCACGTCGCCCAACAGCGTCACCAACACGTCGTTGTAGTTGTCGATCGAGGCGTCCAGACTGCTTTCGGCCGACGCGATCGCCCGGCGCAGCCGCCCCCAAAAGTCCATTTCCCAACCCAGATTGAAGCCCAGCGACCAGTTCTCGGTGAACCGCTGGAGGAAATCCAGGCGAATCGACGGCACGTGGATCGGCGGGTTTGGCGGGGGCTGGGGAATTTCGAACGGGGGCGTGTCGAAGATGATTCCCGGGTTGGCCACCCGGGCGTGGGAGCCCGTGACACGCTGCTGTTGAGGAAACAGGCCGCCCTTGGCGATGGCCACCTGGGCCCGGGCGGCGAGCACTCGAAAACATGCCTCGCGCAAAGAAAGATTCTGGCTCGCGGCGCACTCGATCAAGCCGTCGAGCGTCTGGTCGCCAAAAACCGTCCACCAATGGGTGGGAACATCGCTGTCCGTGCGAATGCGAACGTCGGACTCGTCAATCCATCGGTCGGCGGTTTCGGCGGGGGGCGGGCAATAGTTGGGACCAACCTTGAAACCGGCGCGCACGTAGTCCACCGGGTTCATGCAGCCCCCGGCGCCCAGCAACACCGTTGCCAGGATGGCGCTCAGGCAATGCCCGCGTAATCCAACCATCGAGACCTCGTCCTCGCCCCTTCGCTGGGTCGCCGGGCTCGTTTTGCACGTCGCGACGAGGCCTCCGCCATGAATGACAGGGGCACGCCGCTAGAATCGGAACAGCACAATCATCCAACGTCTCTTTTATAATCGTTTTGACCGGCAAAGTGACGCGAAGAAAGCCCCTCGAGCAAGAAAAGTTGCCTTCGTCTCCCTATTTCATCCTGCCGCCCTGGACTTCCAGGATCATCTCTTCCAGCAATTCCATGGGAAGGCCCACCACATTGGATTCGCTGCCCTCCAGGATACGGACCCATCCCAACCGGTCTTGATAACCGAACGCCCCGGCCTTGCCCTCCCATTTGCCGCTGGCAAGATACTCCTCGATCTGTTCGTCGCTCAGGCGATCCATTTCGAGAAGGGTTTCAGCTACCCGAGTCAACGGCGCGACGCGACGAGCCTTCTCCCACAAGCAAAGGCCGCTCAGCACGCGATGGCGTCGGCCTCGAAGTTCCTTAAGTATCTGTCTAGCATGGTTTTCGTCATCGGGCTTGCCCAGGATCTGGCCGCCGCATTCGACTACCGTATCGCACCCCACGATGAGTCCGGAGGGAACCCTGGTCGCGACGTCCGCTGCCTTTTGGTAGGCCAATCGGGCCACCATCTCAAAGGGTTCCTCCCCAGGAAGGGCCCCGTCTTCGGCCGATTCCGCCGGGTAAACCACGCGGACTGGATACCCCGCCTCCACGAGCAGTTCCAGCCTCCTGGGAGATCGGCTTGCCAGTATAATGGGGGGACGGACCAAGGGGGAAGTCATGCGATTCCTCATTTCAAACGTCAAGCGTCCCTAGTCGCCGTCCTTCGCGGAGCCGTGCCCAACATTGTAGACTGGACGTCGGAGTGACTTGTTTTCGGCGAAACCAAATTGTCTTGGCCCGCGCGGGGCAATTCTGCGCCAGGGCTTCGCTGCGCATGGGTTGGAGCACGGGACTTAGCGTTCTTTACGAGGACAACCACCTGCTGGTTGTCAACAAGCCGCCCGGAATCCCCACCCAGGGAGCTTCGGCGCGGAGCGATTCGCTGATCGCTCGCGCAAGGTCTTATTTGAAGCAAAAGTTTCACAAGCCGGGCAACGCGTATGTTGGGGTTGTGAGCCGTCTTGATTCACCCGTTAGCGGGGTCGTCGTCTTCGCACGAACCTCGAAGGCGGCCCGGCGCCTGGTCGAGCAGTTCCGCTCGCGCGAGGTTCGCAAGCGATATTGGGCGTTGGTCGAGGGCCGTCCGTCGCCCGCGACGGGCGTGTGCGAGGACTGGCTGCGCTACAACCAAGGGACGCGCCGCATGGAAGTGGCCTCCGAAAACGCGCCCCAAGCGCAGCTTGCCGAACTGACCTACCGGGTGGTTGACACGTTTACCGAGTTCTCGCTTGTCGAAGTGGAACTTTTGACCGGTCGGAAACATCAAATCCGCGTACAATTGGCACGCCGGGGTTGGTTCATCGTGGGCGATGAGCGGTACGGAAGTCGGCGACGGTTTCCAGCGGGCATCGCGTTGCACGCACGGAGCTTGGCGCTGGTCCACCCGACGCGTCGGGAAACCTTGGAGTTCGTGGCCTCGCTGCCTCGGTCCTGGGCGGCGTTGGGCGTTCGCGGGCCTCGGTGAGGGCCCCGCAAACGGCCTTGCCGTCGGATTTCGTCGGCGCGGATCGATTCCCGGGCGAACGTCCCTGGTGGATGGCGCCCGCCCTCGATCCAAGCCTGGAGAACGATTCGCTGCGGAAATCGCGGTGCTTTGCCTTGGCGCGACCTGGATCGCCGGGGTATGGTAAGAGGTGCGCCGTGCACGAAGAGGACGGCCGCCTGGTCGCGGAATCCCGCGGCGCCACGGTTGGACAGCAGGTTCCCGGAACGAGGAGAGGGCCTGGCGTCGAACCGATGAGAGTTTCGAGGAAATCCGTCTTCGAGCGTTGTGCCTTGGCCAGCGGATTGCTCCGCGAGGAGCAAATCCAGCAGGCGTGGGCGGCCATTGAACGGTCCGAACAGGGCTTGGCGGGCGAGCCGCCCCCTTCGCGCGACGCCGTCCTGGCCGCCAAGGTCGTGGAGCTCGGCTGGCTCAACGCGTGGCAGGCCAAGCAACTCCTGGAGGGAAAGGAGGACTTCAATCTCGGCGGGTATCGGATTGTCGACTACATCGGCCGGGGCGGGATGGGCGAGGTCTACAAGGCCACGCACGGCATTCTCGAACGAGCCGTGGCCATCAAGATCCTTCCCCGGCACAAGTCGAATCCCGAAGACATCGCCAATTTCCTCCGCGAGGCCCGCGTCCTGGCCCGACTGGACCACGAGAACCTGGTCCGGGCGTTCGATGCGGGAGACGACGGCAAGAAACGTTACTATTTGGTCACGGAGTATGTCCCCGGCCTGGATCTGCGCAAGCTGGTTCGGGCCAAGGGGCCGCTGGAGATGGCCCAAGCGGCGAGCATCATTTCGCAGGTGGCCCGGGCCCTCCAACACGCCCACGATCAAGGTCTGATCCATCGCGACGTCAAACCCGGAAACGTCCTGGTGACGCCGGACGGCCGGGCGAAGCTCTCGGATCTCGGACTGGCCGGTTCACGCCATTCCGAAGGGGAATCGGACGTCCGCTTGGGTCGAATCGTCGGCACGCCCGACTATCTGGCCCCCGATCAGATCGAGGCCCCCTGGAATCCCACGCCCGCCTGGGACATCTATTCCCTGGGTTGCACGCTGTACTACGCGGTGACGGGCAAGGTGCCGTTTCCCGGCGGCTCGGCGACGGACAAGTGCCGGGCGCACTTGCAGCTCCGCCCCCTGGATCCGCGGCGGCTCAACCCCCGGCTGAGCGATCGCTTCGTCGACGTCATTGCGGACATGATGGCGAAGAACCCGGCCGAGCGCATTCCCTCGGCCCAGCAGGTCGCGGAGCGCCTGATGCCCTGGACCGAAGGCGAAGGCGAGGCCGCCCCCGACGCGGTCCGAAGCAAGATGCGCGGGGGCCGTGCGGACCGCCTCTCCTGGACGGCCAAGGCGTTTTACGCGGGCCAGGCCGACGGGACCGGACTGGAAGAGACTCAGGCCAGCGTCTCCGGCGTGCCCGACATGCCTCCCGCCGGGAAGGACTTGTCGGGACAAGTCGGGCAAAGCACCTGCCCGGTGGCGGTCAACGGGGAGGACACGTACCGTCGCGTCCGCTTGACCCAACCGGCCCCAGAGCCGCCGCCCGCCATCCTCGCGCCCTTCGCCGCCTTGGTGATCTTTCCCTTGACCGTGGTGGCGTTGATTCTCCTGGCGTGGTGGGTTTCGCGGTTTCTCGTCTAAGAGATCCCGTAACCGTTCACAGGCCGCGGCCAGGGGGACAGTCCCATTTTCGCGGACTTCGCCGCGAAAATCGGGACAGTCCCCGTGAACGGTTACGAGATCCCCGACGCTGCCTGCTCGGGACAACGGGAGCCCAATGCCTGCGCCTCCGGGAACCGGCGGCGTGGCGGGGCGCCGCGTCTAGTAGTCGGCCGGGGCGACGAAGCAGACGAACGAGCGCGCCTCGAGGACGAGCGAGCCGTCGGCGGGCGGTTCCGGGCCGTCGAGCCGGGGATAGATGTCGTGGGGACTCTTGTTGGCGGTGTTGATGAACAATCGCCAAGGGAGGTCGCGGGCGGCGCCGGGCAGCGAGAACCGGCAAGGTTCAAAGCCGGCGTGCAACATCATCAGCACGTGGTGTCCGGAGCTTCCCTCCGGTTCCACGGGCCCAGCCGAACGCGCGCAACAGTCCAAAACGTCGTCGCCGAGGAGGTCGGATCGGGGGACGGCGGCCAGAAGACACGTCAGACTGCGATCGCCGTTGCCCCAATCGACCGGCCCGCCCTGGGGATTGTACCAGCTCACATCGCACAGTCCGCCAGGAAAGACCGGCTTGCCGGTGAGAAAATCGGTGCGGCGCACCGCCGGTTCGGCCCTGCGGAAGGCGATCAGCGCCTGGCAGAATCGCCGCAGCGCGCGGTGCTTGCGCACCAGGCGCCAGTCGAACCAGGCGATGTCGTTGTCCTGGCAGTAGGCGTTGTTGTTTCCCCGCTGGGTGCGGCGGCATTCGTCGCCGAACAGCAGCATGGGCGTGCCCTGGCTCAACAGCAGCGTGGCCAGCATGTTCTTGATCTGGCGCAACCGCACCCGGCCGATGTCGCGGCGCCAGGTCGGCCCTTCGACGCCGTAATTGTAGCTGTAGTTGTTGTTGTCGCCGTCGCGATTGCCCTCCCCGTTGGCCTCGTTGTGCTTCTCGTTGTAGCTCACCAGATCGTTGAGCGTGAACCCGTCGTGCGAGGTGAGAAAGTTGATGCTGTGATACGGGCGCCGGCCGGTGCCCTGGTACAGATCGCTGGAGCCGGCGAGCCGGGTGGCGAGCGGGCCGACCATGTGCGGATCGCCGCGCCAGAACCGGCGGACGTCGTCGCGGTAGCGGCCGTTCCATTCGGCCCAACGGTGCGTGGCGAAGGTGCCCACCTGGTACGCGCCGGCCGCGTCCCACGCCTCGGCAATGATCTTCGTGTCGGCCAGCAGCGGGTCCTCGCTGATCGCCTCGACCACGGGCGTGTTGGGCAGCAGGTTGCCGTTGCGGTCGCGGCTGAGGATCGAGGCGAGGTCGAAGCGGAATCCGTCCACGTGGTAGTTGTGGACCCAATAGCGCAGGCAATGGAAGATCAGCTCGCGGACGATGGGGTGGTTGCCATTGATCGTGTTGCCGCAGCCGCTGTAGTTCTTGTAGTGGCGGCCTCGATCGAGCATGTAGTAAACCCGGTTCTCCAAGCCCTTGAAGCTCAGGATCGGCCCGTCCTCGTTGCCTTCGGCGGTGTGATTGAACACCACGTCGAGGATCACCTCGATCCCGGCCCGGTGCAACGCCTGCACCATCTCCTTGAACTCGCGGACCTGACAGCCGGGCTGATCGCCGGAGGCGTAGCCCCGATGCGGCGCGAAAAACGCCAGCGGATCATAACCCCAGTAGTTGCGCCGCTCCGGTTCGTTGCCGAGGCAGTCGTTGATCGGGAACTCGTGCACCGGCATGAACTCCACCGCCGTCACCCCCAACGACTGCAAGTACGGGATCTTTTCGATGACGCCGCGGTACGTGCCGGGGTGTTTCACCTTGCTGGTTCGCGACTTGGTGAATCCGCCCAGGTGCATTTCGTAGATGATCGTCTCCGACAATGGGCGGCGGAGGTGGCGATCGTCCTTCCAGTCGAATTCGTCGTCGACGACGACGCATTTCGGCGGCCTGAGGATTCCGTCGCGAGCCGGAAGGAAATCGCCCGCCAGGGCCTTTGCGTAAGGGTCGATCAGTCGGGCCCGGGGATGAAACAGATGTCCCACTTCCGGGGCGTACGGTCCGTCCGCTTGAAAATGATAGAGTTGCCCCGCCCCCATGCCGGGAACAAAAATGCTCCACACGTCGCCCCAGCGATTCAAATCCGGGTCGAACTCGATGATCTCCGAGGGATCCAGATCCTGCACCCGATCGTAAAGCAACACCCGCATCCGGGTCGCCGACCGGCTGAAGACGGTGAATTGCACCCCATCGTCGTGCAGGATGGCCCCGTAGGGAAGGGCATGGGCGAACCTTAAGGATGGGGGGCGATCGAACATGGTTGCGGGGGCGTAGGGTTGCCCCAACAGAAAACCTACATGGGGTGGACACCAAGCGTGCAAATCAGTAGCCATGCTGCATCCGTGAACCAGGTCTTCGCTGCAACGCCAAAAAACAATAGAACAATCGCGGAAGCAGTGTCTGTCCTCTGGTTCATATTCTTCGGTAACTCCATGGGCTAAGTGGAATTCCGTCAGATCCGCCCGGTCAATCGGCATGATCCGACCGGATCCACGCGCGCCGTTCGGATGGTGGCAAGTTTAGGAGTCGTGGAAGACTTCGCCCTTTGGCCGACCGTCCGTTTTGCGGCCACATTTCCTCGACGCAACTCATCGCAACCGCTACCGTTTGCCCTGCTGAAAAAAAACGGACGGCGAGCCGGTCTTCCGGCTGGCCGTCCGCGCGCGAATCGGCAATGAAAAACGAGCGTCCGCCCGGCGCGAGGCCTCGTGGACCGTGCATGGCGGGCAGCTCGGTGGTTGTCCGCAAAGCCCGTTCACCTTACGGCCCCGTCGTCGGCCGCGCAATCCGGACTTGCTACTCGTCCTTTCCGGATTCCTTCGGCGCCTCCTTGTGGAAGACGGCGTGGCAGTCGTCGCAGCTCTGGTTCAGCGCGCCCATCGCCTTGTCGGCGGCGGCCTGATCGCCGGCGCGAATCGCCTTATTGAGCCCGGCCGCCGCGTCGCGCATCTGAACGCAGAAGTTGTACCATTTCTGGATATCTTCCGGGTTCTTGGCCTCGGAAGTGTCGGCCATCGAGCCCTGGGCGATGACGGCCAGCGTGGCGGCGTCGCCCGCGTTGCTGCTCGCCTTCTTCTTGAAATTGGCCCCGCGGAGATTGCGTTTCAGCCGGCTGTTGACCAGCGGCACTTGCTTCATCAACTCGTCGAGCGAAGCCGCCTTGACCCACTTCAGCTCGGCGGGGTTCCCTCCGGTCGCTTCGAGAGACTTCTTGACCGCGGCCACGCCAGCCTTGGCGGCCGCGAATCCCTTGGCCTGGGCCAGTTCTTGAGCCGCCTTGAAAATGGCGGGAGCGGCCGCCTTGTACTTGTTGTCCTCGTCATGCAGTCCCGCGGCCAACGCCAGGAGGATCATCGTGTTGGCGTCCTTGGCCAGCTTCGCCTCGGACTCCTTGAACTCCTCTTCCGAAGCCACGGATTCTTGCAGACGCTCCATGTACGCATCGATCTGGGAGGCCACATCCTTGGCCGGAGCGAACGTCGAGACCTTGGGCGCCGCCGGTGGTTCCGCCGCCAATGCCCAGGCCAGCACCGCAACCACTGAAACCGTCGCCACCATTGCTCCCAGAACCTTGCGATACGCCATTTTCGACTTCTCCTTTCGACTAGACCTTCTCGCTACCCGAACGGGAACGACTCACGCGGAGCCTCTTTCCCACCTCACGCGAACCATGCCTGCGACCCGGCGCTTCCCAGGTCGCGGCCGCTACGGGACAACCTCCCCTCGGGACGGCTGCGCCGCAAGCAGCGCAACATCGGCCCTGAGCAGGCTCCCCCTGCTTGCCAAGTCCCCTTAGTCTCGCAACCGCCCACCGCCATGTCAAGCGCTCCTCAACGACGACTGCAATTCAGACGTAAGCGGACCCGGCGGCGGGCAGTAGGCGACGCGCGGACGGCAAGATTGCCGGCCCGCCGCTTGCAGTTGAATCACGTGGGAAGGCGGGTCCGCGGTTGACTCGCCAGGCGTCGTAGGATAGGTTCACGGGAAGCTCGGCGTATTCAACGAGCCTGCCAACCGTGCCCGCCTTTTCCAGAGGAGTTTTCCATGTCGAACCTTCTCGCGGTGTTTTGCATCCTTCTCGGGGCCGACGACCCCGCCCGACCGGAAATCAATCCGTTCCCACGGCAGCCGCTTCCCGAGGCGATCCTCGCCGAATGGAAGTTCGATCAGGGGATCGAAGGATGGAAGGCGCAACACGCCTGTGAACTCTCGGCGGCGGGCGGGGTGTTGAAGGTCCGGAACACGGGGTTCGATCCCTATTTCAACCGGCCGGTGAAGGTCCCCGGCGGGGAACTCGTCTTGCGACTCCGAGCGAGGGCCCGCGCGACCGGCTTGGGCGAGATCTTCTGGACGACGGATCAGTCGCCGGCGCACGGGCCGGACAAAGCCCGCAGTTTTTCGCTCGTTCACGACGGCCAATGGCGCGAGTATGCCGTCGAGTTTTCCGTGCGCGGCACCCTGACCGATCTGCGGATCGACCCGGGAACGGACGAGGGGCTGGTCGAGATCGAGTGGATTCGGCTGGCGCGCCGGCGTTGGCACCCGTTGAGCATTGAAAAGGCAGAGGTCGGGCCGCGCACGGTGCGCTTTCTGGTCAAGAACCACGAGGAGGCCCCCTTGCGAATTACGGCGTTTGGACAGTCGCATGCGATTGAGGGCGGGGGTTCCATCGCCATCGAGCGGCCTGTCCTCGGCAAGACCCCCTTGGAGGCCGTCCGCGCGGAGATCACCGTCCAAGGGGACGAGACCCATCAGCCCGACCTCAGCCAACTGAAGCCGGTCGCGCGGACCGCGTTCTTGTTTCATCCCGACGCCGACGGCGATTTCGTGGAAATTCCGGCAAGCGGTTTCGTGCTGGAGGTCGCGCGCGACGGCTCGGCGGCCCGCGTGCGGCAGGGCGGCCGCGTGGTCGCCGCCTTGGCCCCCTTGGCGCACCGCAACGGCCGCTTGCCGGCGCTGAAGCTGGTCAGCGAAAAAGCGGGGTTGCGATTCGAGGGCGAGGGCGTTTCGCTTGCCATCGCCGTGCGAGGCAAGGAGATCGGCGTCGCCATCGCCTCCGAGACGGAGTGCGAGGGTCCGGTGGTGCGGGCCTTCGGGGCGTTGAAGCAAGGCCTGTTGGCGGGCGTGGAATATCTTGGGGCCGGCGAGGCGAGTTCGTCGAAATTGGACATCGAGACGGAGGAGCATATCCGCTTCGCCCCCGACCCGCTGCACGTGACCATGCCGCTGATGAGCTTCGTCACCGACGCGGCCACGGTGGCGATGACGTGGGAGGACATGGACTTGCAGCCGCTGTACGCCACGCCGAACTTCTTTGACGGCACGCCGGACCACCGCATGGCCTTGCGCGGCAAGAAGATCGCGGCCACGATCCGGATCGACGGTGCGCCGGTGGAGGAAACGATAGCCTGGGCGGTGGGCAAACACGGTCTGCCGCCGCTTCCGCCCGCCCCCCGCACGCCCGAGCAACAGTGGGACATTTGCCTCAAGGCCCTTCACGGGCCGCTGAAGACCGAGGCCGCCTGGGGGCATTGCGCCGAGCCGAACTGGGGCCGGGCCCCCTATGCCGACATGGCGTCGACGATCTGGCGCCTGACCGGCAAGGCCCCGGACTTGCCCAAGCTCGTGCCGGGCGGGGCGCACGTGGAAAACGCGAGCATCTATTTCGTGACCGGCCGCGCGGCCGAGTGGAAACAAAGCCGACACGCCCAGGTGCAAGCCCACATTCGCGCCCAGCAACCCGACGGCTCCTATCGTTACGACGGGCCCATGCGCCGCGGCCACTTCGAGAACACCGCCAGCGGAATCTGCGCCCACCCCGCCAAACTCATGCTGGATTACGCCTGGCTGACGGGCGACCAGGAAGCTTTGGCCGCCGGCTGCCGCACGCTGGATTACATGAAGCGGTTCGACGTTCCTCGCGGCGCCCAAACCTGGGAAGTCCCGCTTCACACGCCCGACCAACTGGCCTCGGCCAATTCCGTCTGGGCTTACGTGCGAGGCTATCAGCTTACCGGCAAGAAGGAATACCTGGCCGAAGCGCGTCGTTGGGCCCTGTCCGGGATTCCCTTCACCTACCTGTGGAGCCGCTACCCGATCATGCTTTACAGCACTCCGCCAGTCTTCGGGGCTACGCATTGGCGGCACAATTGGATCGGGCTTCCGGTTCAATGGGTGGGCGGGGTGTACGCCTACGCGTTGACGATCCTGGCGCCTTACGACCATTCGGTGGATTGGAACCATCTGGCGCGCGGCATCCTGATTTCCGCCGAACAGCAGCAGTATCCCGATGGAGAGTGGATCGGGTTGCTGCCGGATTCGTTCGCGCTGAAGTCGCAGACCCGCATTCCCGCCCGCATCAACCCTTGCGCCCTGGTCAGCCTGCGCATGGCGCTCGACGGCCAGGTGGACTCGCTGGCCGTGGCAGGGGACGGCAGCCACCGCGTCGCCGCGCCCTTTCCCGTGACCCTTCGCGACGGCAAGGCCTACATCCAGTCGCCCAAGGGGCTTGGCTACGAGATCCTCGTCAACGGCCAGGTGGTCCAAGTGCCTGCCGAGGCCGGTGGCGTGGTTCCACTCGGCGCCAGGCCCTGAGCATCGATCACCAGCGCCGAGAGTCGATCACCAGCGCAGCGTCTGGATTGGCGCGGCTCCGATCCCTGGGTCGCGCCCCGGACCGGCGAATCGAGTGAAAATCCCAAGCGTCCAGACGGCCCAACTTTAGAGGGGGTCTTGAAGAAACTTCGTCCGCGGGGTATGCTGCACGTCGCACCCCGACTCCCTTACCCGTGCCCAGAAGGTCTCCTGCATGGCAACCATCCTCGTGGTCGACGATTCGGCAGTGGACCGACGTCTGGTGGGAGGGCTGGTCCAGAAGGTTTTGCCATGCAGCGTGCAGTACGCCGCCAACGGCGTGGAGGCGCTGGCCCAGATGCACGGGGAACTGCCCGACCTGATCCTCACCGACCTCAATATGCCGGTCATGGACGGGCTGGAACTGGTCAACTACGTGCGGGACCATCATCCCGAGGTGCCGATCGTGTTGATGACGGCCTACGGGAGCGAGGCGTTGGCCGTCGAGGCGTTGGCCAAGGGGGCTGCGACCTACGTGCCCAAGTCGCAACTTGCGGCCCAATTGCCCAGCACGATTCAAAACGTGCTGTCGATGACCTTTGTGCATCGCAGCTACGAGCAGTTGATCCACTGCCTGACGAGGGCCCACTTCGAGTTCGTCCTGGAGAACGAGCCCAACCTGGTGGATCCCCTCGTCGATCTGGTGCAGCAGATGGTCGCCAGCGTGGCCTTGTGCGACTTCACCGGGCGGCTGCAAATCGGCGTGGCCCTGAAAGAAGCGCTCTTGAACGCGATCTTCCACGGGAACCTGGAAATCAGTTCCGCCGAGATTCAAAACGTGCAGCAAGGGCTGATCGAGGAGAACGACCTCAGCCTGGTCGAGGAGCACCGCATGAGGCCGGAGTTCAAGGACCGGAAGGTGCACGTCGACATCCGGATCAGCGCCGACGAGGCCCGCTTCGTGGTCCGCGACGACGGCAACGGCTTCGACGTGGCCAAGATCTACGACCCCAAGAAGCGGCTCGCCGTGGAGCCCGAGGGCCCGCGCGGTCTCGCCCTCATCCGGACCTTCATGGACGAAGTGAGCTTCAACGAGAAGGGCAACGAGATCACGATGGTCAAGCGGCGCGAAGTGCCCCAGGTGAACACGGTGCCTCCGGTGGACCTGTGAGGCCGCGGCCGGGGCTCAAGGGCCTCTTCGCCTCAGGGGATCGGCCGCCTCGCCACGTCCGGCCTCCTTCGCCGGCATCCAGCGTCTATTTGGGCGGCGGCGGCAAGGCCAACCGCGCCGAGTTGCTTTCCAAGGCTGCCAGGCGTTGCAACAGGGCGTAGGTTTCCTGAAACTCCGGACGCTGGACCAGGGCGCGATAGGACGGGTTCGTCGCAACCGTCTGGAACCGCCCGAGCGATTCCCGAAGGGCTTCAGGGCTGGGCCGGCGCTCGGGGGCGCTCATGTCGGGCGGGAGGGCGAGGTATTTTTTCCACGAATCGTCCAGCAAGGACTCCAGCCGCCGCGCGGACCCGGCCAATTGGCGCTGAACGGCCTGCCGCTGTTGGTCGACGGTGCCGGCCAGCGGGCCGGCATTGGCCGGGGCGTCGGGCAGGCGGGCCGGCGACCACCGCTTGATCTCGTCCAGCAAGCGAACGGCCGACGGCGGAAGCTGCTGCGCTTGCCCCGACTGAACGGCCGCCGCCGTCGTGCCCCAGGCCGCATAGTAGCGGTGCGTGGCGTAGGCGTCGGTTTGAAGGACCGAACCGTCCAGGGCCACTCCGGCAAACAGCCCCCGGCTCAACGAGTAGGAATAGATCTCCGCGCGCAGCGTGTGGTCGGTGGCCAGGCTCGCCTCGCGTCCGACGGGCCCGGCCGTGGCCGCGGCGTCGGCCCCGATCGTGAACTTGCCGCGCAGCAACCCCTCGACGCTTTGCCGCGTGACGAACACCAGAATCACGTCGGTTTCCTGAATCCCGGCTTGCCAGCCAAAACTCCCGCCGGTGAGCGTGATGAACACCGGCCCGCGCCATTCGCCTGCCTCGTCGCGCGCGAGCACCAGACCGCGTCCGTGCCGCACGCCCACCAGAAACGCCCCCTTGAGCAAGCGCGGCACGATGGCGATGCCGCGGGCCTCGGCCAACAAGGTGGCCGGGATCGAGCGCATGGGGATGCTCATGATCTCCCGAAGCACATCGCCCGAAGCATCCACGATTCCAGCCTCGGGAGTCCAAACCTCCTGGGCCGGCGTCCCCGCCTGACCCCACAGGCGAGTGGCGAAGACGACTCCCAGGCCCAACGCCACGGCGACCGACGCCCCCAACCCCTGCAAGGTCTTCATGACCCGTGATACCTCCATGAACCCCCTGCGCCGGAACGAAGAGTCAAGCCCGCCATCGCGCGAGGCGGCATTGTACCTCGCCACCCGCTCTGACGGCAATTCCAGCTTGATCCCCACTCAGGTACTAATCGCACACCTCCGCAGGCGTTATCCACCATGCAGCCTGGGCATCTTGCCGCCATTTCATCGGCCGCAGACCTCCTGAAGGTAATCCAGCACCAAGGCGGCCACGTCGATCTGAAGCGTGGACGCCAGGGCCCTCCAGCCGGGAACCGCATTGATTTCGAGGACGTAAAGGCGGCCGTCTCGCGCCGGAAGCAAATCGACGCCCGCCAGCGGCGCGCCCACGGCCAAGGCCGCCGATCGCGCCATGTCCCTCATTTTTTCGGTGGGTTCGAACGGTTCGGTCGTTGCCCCGCGGGCAACATTGGTCCGCCAGTCGGTCGGGTTCGTTCGCTTCATTCCCAACACTCGATTGCCCACCAGCAGCAAGCGCAAGTCAAATCCATGGTGGAGAATGAACTCCTGGAGGTAGAGCACCGACTGCGCCTGCGCCAGGGCCTTGAAGACCCGCAGCGCCACGGCCTCGTCGGCGACCCTGGCCATGCCGCGTCCCTCGGAGCCGAACAGGGGCTTGACGACCACGTCGCGGCCGAGGAAGTCGAAAGCGGCCATGGCGTCATCGACCGTTTGACAAACGACGGTGCGTGGCACGGGCAACCCGGCCGCCTTGAGTTTGGCCGATGCCAGGTACTTGTCGACCGCGGCCTCCAGGGCCTTCGGCGGATTGACGACCGGAATCCCGGCCGCCTCGACTCGCGCCAGCGCGTCCATGCGGAAGACGACTTGTTCGAGCGAGCCCGGCGGCATGGTCCGCACCAGCACGCCGTCGGGCGTGGCCAGGTCGATTTCGCCCGAACCAATCGCACAGCCGTGCGCGTCCAGCCGCGAGACCAATCGGCTGAACGAAGCCCGGCGGATCTGGTGTCGCTCGCCCGCGGCGCGACGCAAGTCGGCCAGGTACCAGCTTTCCGGCGAGGCGAGGACGACGAGGCGCATCGAACCGAGGCGACGAATGAAGATCGGGGACTAGCGCTCGGCAGAGGCCCGCATAGCCCCTGCCCGAAAGGGCCGGTCAGTCGGTCATGCCGGGACACGCCAATTCCGGGACGAGCCTCCCGAAACGAAGCGTTTGGCCTGTATCCAGGTTGTGAAGGGTGACCACGGCTGGTCCAAACAGCGCCGGGTCCATGCGATAAAAGTCCCCCTCGCAGCGGCGGAACAGCTCGACGAACGGAGTCCCGTGGTCGGGCGAGGCGATTGAAGGGATCCGCGGTCCGATCCGCTCCAGGCTCTCCTGGTCTCCGCGGACCCAAAGCACGACCTCGGCCCCGTAGAGCACCGCGTCGTTGGTCCGGCCCATGGCGTCGAAGTCGTTGGCGGCCACGGGCGGCAGCGGCGCCGCCCCCAAGGCGCTTTCGACACGGGCGAGGTCGAAATCGAGTTCGGCAAGCTTGTGCATCGCCGTTTCAACGGACCGGGCAACGACTTGAACGGCGCCCGCCTGGCTTGCCGTGGGCGCGACGAGCAAGACAAGGGCCGGCGGCTGGACGCCGCACTGCTGGGCGAGCTGTTGGCAGACCGCCCATGGCGGCAAGCGCGATGCCTCCAAGACCCCGACGGCCATGGGCTCCGGCTCGGCCAGGGCCCCGATCTTTTCGAACAACGGCTCCTTGCGGGCCAGGGCCCGCATCGGACCGGACCCCATTGCAAAATAGCCCTCGCCCGAAATCCGCCAACCGGCGTATTGCGAGGCCATGCAGGCCGCCGTGGGATGATCGGTGCGAACGGCGACAACCGGCGTGGACCAGGGGCTCCGCGGAGGCAGAAGTTCGACGTCGCCCAGGCCCGCCATGCTGACCGAGGCCATGAGGCGTCCGGCCTCCAGTCCGCCCCGAGCGGCGATCCCGCAATCCACCACCCGGCTGCCGTCTGCATAGCGATGGACGGCGATCCGCAGCCGTTCGGCGTCGGCGATCCCTCGTTCGCAAATCTCCAAAGCCCTTCGGTTCAGAAGCATGGTTTCAGACTCCCCGGAGAAGTTTCCGCGATTCGGGGCGAAACCGCAAGCGGTTGCGACGGCGATCGAAAACATGCGGTGCCCCCTTTGACGCCCGGCCTTCCAGCGCTTACAAAGTACAAACGGACTTGCGGTGCGGCGTTCGATGAGGGGCCCCCGCAATGGGGAGCTGTGAACCTGGTCAGGGGCGAAAGTCAGCAGCCATAAGCAGTGACCCCCATGTGTGGTGGGCCTCTCATCCAACGCCGCACGGCTCCAACCCCTTGGGCTGGGGGGCCCTCCGATGTCGTCCCTGCTTCCGACCAACTCCGACGTCCCCCGCAAGACGCCTTCGGAACGCCCCCATGACTACGTCGTCGTCGCCCGGCGCTACCGTCCGCAGACGTTCGATGAACTCGTGGGCCAAGAGCATGTTGCCAAGGCCCTCTCCAACGCGATCAGCACGCGCCGTGTAGGCCATGCGTACCTTTTCACGGGCGCTCGCGGGGTTGGCAAGACGTCGGCCGCCAGAATCCTGGCCAAGGCGTTGAACTGCCCGACCGGGCCTACTCCCACGCCGTGCAATCGCTGCGACGTGTGCGAGGCGATCAGCGCGGGCGAGGACGTGGACGTGCTGGAGATCGACGGGGCCAGCAACCGCGGGATCGACGAGATCCGGCAGCTCCGGCAGAACGTCAACGTCCGTCCGAGCCGCGAGCGATTCAAGATCTACATCATCGACGAAGTCCACATGCTGACGCGCGAGGCATTCAATGCCTTGCTCAAGACGCTCGAAGAACCGCCCGAGCACGTCAAGTTCATCTTCTGCACGACCGAGCCGACCAAGATCCCCGTCACGATCCTCTCTCGCTGCCAGCGATTTGATTTTGCCGGGATCCAGACCGCGGCGATCGTCAAGCGGTTGGCGCAGATCGTCGAGGCCGAAAACGTGGCCGCGGAACCCGAGGCCTTGCAACTGTTGGCCCGTCGGGCAGCCGGTTCAATGCGCGACAGCCAGTCGCTGTTGGAACAGCTCCTCGCCTTCGCGCCGGACCGGATCACCGTGGCCGACGTCAACGCGATGCTCGGGATCGCCGGCGGCGACCGCCTGTTGCGGCTGGTCCGCCTTCTTGCCGAGGCGAACGCGGCCGAGGTCCTGCGCGAATTCGACGCGGCAACCCAGGAGGGCGTGGACGCGGGCCTGTTGATGGAACAGCTCCTCGGGTTCTATCGCGACATCATGGTTTCGGCCGCGGGCTGTTCTGGCGAGCTGTTGTTGCACGCCACCCAGGACCAGTGGCCCGAGGTGGCCGACCTTGCCACGCGCCTCGGCGTGGAAAACGTGTTGGCCGTGATGCAGATCCTCGATCAGACGTTGTCCCGGCTGCGCTACAGCACGCAGGCGAGAATCCTCGCCGAACTGGCCTTGGTGCGGATTGCCACGTTGGGCGACGTTGTGGAATTGGGCGAGGTCGTGGCCCAGCTCTGCGACGCGCCCGCCGCCGGCGCTCACAATCCCCCCGCCGCCGGCACCAAGCCCTCATCCACCGCCACCGGTGGCCTGAAAAAAAAAGGACCTGAGCCAACCACCCTAATAGCGACCGAGGCCCCCTCCGCTGAGGCAGTTCAGACCGAGGGACCAGCGATTCGAACTCCGCTGAGCGCTGAAAACGCCCGCCAGATTTGGCTCCAGGTCGCCAATCGAACTCCGGGTTTGGTGGGAGAGCACGCGCGCCACTTTTCCGATGCTGCAATCCGCGCGCCAAATCACTTGGCAATTGCGTTTTCCGAAGAGTATACTTTGTCGAAGTCGATCTGCGACACCCCTGAACAGAGGGGCCATTTCGAGCGGATCCTGGCCGCAGTGACCGGGGAGCGGGTGCGGCTGGAGTTTGTAACGGTCCCGGACCGCAGCGTTCCCCGGGATGAAGCGCCGGCGGCGCGGGGAAAGTCGCTCATGCAGCGTCGGGCCGAGGCGGCCCAGCACCCCATGATCCGCCGGGCCATGGAGTTGTTCGGGGCCTTTCCAGAACGAATTGACGTGCCGAGCGGGGGGTGAAGCGGGAGAGCCGCGATCGGTCGCCGACCCCCGCACAAGGAGCTTGCCGTGTTCAAGGAATTGGCGGGTTTGGGATCGCTCTTGAAGCACGCGCACGCGATCAGCGGGCGCGTCCAAGGGCTGACGGAGGACTTGCGCAACCGGCGCGCGATTGGTTCGGCCGGTGGTGGACTGGTGGAAATCGAGGTCAACGGACTGGTCGAGGTCCTCCGCTGCCGCATCGACCCGAAGCTCCTGGCCCAGCCCGACCAAGAGCTGCTCGAAGACCTCGTCGCGGCGGCCGTCAATCAAGCGGTGGCCAAGGCCAAGGAACTCCACGCGGAAGCCATGCGCTCGTTGACCGGTGGCATCCCTCTGCCGGGCATTGAACAGGCGTTGGCCAGGTTCCTGGGCACGGGGCCGTCGGGATCCAACGAACCCCCGGCGACGGAGGGGCCAAGCGGGAATGCATAAACGCCAGGTCCGGGACGCAACGCCGCGGGACGCCGGGCTTGTCCTCTCGGCGGCCCGGCGGGACGGGGCATGTCTGCGTCCGTCCGACTCTTCCGCGCCTTGGGTTTGGGCAATTCGGGTGTGCCGGCGAAATGGCGATCCATCGGACAACCGTGAAACGGAGGAAAGGGGTGGGGTGTGCCGGAACTTACCGAATCGGTCGCCAATCTGATTAACGAGTTCAACAAGCTGCCGGGCATTGGCAAGAAATCGGCGGAGCGGCTCGCCTATCACATCTTGAGAGTCCACGCCTCCGAGGCTTTGGCCCTGGCCGAGGCCATTCGCCGGGTCAAGGAAAATGTCCGCTACTGCGCCGTCTGCTACAATTTGTCGGAGGAGGAGACGTGCTCGATTTGTCGTGATCCCAAGCGCCGGCAAGACCAGTTGTGCGTCGTGGAACAGCCGCGCGACCTGATCGTGCTGGAGCAGACGGGCATCTATCACGGACTGTATCACGTCCTGCTCGGGCGCATCGCGCCGTTGGACGGGATTGGTCCGGAACAACTCACGATCGACGCCCTCGTACGGCGCGTGCGGACCGGAGCGTTCCAGGAACTGATCATGGCCACCAATCCGACCACGGAGGGAGACGGGACCGCCTTGTATATTTCCAACCTGCTTTCGGAGCTGCCGATTCGGGTGACTCGGCTTGCGCGGGGGATCACGCCGGGGAGCGTGTTGGAATTGGCGAACCGTGAAATTCTGACCGACGCCCTGTTGGGGCGTCAGGCGTTTTGAAGCCGGGGGAAAGCCATGCGTTTGTCGCTTGGTCAAGAGATGCGGATGGTCCAGAAGCAGATTCTGGCCCCGCGCATGATCCAGTCGATGGAGATTCTCCAATTGCCGATCCAGGCGCTGGAGGAGCGGATCGAGCAGGAGATGTCGGAGAATCCGACGCTGGAAATCAGGGAGGAGGATCCGGACCTTCCCACCGACGAGGCCGTCGAGCGCGACCCCCCCGACGCCCCTACCGACGACGAGCGCGAGCTGGTGATCGACGACCGCGACACGGAGAAAGATTTCGAGCGCTTGCTGCGCATGGACGAGGAGTGGCCCGATTACTTCGAGGAACGGACCAAACCTTCGCGCAACCGGCTCGAAGAGGCCGACGAACGCCAGCACGACGCGATGGCCAACACGGCCGACCGGCCGCAGTCGCTGCACGACTACTTGCACGACCAGTTGGGGTATTTCGAGTTGGATCCGAAGCTTCGGGCGATGTGCGACCGCATCATTTACAATCTGGACCCCAACGGCCGGTTGCAAAGCAGCCTGGAGGACCTGCTTGGCGCCGAGGCGTCGGCCGAGGACTTGGAACTGGCGCGGCAGGCGCTGGCGTTGGTCCAGAAGCTGGACCCGCCGGGCGTCGCCGCCCGCGACGTGCGCGAGTGTCTGTTGCTCCAGCTCACGCCCGGTATGCCGCATTACGAGCAGCTCAAGCGGCTGATTTCCGATCACCTCGAGGATCTGGAGCACAACCGCCTTCCGCAGATTGCCAAGAAGACCGGCTATTCGATCGCGCTGATTCAGGAGCTGATCCAGGAGATGCGCGGCCTCAAGGTGAATCCCGGGGCTGAGTTCAACAACACCCCGGTTCAGCCCGTCAAACCGGACATCTTCGTCGAGCAAGGCGAAGACGGCCGCTACAAGGTCCGCTTGGAAGACGGGAAGACGCCGAACCTGTTCATCAGCCCCTACTATCGAAACCTTCTGATGACCGGCGACGAGAAGGCCCGGGAGTTCATCAAGCAGAAAATCAACTCCGCCCAATGGTTGATCGACGCGATCGAGCAACGGCGCAACACGCTCACCAAGGTGGCCCAGGCCATCGTGGACCATCAGACGGCGTTCCTGGAGAAGGGGCCCGAGGCCATCGAGCCGCTCAAGATGCAGCAAATCGCCGAAAAGGTCGGCGTCCATGTCACGACGGTCAGCCGCGCGGTGGACGACAAGTGGATCCAGACGCCGCGGGGGATTTTCCCCCTCAAACGGTTCTTCTGCGGCGGCACCGTCAGCGCCGACGGCGAGGAGGTGGCCTGGGACACCGTGCGGCTGAAGCTCCAAGAGATCATCGCCGCGGAAGACAAGAAAAACCCGCTGAGCGACGACCAGCTCGTCGAGGAACTCGCCATAGGCCGTGCGGGTGACGGTGCTGTCGAACTCGAGGCGCTGGATGGCGATGTCCACGAAGCGCGCCGACCAGGGCCAGCTGTGCAGCTCGTGCAGGGCCTTCTCGTTGGCGACGACCGCCTCGCCCAGGAAGGAGAACTGCATGTTGCCGGCCTTGAGCATGTCCTTGAGCCGCGCAAAGGACGCATCGGCCACGGCGACACAGGCAGGATGACGCGCGGTATAGAGCGTCATGGTGCTGAGCG
>Ga0073932_1003563_pt1 | contig 20508 bp, 16 predicted proteins | sample DewCreD2012metaG_FD_76967 | JGI IMG/M metagenome (GOLD analysis project Ga0073932, IMG submission 76967) | Hot spring sediment bacterial and archeal communities from British Columbia, Canada, to study Microbial Dark Matter (Phase II) - Dewar... ...
ACGAGCTGCGCGCGAGCGGCGCCACGGCCATCGGCGGCGAGGAGGCGTTCCGGCTCTACGACACCTTCGGGTTCCCGATCGACCTCACCCAGCTCATCGCGGCGGAGTGGGGGATCACGGTGGACCTCGCCGGGTTCGACCGGGCGCTCGCGGAGCAGCGCGAGCGCTCGCGCGAGGTGCACCGCGCGGGCAAGGGGGGCGGTGCCGCGGCGGGCGGGGAGCCGGCGGGCGGCGGCACCGCCGGCGAGTGGGTGCCGGGGGAGGGGGGCGACTACCGCTTCGTCGGCTACGACACGCTCCGCGCGGAGACGCGGGTGCTGGCCCACCGGACGGTGGAGGGCGGCGCCGAGGTCGTCCTCCGCGAGAGCCCGTTCTACGTCGAGTCCGGCGGCCAGGTGAGCGACACCGGCACCGTGCGCGGGGAGGGGTGGACGCTGCACGTCGAGCGCGTGCGCAAGGGCGAGCGCGGGGCGGTGCTCGCCGGCCGGCTCGAGGGCACCCTCGGGCCGGGCCGCGTGGTCGCGGAGGTGGACGAGCGGCGGCGGCGGGACATCGAGCGGAACCACAGCGCCACGCACCTCGTGCACCACGTCCTGCGCAAGCGGCTCGGCACGCACGTGCGGCAGCAGGGCTCGCTGGTCGAGGCGGAGCGCCTGCGCTTCGACTTCTCGCACCACGGCCCGATCGACCCGGCGCAGCTGCACGAGATCGAGCACGAGGTGAACGAGCTCGTCTGGGGCAACGTCCCCGTCGAGGTGCGCGAGATGCGCTACAGCGACGCGCTCGCGCTCGGCGCCATGGCCTTCTTCGCCGACAAGTACGGCGACGTGGTGCGCGTGGTGCAGATGGGGCCGTCGGTGGAGCTGTGCGGCGGCACCCACGTGCGCAGCACGGGCCAGGTGGGGCTCTTCCGCGTGGCCGGCCAGGGGGGCGTGGCGGCGGGGGTGCGGCGCCTCGAGGCGCTCACCGGCCCCGGCGCGTACGCCGCGATCGGCCGCCTCGACCGGCAGCTCCAGGAGGCGGCGGAGACGCTCAAGGCGCAGCCGGACATGCTCGCGCGCCGCATCGAGCAGCTCCTCGCGGAGCGCGAGAAGCTGGAGGCGCGGCTCAAGGCGGCGCTGCAGGGCGGCGGCGCGTCGGCCGCGGCGCAGCTCGAGACGACGCAGGTGGACGGCGTCGCCGTCGCGATCGGCGAGACGGCGCTCGAGGATCGCGACGAGGTGGGCCAGGTGGCCGACGCGTTCCGCGCCGGGAAGTCGGCGGCGGTGCTCGTGCTCTTCGGGACGCAGGGCAAGGGGGCGATCCACGTCGCCCTCTCGGACGACCTTGTGCGCGCCGGCCGCCGCGCGGGCGACCTCGTGGGCCGCATCGCCGCGGTGAGCGGCGGCAAGGGTGGCGGCCGCCCGCACTTCGCGAGCGCCGGCGCGGGCGACGCGAGCCGGCTGGGGGAGGCGCGCGCGCAGGTGCCGGCGATCGTGAAGGCCTGGCTCGGGGGGGCGCGGTGAGCACCGGCGCCTGGCTGGAGTCGCGCACGCGCCGGGCGCCGGCGACGCTGCGGGCGCGCGTCCTCGAGCTGGCGCGCGCGGTGCCCGGGTCGGCGGGCGCCGGCGCCGGGCGCGACCTCGCCGACGCGGCGGAGGCGGCGCTGGCCGACGTCGCGCCGCGCTGCACCGACCGCGCGGCGGCGCTCGACCTGCTGGCGGCCGACGCGCTGATCACGCTGGCGCTCCTCGCCCGCGCGGAGCGCGACCCCGCCTCCCTCGGCGCCTTCGCCGCCGAACTCGTGCGCGACCACGTCGCGCGCGCCGGCGCATGACGGCCTGGGACTTCGCCGGCCGCCGCGTGCTCGTCACGGGTGGCAGCCGCGGCGTGGGGCGCGCCACGGCGCTCGCCTTCGCGCGGGCCGGCGCCGACGTGGCGCTCACCTTCCACGCGCGCCGCGACGCCGCCGAGGAGGTCGCGGCGGCGATCCGCGCCCTCGGGCGGCAGGCGGTGGTCACGGGTGGCGCCCACGACACCGCCGTGGCGGTGGAGCAGCTTGTCGCGCCGGTGCGCTCGGCGTTCGGGGCGCTCGACGTCTTCGTGGGCAACGCCGGGATCTGGCCGGTCGAGGACGTGCCGCTCGCCGAGATGAGCGACGCGCGCTGGCAGGCGACGATGCGCGCGAACCTCGACGCGCTCTTCCTCACCACGCGTGCCGCGCTCCGGCTGCTGCGGCCGGGCGGCAGCGTCGTGCTCGTCTCGAGCACGGCGGGCCAGCGCGGCGAGGCGTTCCACGCCGACTACGCGGCGAGCAAGGGGGCGATGATCGCGCTCACCAAGTCGCTCGCCGGCGAGTGCGGGCCCGCGATCCGCGTGAACTGCGTCGCGCCCGGCTGGATCGACACCGACATGGCGGCGCCGGTCCTCACGGGCGCGTACCGCGAGCAGGTGCTGCAGGGGATCCCGCTCCGCCGCATCGCGACCGCCGACGACGTGGCGCAGCCGATCCTCTTCCTCGCCAGCGAGGCCGCGCGCCACGTGACGGGCGAGATCCTCAACGTGAACGGCGGGAGCGTGCTCTGCGGCTGAGCGCCGCACGGCCGGTCGCGTGACCCCCCGCCTCCACCTCCTCGCCACGGGCGGGACCATCGCGATGCGGCACGACGCGGCCGCGGGGGGGAACGTCCCCGCGCTCGACGGCGCCGCGCTGCTCGCCCTCGCCCCCGGGCTCGCCGGGCTCGCGACGGTCACGGTCGAGGACTGGGCGCGGCTCCCGGCGGTGCACGTCGGCGCCGACCGCCTCTGGGCGCTGCGCGAGCGGGTCCGCGCGATCGCCGCGGCGGGCACCTGCGACGCCCTGCTGGTCACGCACGGCACCGATACCCTCGAGGAGACCGCGGCGCTCCTCGCCCGCACCGTGGCGGGCGACCTGCCGATCGTCGTCACCGGCGCCATGCGCACCAGCAGCGACCCCGACTGGGACGGCCCCCGCAACCTGCTCGACGCCGCGCGCGTCGCGACCGACCCGGGCGCGCGCGGGCGCGGCGCGCTGGTGGTGTTCGCGGGCCGCATCCTGCCGGGGCTGCAGGCGGTGAAGACCGAGGCGACCGCCGTGCCGGCGTTCGAGGCGCCCCACGGGGCTCCCGTCGGCGAGGTGGCGGAGGGCGTGGTGCGCTGGCTCGCCCCGCCGGCCGCGCCCGCCGTGGTGGCGCCGCGCGACCTGTCGGCGCGCGTCGCGATCGTGCCGCTCCTCCCGGGCGACGACGGGTTCCTGCTCGAGGCCGCGCTGCCGCGGTTCGACGGCGTGGTGATCGTCTCCTACGGCAGCGGCAACACGCCCCCCGGGGCCATCCCCGCCGTGCGCCGCTGGCTCGCGGCGGGGAAGCCCGTCGTGCTCGCCACCCGCTGCGCCCGGGGCGAGGTGACCCCGGCGTACGCCTTCGAGGGGGGGAGCGCCCGCATGCTCGAGCTGGGGTGCATCCCCGCGGGGCCGCGCACGCCGTGGCAGGCGCGCCTCGAGCTGCAGGTCGCGCTGGGCGCCGGCGTCCCGTACGGCGCCGGAACGCGCGCCTAGATTCCCCCCGTGACGCCGCCTGCCACCCTCGACATCCCCGAGCCCGTCCTCGCCATCGCGCGCACGCTCGACGCCGCCGGGCACGAGGCCTGGTGCGTGGGCGGCGCGATCCGCGACGCGCTGCTCGGCGACCGGCAGAGCGACGTGGACCTCGCCACCTCCGCCACGCCCGACGAGGTGCAGCGGCTCTTCCGGCACACGGTGCCGGTCGGCGTGCGCTTCGGCACGGTCGGCGTGCTCGACCGCGACCGGCGGCTGCACGAGGTGACCACCTTCCGGCAGGACGTCGAGACCGATGGCCGGCACGCCGTGGTGCGCTACGGCGCCTCGCTCGACGAGGACCTCGCGCGGCGCGACTTCACGATCAACGCCATCGCCTACCACCCGTTGCGGCACGAGTGGCGCGACCCGTTCGGCGGGCGCGCCGACCTCGAGGCGGGGGTCGTGCGCGCGGTGGGCGATCCGGCGGCGCGCTTCCGCGAGGACTACCTGCGCATCCTGCGCGGCCTGCGCTTCGCCGCCCGGTTCGGCTTCGCGATCGAGCCGGCGACGTGGGCGGCGATGGTCGCGGCGGCGCCCGGGCTCGCGCACCTGAGCGCCGAGCGCGTGCGCGACGAGTGGATGAAGGGCCTCGTCTCGGCGCGGTCGCTCGCGCGCTTCACGGCGCTCTGGCGCGACGCGGGCGCGGCCCGCGCGTGGCTCCCCGAGCTGCGTCCCGCGGCGGCGCTCGAGGCCGCGCTCGGGCGCGCCGACGCCGAGCCGCGCGATCCCGTGCTCCTCACGCTGCTCGCCTGCGAGCAGGCGGCCGCGGTGCTGCGCCGCCTGCGGGCGTCGAACGCCGAGGTGGCCCGCGCGGAGGCGGTGGAGCGTGCCGCCGCCGGCCCCGGCAGCGCGGACGAGGTGGCGGTGCGGCGCTGGCTGGCGTCGGCCGGCGACGCCTGGCGGGACGTGCGCTGGCTCGCCGCGATGCGGGACGGCGTCGAGCCCGCGTGGGGGCCGGTGGCGGCGCGGATCGTCGAGCGCGGCGACCCGCTGACCCGCGGGGCGCTCGCCGTGGGCGGCGCCGACCTGCGCGCGGTCGGCGTCGCGCCGGGGCCGGCGATGGGGCGCACGCTCGACGCGCTGCTCGACCGCGTGCTCGAGCGGCCCGAGCTGAACACGCGGGACGCGCTCCTCGCCCTCGCCCGGGAGCTCGCGTGACGCCCGTCGCCTACGCCGTCGTCGCCGCCGTGGCCACCCTGCTCGGCGGGTGGCTCGTGACGCGCTTCCTGCCGCCGGGCCACCGCGCCGCGACGGCGCTGCTCGCCTTCGGCGCGGGCTTCATGCTCGCCCTCGCCCTGCTCGGGACGATGCCCGTCGTGTTCCGCACCGACGGGCACGCGGCGCTCTTCGTGGTCGCGGGCTACCTCGCGGTGCACCTCGCGGAGCAGCTGGTCCCGGTGCACCGGCACGGCGCCGGCTCCACGCGGCACCTCACGCGCTCCGCGGGGATCGCCGCCCTGCTCGGGCTCGGCCTGCACGCCTTCTTCGACGGCGTCGTGATCGCCGCCGGCTTCGAGGCCTCGACGGGGCTGGGCCTGCTGATGGTCGTGGCCGTGCTGCTGCACAAGCTGCCGGACGGCGCGAGCGTGGCGGGCGTGGTGCTCGCCGTCGGGGAGTCGCGCACGCGCGCGCTGGGCGCGGCGGCGGTCCTCGGGGCGGCGACGGTGCTGGGTGTCGTCCTCACCGACCAGGCGCTGGCGCTCGAGCGGCACGGGCTCGCGCTCTCCGCCGGCGTCACCCTGTACGTCGCGGCCACGAACCTCGTGCCCGAGGTGCACCACCGGCGCGAGCCGCTCGACGCCGTCGCCTTCCTCGCCGGCTTCGGGGCGTTCGCGCTCGCCGAGCGGCTGCTCGCGCTCGCCGCGGCGGGGTGACGGCGGCGATGCAGGACTCGCTCTTCTCGCGCGCGGAGTCGGCGATGCCGCTCGCCGCGCGCCTGCGGCCGCGCTCGCTGGCGGAGTTCGTCGGGCAGGCGCACCTGCTGGCGGAGGGCCGGCCGCTGCGCGAGGTGATCGACCGCGGCACCCCGGGCTCGCTCATCCTCTGGGGGCCGCCGGGCACGGGCAAGACGACGCTCGCGCAGCTCGTCGCGGCCACGACGCGCCGCGTCTTCGAGCCGTTCAGCGCCGTCAGCGAGGGGGTGCCGCGGATCCGCGAGATCGTCGCCGCCGCGCGCGAGCGGCTGGGCGACGGCGGCCCGCAGACGATCCTCTTCGTGGACGAGATCCACCGCCTCAACCGCGCGCAGCAGGACAGCCTGCTCCCTGCGGTGGAGCAGGGGACGGTGACGCTCATCGGCGCCACGACCGAGAACCCCAGCTTCGCGCTGACCGGCGCGCTCCTCTCGCGGGCGCGCGTCTTCGTGCTCGAGGCGCTGGCGCCTGACGACCTGCTCGTCGTGCTCCGCCGCGCCCTCGCCGACGCCGAGCGCGGGCTCGGCGCCCTCGGCCTCGCGGTGGACGAGGAGGCGCTCGCGTTCCTCGCCGGCACGAGCGACGGCGACGCGCGCCGCGCGCTCACGGCACTCGAGGCCGCGGCGCTCCACGTGGGGCCGCGGGGGCACGTGACCGCGGCGGTGGTCGCCGACGCGCTGCAGCGCCGCGTCCCGCACTACGACCGGAGCGGCGAGCACCACTTCAACCTGCTCTCGGCCTACCACAAGTCGCTCCGCGGCAGCGACCCGCAGGGGGCGCTCTACTGGATGGCGCGGATGCTCGAGGGGGGCGAGGACCCGCGCGTCCTCTTCCGCCGCGCGATCGCCATGGCCGCCGAGGACATCGGCCTCGCCGACCCCGAGGCGCTGAAGGTCGCGGTGGCCGCGCTCGCCGCCTGGGAGACCCTCGGTGCCCCCGAGGGCTACCTCCCGCTGGCGGAGATGACGATCTACCTCGCCACGGCGCCGAAGTCGAACAGCACCGTGGTCGCCCTGCACGAGGCGCTGGAGGCGGCGCGCCGCACGCCGGCGGCGCCGGTGCCGCTCCACCTGCGCAATGCGCCCACGCGGCTCATGAAGGAGCTCGGCTACGGGGCCGCCTACCGCTACGCCCACGACTACGAGGGGGCGTACGCGGCGCAGGAGTATCTTCCGGACGAGCTGCGGGGGGCCGAGTTCTACCGGCCGGGCGGCGCGGGATTCGAGAAGAAGGTGGCGGAGCGGCTGGCGTGGTGGCTGGCGCGACGGCGCGAACAGGAGGGGGCGTGACGGAGCGACGCGGGGGGCCGCGCGCATGGCGGCGGCGACTGCTGGCGGTGGCCGTGGTGACCGCGGCGGCCTCGGCCGCGTGCGGCGGCACGTCGGGACCGGCGGTGGCGCCCCCCGAGGTGGACGCGAGGAGCGTCCGGCCGCAGGGGGTCGGCGTGCTGGGCGGATCGCTCGACGTGACGCTCGCGCTGCGCAACCTCAATCCCTTCCCGCTCCTCGGCGAGTCGGTCGTGCTCGGCTTCGAGGCGGAGGGGATGCCGGTCGGCAGCAGCTCGGTGCAGCGGCCGTACCGCCTGCCGACCGACTCGGTGGTGGAGCTCGTGGTGCCGGTGCGCTTCGAGTGGGCCGGGACCGGCGAGGCGCTGCGGCGCGGGCTCGCCTACGGCGAGCTGGCGTACCGGATCCGCGGGGAGCTCGGGGTGATCGTCGAGGGGCGGCGGGTGCGGGTGCCGTTCACGCGCGACGGCCGCGTGACGGTGCTGCAGGGCCTCGGGCGCTGACGAGGGCGTGACGTGCGCGAGCTGATCGAGGTCCAGCCCCCCGTGGAGCGGGCGCTGCTGGTGGCGGCGCCGCGGAAGGGGAGCCCCGAGGCGCAGCAGATCGAGGAGCACCTGGCCGAGCTGGCGGAGCTGGTGGACACGGCGGGCGCGGTGGTCGTCGGGCGCCTGTCGCAGCAGGTGCCGTCGCCCAACCCGGCGACGCTGATCGGCGAGGGGAAGGTCGAGGAGCTGCGCGACCTCGTGGCGGAGACGAAGGCGTCGCTCGTCGTCTTCGACGAGGAGCTCACCCCGAACCAGGGCGCCAACCTCGAGGAGGCGCTGAAGGTGCGGGTGATGGACCGCGCCGAGGTGATCCTCGACATCTTCGCGACGCGGGCGCGCTCGCACGAGGCGAAGCTGCAGGTGGAGCTCGCGCAGATGGAGTACCTGCTGCCGCGGCTCGCGCGGATGTGGACCCACCTCTCGCGCATCCGGGGCGGCATCGGCCTCCGCGGCCCGGGCGAGACGCAGCTCGAGACCGACCGCCGGATGATCCGGCGCAAGATCCAGCTGCTGCGCGACAAGCTGCGCGACGTGGCGCGCCACCGCGAGACGCTGCGCGCGGGCCGCGGGCCGATCCTCACCGTGGCGCTCGTCGGCTACACCAACGCGGGCAAGTCGAGCCTCCTGCGCGCCCTCACCGGCGACCACGACATCTTCGTCGAGAACCGCCTCTTCGCCACGCTCGACACCGTGGCGCGCGTGGCCGACCTCGGCGAGGGCTACCAGGCGCGGGTCACCGACACCGTGGGGTTCATCCGCAAGCTGCCGCACCACCTCGTGGCGAGCTTCCGCGCCACGCTCGAGGAGGCGGGCGAGGCCGACCTGCTGCTGCACGTGATCGACGCGAGCCACCCCGAGTGGCGCGAGCACGTGGAGGTCGTCGAGGAGGTGCTCACGGAACTCGGGCTGGAGGACCGCCCGGTGCTCCACGTGTTCACCAAGGCCGACCTGCTGGCCGACGAGGCGGCGTTCCTGCGCCTCGTGCGGGGCACCTGGCCCGACGCGGTGCTCGCCTCGGCGATGCGGATCGACGGGGTGCAGGGGCTCAAGGCGGTGCTCCGCGAGCGCATCCGCGCCGCGCGGCCGCCGATGGTGGTCCGGGTGCCGCTCGCCGACGGCGCGACCGTGGCCCGGCTCTATCGGGACGGCGAGGTGCTGGGGCGGCGCGACCTCGAGGGGATGACGGAACTCGTGGTGCGGCTCACCCCGGAGGACGCGGCGCGGCTCCGCAGCCGGGGGCTCGAGGTGCACCCGGCGCGGGGGGAGGCGCTGCGGGTGGCGGGGTGAGCGGTCGCGGGGTGGCCGCCGGCGGGACGCGCGGGGGTGGCGATCGAGGAATCGGTCGCCACCCCCGCGCGCCTGCCGTCCCTGAGGCTACTTGCCCGAGAGCACCTGCTCCAGGATGAGCCAGCGGTTCATGCCCGCGAACTTCTGGTGCATCTTGGTGATCGGCACCTGGGGCTGCGCGTCCTCCTCGATCTGCAGGTCGGCGAGCGCGTCGAGCCCCACCTCGCGGAACTTCCGCAGCCCCTTCTCGAGGGCGAGGCCCGCCGTGCGGAAGTTGAAGAGGGTCGAGAACTGCAGCGTGTAGCCGAGAGCGGCGAGCTGCGCGTTGGTGATGAGCGTGCCCGCCTGCTTCGCCTTGCCCCAGTAGAGCGACGGCGAGAGGTTGAAGCCGAGCATCTGGTTCGGGTAGTACTTCCGCACCCCCTCGGCGAAGGCCTGCGGCTGCTCGAGGTCCACGTTGTTGAACTCGGGCCAGATCACGTCGCAGCCGAGCTCGGCCGCCTCCCACGCGTCCTCGACGGCCATCTGCACGCCGCCCGAGGGCTGCCCCGGCAGGGCGCCGTCCACCGAGTCGGTGCGCGCGATGATCACGAGGTCCACGCCCATCGCGTCGCTCGCGGCCCGGATCGCCTTCAGCTTGGCGAGCCAGTCCTTGCGGGGCACGAGCACCTTGTCGCGCTTCTGCTTGCCGACGTTCACGATGTGGCCGCAGGTGCGGTTCGCCGGGTCCTGGTTCTCGAGGTGCACGCCTGCCGCGCGCGCGCGGACCAGTTCGGTGGCCAGCGTGAAGGTCTGCGTCGGCCCGCCGAAGCCCGCCTCCATGTCCACGAACATCGGCGGGACGTCGAGCAGCGTGGCGCCCTCGCTGTCGTACCAGGTGGTGTGGCGCGCCCCCTCGATCCCGAGCCAGAGCTCGTGGACCAGCTGCACCATCTGGTGCGACTGGTACACGCCGATGTCGGGGTACATGCTCTTCGTGGCGGCCAGCTGCCAGCCGCTGCCGTAGAGGGCCGGGAACCCGAGGCGGGTCATGATCGCCGCCGTGTAGGCGTCGTACGCGCCGCAGGTGACGAGCGCGGTGCCCGCGTCGCGGTGCGCGTGCAGGAGGCGGCGCAGCTTCGCCGCGGGCTCCTCGCGCTCGGGCGGGGCCAGCAGCTTCGCGATGTCGGCGGCGGGGAAGACGGCGTTCTCGGACACGGGCGCGGCGGGTGCGGCCATGGCGGCGGACTCCAGGTGCGGGCGGAGTGTTGAGGGCGACGCCGGCCCTCGCCGGCCGGGAGCGCTCGGCGATGGCACGGGACACGAATCGTACCGTTCGTCTCAAAGATGCCGCCTTGTGAAATGATTCACAAGACGCGGAACGAAGGGTGGCGGGCCGACCCCGTGGCGCCGTCGCGGCCGGTGGTGCAATCTTGTTGTCCGACAACGACTTGGCACATCAACAGGGCAGGTTGACGCATGGCGGCAGCACCGAAGGTCATCCGCGACCGGAAGATCCGCTTCGCGCTCGTCGGGTGTGGACGGATCTCGCGCAACCACCTCGAGTCGTTCCAGAAACACAGCAATGACTGCGAACTGGTGGCCGTGTGCGACACCGATCCGCAGGCGCTCGCGGTGGCGGTGGCCGCGACCGGCGCGCGCGGCTTCGCCGACCTGACTTCCCTCCTTGGGGGGTCGGACGCCGACTGCGTCGTGCTGGCCACGCCGAGCGGGCTGCATTCGCAGGAGACGATCGAGTGCGCCCGTGCCGGCCGCCACGTGGTGACCGAGAAGCCGATGGCGACCCGCTGGCGGGACGGCAAGGCGATGGTCGAGGCCTGCGACGCGGCCGGGGTGCGGCTCTTCGTGGTGAAGCAGAACCGCCGGAACCCCACGCTGCAGCTCCTCAAGCGCGCCGTCGAGGGGGGGCGCTTCGGCCGGATCTACATGGTGCAGCTCAACGTCTTCTGGAGCCGGCCCCAGAGCTACTACGACAGCGCGAAGTGGCGCGGCACGTGGGAGTTCGACGGGGGCGCGCTCATGAACCAGGCGAGCCATTACGTGGACCTGCTCGACTGGCTCATCGGCCCGGTGGAGAGCGTGGACGCCTTCACCGGCACGCTCGCGCGCAACATCCAGGTGGAGGACAGCGCGGTCGCCAACATCCGCTGGCGCAGCGGCGCCCTCGGCTCGCTCGCCGTCACCATGCTGGTCCACCGGCAGAACTTCGAGGGCTCGATCACGATCCTGGGCGAGAAGGGCAGCGTGCGCGTCGGCGGCGTGGCGGTCAACGAGATCCAGCGCTGGGAGTTCGCCGACCCGCACCCGGACGACGAGCTCGTGCGCACCGCGAGCTACGAGACGACCTCGGTGTACGGGCACGGGCACCCGCTCTACTACGAGAACGTGATCGGGACGCTGCGCGGCGAGGCGGAGCCGCACACCGACGGGCGCGAGGGGCTGAAGTCGCTGGAGCTGCTGGTCGCGCTGTACATGTCGGCGCGCGACGGGCGGCGGGTCGGCCTGCCGCTGGAGTACTGAGCATGGCGACGATCCTGGTCACCGGCGTCGCGGGGTTCGTCGGGATGCACGTCGCCGAGCGGCTGCTGGCGCGAGGCGACGCGGTGGTGGGGCTCGACAACGTCAACGACTACTACGACCCGTCGCTGAAGCAGGCCCGGCTCGCCCGCCTGGAGGGTCGCGACGGCTTCCGCTTCCATCGCGTGGACCTCGCGGACCGCGCGGCGATGGAGGCACTGTTCGCCGCGCACCGCTTCGCGCGCGTGATCCACCTGGGCGCCCAGCCCGGCGTGCGCTACTCGATCGAGAACCCGCACGTCTACGCCAGCAGCAACCTCACCGGGATGCTCCACGTGCTCGAGGGGTGCCGGCACGGGGGGGTGGGGCACCTCGTGTACGCCTCGTCGTCCTCGGTGTACGGCGCCAACGCCCGCGTCCCCTTCAGCGAGCACGATGCGGTGGACCATCCGGTGAGCCTGTACGCCGCCACCAAGAAGGCGAACGAGCTGATGGCGCACACGTACAGCCACCTCTACGCCCTGCCGACGACGGGGCTGCGCTTCTTCACGGTCTACGGTCCGTGGGGGCGCCCCGACATGGCCTACTACCTCTTCGCCCGCGCGATCGTGGAGGGCCGCCCGATCGACGTGTACGACGGGGGCCGGATGCGCCGCGACTTCACCTACATCGACGACATCGTGGAGGGCGTGCTGCGCGTCGCCGATCACCCCGCGCGCCCCGACCCCGCATGGCGTGGCGAGTCGCCCGACCCGGCGACGAGTTCGGCGCCGTACCGCGTCTACAACATCGGCAACAACCAGCCGGTCGAGCTCGGGCGCCTCATCGCGCTCCTCGAGGCGGCGCTCGGCCGCCGCGCCGAGCAACGGATGCGGCCGGTCCCCGCCGGGGACGTGCCCGTGACCTGCGCCGATACCGCCGACCTCGCGCGCGACCTCGGCTTCCGGCCCTCCACGCCGATCGAGGTCGGGGTGGAGCGCTTCGTCCGATGGTTCCGGGAGTACCACCGGATCGGCGACTGAGCGGTCGGGGCCCGCCCGGGGCCCACCCCGACGCCATACGCCCAGCGCCTGCGTTGTTGAGGAGTTGAACACTCTGCGTCCGTGCCACTAATTTCCGGCGCCATCGCAACGGGAGGCATGGAGTGTCACCGGCTCGCCAGCATGGAAGTTGGCCCGGCGCAGGCTCTCCGGGGTCGCGCGGCGCGCGCGGGCGCCAGTGATCATGGCCGTCATCGCCCCGGTCGACACGACGCAGGAGACGCAGGCCCACGGGCCGTCGCCGCGGCTGAAGCTCGCGCGGCGCGCCAACGAGGTGCGTCGCCGGCTCCTCGCGCGCGGGCTCGTCCGCTTCCTCGTGCTGGCGGCCGGCGACATCGCGGCGATCGCGGCGGGACAGGCGCTGGTCGTCTGGGTCGCTGGCGCCCTGCTGCCGGCCGCGACCGCCGTGCGGTCCTTCCCGCCAGCCGTGCTCGACTACTTCGAGGTCGCGGCGGCCGTGCTCGTCGGGCTGGTGGTGCTCGAGACCTACGGCCAGGGTGACCGGCGCCGCGATGCGACCCGGCTGATCGCCGCCTGCTTCCTCGGGCTCGCCCTCATCTACTGGCAGCCGCTCTGGTCCCTGCGCAGCATCCTCCTTCTCCCGGGCTACCTGGGCGTGGTCGGGCTGCTCGCGTCGGTGATCTGCCTGGAGCGCTTCGCGATCGACGTCGCCATCGAGCGCTTCGCCGCGGTCTCCTCGGGCGCGGCGCGCGTGCTGCTGGTCGGCACGCCCGGCAGCTTCGCCTCGGTCGCCGACCACCCGGCGCTGGCCGACGGCCGCGCCTTCACGATCGTGGGCCAGCACGACCTGGGGCGCGCGAGCGGCCGGGCGGGGATCCGGGGCCTCTATCGCGCCATCCGGAAGCACAGCGCGGACACGCTCGTCCTGGTCGGCAGCCTGAGCGACGAGATGTTCGCCACGGCGGCCGATGCCGCGTCCGTCGCCGGCTGCCAGATGTACGCGCTGACGCGCTCGTTCTCCGTCGCCGGCGTCGAGCCCCGGGTCGTCTGGCAGCGGGGGGCGCCGCTCGTGCAGCTCAACCGGCCGACGCTGCAGTGGCAGCAGCTCGCGGTGAAGCGCACGATCGACCTCCTCGCCGCGGGCGTGGGCCTCGTCGTGCTCGCCCCGCTCTTCGCGGTCGTCGCCGTCGCCGTGAAGCTCTCCTCGCCCGGGCCCGTCTTCTTCCGCCAGGAGCGCGTCGGGCTCGGCGGGCAGCTCTTCCGCATCGTCAAGTTCCGCAGCATGGTGAGCGATGCCGAGCAGCTCCTCGACACCCTGCGCGGGCAGAGCATCTACCAGGACGGCCGGCTCTTCAAGGTGCGCAACGACCCGCGCGTGACGCGGGTCGGGGCGTTCCTGCGGCGCACCTCGCTCGACGAGCTGCCGCAGCTCTGGAACGTGCTCGTGGGCGACATGTCGCTCGTCGGCCCGCGGCCGCCGCTGCCGACCGAGGTCGCGCGCTACGAGGAGCACCACTATGCGCGGTTCGACGTGAAGCCCGGCATCACCGGCCCGTGGCAAGCGAGCGGCCGCAACAGCATCACCGACTTCGAGGAGGTCGTCCGCCTCGAGACCGAGTACATCCGCGACTGGTCGCTCGGGAAGGACCTCGTCATCCTCTTCCGGACCATTCCCGTCGTCCTGACGGGGCGCGGCGCGCACTGAGTGCGGCCCCGCGCGCGCTCCCGCCGCCCCGGGACTCCATGAAGGCCCTCCTCGTCGCCGGGGCGCGCCCGAACTTCATGAAGGTCGCGCCGATCCTCGCCGCCCTGCGAGCGGCGGGCCACCTCCCGGTGCTGGTGCACACCGGGCAGCACTACGACGCGTCGATGTCGGACGCGTTCTTCCGCGACCTCGGGCTTCCGCCGCCCGACCACCACCTCGAGGTGGGCGCCGGCACCCATGCGGTGCAGACGGCGCGCATCATGGAGCGCTTCGAGCCGGTCCTCGAGGCGGAGCGCCCCGACTGGGTGGTCGTGGTGGGCGACGTGAACTCCACGCTCGCGTGCGCGCTGGTGGCGGCGAAGCTGCGTCCCGCGCTCGGCTGCCGGGTGGCGCACGTCGAGGCGGGGCTGCGCAGCGGCGACTGGGCGATGCCCGAGGAGGTCAACCGGGTCCTCACCGACCGCCTCGCCGACCTGCTGCTGACGCCGTCGCTCGACGCGCACCCGAACCTCGCGCGCGAGGGCATCGAGCCGGAGCGCGTCGCGTTCGTCGGCAACGTGATGATCGACACGCTTCACGCCCTGCTGCCGGCGGCGCGCGCCGCCGGCGTGCCCGCGCGGCTCGGCGTCGCGCCGGGCACGTACGCGGTCAGCACGCTGCACCGGCCATCGAACGTGGACGACCCGGCGCGGCTGCGCACGATCCTCGAGGCGCTGGCGGCGATCGCCCGGGAGGTGCCCGTGGTGCTGCCGTTGCACCCGCGCACGCGCCGCCGCGCCACGGAGTTCGGGCTCGCGGCGCTGCTGGAGCCGCTGACCCTGCTCGAGCCGCTTGGCTACCTCGAGATGCTGGGGCTCACCGACGGCGCGCGCGCGGTGCTCACCGATTCCGGCGGCCTGCAGGAGGAGACGACCGCGCTCGGCGTGCCGTGCCTCACCCTCCGCGAGCAGACCGAGCGGCCGGTGACGATCACCGAGGGCACGAATCGCCTCGCGCCGTGGCCGCTCACCAGCGCCGGCATCGTGGCGGCGTACCGGGCGGTCGCCGCCGAGCCGCGGCTCGCGCCCGGGACGAGAGTGCCGCAGGGATGGGACGGTCGGGCGGGCGAGCGCGTGGTGGAGGCGCTCGCGTCGCATGCCCGGCAGGTGCCGGCGACATGAGCGTTGCCCACCGGTGGGTGTGGGCCGACCTCGAGAACACCCCGCACGTCCTCTTCCTCGAGCCGATCCTCCGCCGGCTGCAGGCCGGCGGCCTCGACGTGCGGGTCACCGCGAAGCCGCAGGCCCAGACGCTCGCCCTCGCGCGGCTGCGCGGGATCGAGGCGACGCCGGTCGGCGGCGGCGACTTCCGGGGGCTGGCACAGAAGCTGGCGGGCGGCGTGGGACGCGCGCTGCACCTCGCGCGCTGGGTGCGGGCCGGGGGCGGCCGCCCGGCGCTGCTGGTCTCGAGCTCGCGCAGCGCGGCGCTCAGCGCGTGGCTGCTGCGCGTCCCGTCGGTGGCCCTGCTCGACTACGAGCACGTGCACCAGGCCACGATCGCCCTGAGCGACGTGATCTGGTTCCCGGACGTGCTGCGCAACGCCGCACTGCCCCCGAAGAGCCGCCGGCTCGCCCGCTTCTACGCCGGGCTCAAGGAGAACCTCTACCTCGACGACTGGCCGGTCGATCGCGCCGCCGAGCGCGCGGCGCTGGCGGTGGGCGACGGCGAGTACCTCGTGGTCGCGCGGCCGGCCGCCGACTCGGCGCACTACGCGCACGCGGACAGCTCGCGCTTCTGGCTGGAGGCGGTGCGGCTGCTGGCCGGCCGCGAGGGAGTCCGCGTCATCGCGGTGGCGCGCAACGACGCCCAGCGCGCCGAGCTGCGCGCGCAGCTCGGCCACCTGCCGCGCGTCGCTCTCCTCGAGAAGGTGGTGAACGGGCCCGGGCTCGTGGCCGCCGCCGACCTCGTGCTGGGGGGTGGCGGCACGATGAATCGCGAGGCCGCCGTGCTCGGCGTGCCTGCGTGGAGCACCTTCTGCGGGCCGATGCCGCACATCGACGCCGTGCTGCACCGCGAGGGCCGGCTGCGCTGGATCCGCAGCGAGGCGGAGCTCGAGGACGCGCGCCGGGCGCCCCTGCCCGGGCGGCCCGCGGCGCGCGGTCCCTTCCGGGAGGGCCTCGCCGCCATCGCGGCCGATGTCGAGGCCCGGGTCGCCGCCGTGGCCCGTGGCTGACGACCGACACTGCGGCGGGGCGGGGACATGAGCGCCGGGCGAGCGCAGTGGCGGCGCTGGCGGAAGTATCCCGTCGGCGCACTCGCCGTCGGGGCCGCGGCGCGTGGCGCCAGGCACCTCGCATGGCTGCTGCGCCTCGACACCGCGGTCCCGGAGCTTGACGGCTGGCCGCGAGACGCCGCGTTCGCCGCCGACCTCTGCGGCCGGCTCGGGCTGCCGTCGCTCCGCCCCGGCGCCGGCGTGCCCGCGTGCCCGCCGTTCGGGCCGGAGGACCCCGCGGAGACGCTGGCGCAGGCGGAGCGCGGTCTTCGGCGCGAGGTGCTGCTGCTCGGCCGCACGGTGCGCCTTGGCGCGTCGATCGACTGGCACGCCGACCTGCATGCCGGCGTGCGCTGGCCGCTCGTGCCCGCGACAGCGGTGCCGTACCAGCTCGGTCCCGGTTGCGACATCAAGGTGCCGTGGGAACTCGGGCGCATGCAGCATCTCGCGCCGCTGGCGCGCGCCTACCTGCTCACCGGCGACGCCCGCTTCGCCGCGGAGATCCGGGCGCAGCTCACCTCCTTCCTCGAGGCCTGCCCGCCCGGGCACGGCGTGCAGTGGGCGAGCGCGATGGACGTGGCGATCCGGGCCGCGAACCTCGCCTACCTGCTCGCGATCCTCGCCAGCGGGCCGGACCTGCCGCGGGCCGAGCGCGACCGGCTCGTCCGGGCCCTCGCCGAGCACGGCACGTGGGTGCGGTGGCACCTCAGCTGGAACCCCCATTCCCGCGGCAACCACTACCTGAGCGAAATCGTCGGCCTGCTGCACGTGGGGCTCGCCCTTGGCTGGAGCCGCGCAGGGCGCAGCTGGGCGCGGCGCGCCGCGCGCGCGGTGCGCGAGGAGCTCGCGCACCAGGTGCGTGCCGACGGCTGGGACTGGGAGTCGTCCACCAACTACCACCGGCTCGTGACCGAGCTCCTCGCGCAGGCGCGGTGGCTGCTGCGTGCGTCGCAGCCGGCGACCGGCCTCCATCTCGGCGAGGCGGACGAGGCGCGGATCGAGCGCATGCTCGACGTGGTGGACGCCTGTACGCGCCCGGACGGCTCGGCGCCGCTGCTCGGCGACGTGGACGACGGGCGGCTGCTCGCCTTCACCGCCGCCACCGGCGCGCGCTCCCGGCACCACCGCGAGAGCCTCGCCCCCTATCGCGCTCCCGCCGACCGCCCGCCGCCGGCCAGCCGGCTCTTTGCCGAGTCCGGCGTGGCGATCCTTCGCGCGCCGGGCGCGCTCGTGATGCTCCGGTTCGGTCCCGTCGGGCTCAACGGGCGTGGCGCGCACGACCACGCGGACCTGCTCGCGGTCGATGCCACGCTGGGTGGCGTGACGCTGCTCGAGGATCCCGGTACCCCGGTCTACACCGCCGATCCCGAGACGCGCCGTCGGCTGCGCGGCACGGCAACGCATACCACCCTCACCGTGGACGGTGCCGACCAGTTCGCCTTCTCGCCGCTCACGCTCTTCGAGGTGGACGAGGGGCGGGCGGGGACCCTGGAGCGCTGGGAGGCCGGCACTGGCGGGACCACCGTGGTGGCCTCGCACGACAACTACGCCCGACTGCCGTCGCCGGTGCGGCACCGCCGGCGCGTTCATCTCGCGGCGGACGGGGAGCGGCTCGAGATCGAGGACGCGCTGGAGGGTCCGCCCGCCCGACACGCCGTACGGGCCACCTTCCAGTGGGCGGCCGGCGTCGCGGTGGAGCCGCTGCCCGGGGACACGGGCTGGTGCGTGCGGGCGGGCGGACGCAGCTTCCGGCTCGTTGCGCGCGCGCCGGGCGCGCTGGCCTGGCGGCTGGAGCCGGGACTCGTGTCGCCCGGTTACGGCACCGGCCGTCCCGCGCCGCGGCTTGTGTGCGAGGGCCTCGTCGCGGTCCCGCTCGCGCTCACCGTCACCCTCGAGCCCTGGCCGGTGGCCGGGGCAGTGACCACGCACGGAGGCCCCACGTCGTGAAGCAGGTACTCCAGGACCGCAACTCGGGCGAGATCAAGGTCGCGGAGCTGCCGTCGCCGGCGCTGCTGCCGGGCGGCGTGCTCGTGCGCACGATGGCGTCGCTGATCAGCACCGGCACCGAGCGCTCCACCGTGCAGCTCGGCTCGAAGTCGCTCATCGGCAAGGCGCGGGCGCGCCCCGACCTCGTGCGCAAGGTGCTCGACTCGGTGCGGGCCAAGGGCCTGGCGGAGACGCTGCAGACGGTGCGCGCGCGCCTTGGCGAGCCGGCCGAGCTCGGCTACAGCTGCGCCGGCGTGGTGCTCGCCGTGGGCGACGGGGTCGAGGACCTGCGCGTGGGCCAGCGGGTGGCCTGCGCCGGCCAGGGGATCGCGTCGCACGCCGAGGTCAACTTCGTGCCGCGCAACCTCTGCGTGCCGCTCCCGGACGCGGTCCCGTTCGACGAGGGGGCGTTCGTCGCGCTCGGCGCCATCGCGATGCACGGCGTCCGGACGGCCGGCGTGGTGCTTGGCGACCACGTCGCGGTGATCGGGCTCGGGCTCGTGGGGCTGCTCACGGTGCAGCTCCTGCGCACGGCCGGGTGCGTGGTGTACGGCCTCGACCTGCGGGCCGACCGCGCCGCGCTCGCGCGCGAGCTCGGGGCGCAGGCCACCTTCACCGACGCCGACGCGCTCGCGGCGGCGCTGCACGAGGGCACGGCGGGGCGCGGAGCCGACGCGGTGCTCCTCACCGCCTCGACGCCCTCGTCCGAGCCGGTGCGCCTCGCGGGCCGGCTCGCGCGCGACCGGGCCGTGGTCTGCGTCGTGGGGGACGTGGGGCTCGAGATCCCGCGCGACGTCTATTACGAGAAGGAGCTCGACTTCCGCCTGTCGCGATCGTACGGCCCCGGCCGCTACGACGACGCCTACGAGCTGCTGGGTCAGTCCTACCCGCCGGGCTTCGTGCCCTGGGACCAGCGCCGCAACATGCAGGCGTTCCTCCACTGCATCGCGAGCGGGGCGCTCACCGTGACGCCGCTGCTCACGCTGCGCCTCCCCGTGACCGATGCGCCGCAGGCGTACCGGCGCATCGCGTCGCCGGCGGAGGGCGAGCGGCCGCCGATCGCGATCGCGCTCACCTACGGCGACGGGGGCGGCTCGCCGGTCACGCCGGTGGTGCCCGTGCGGCCGGCGGGCACCGCACCGCAGGCCCTCGCCATGATCGGGGCCGGGAACTTCGCGCAGGCCACGCTGCTGCCACGTCTCGTGAAGGCGGACGGCTGGCGGCGCACGGTGGTCGTCACGACCTCGGGCGCGTCGTCGCGCACGGCGGCGGAGCGGTACGGCTTCGAGCGCGCCGCCACCGACCCCGCCGACGCGATCGACGACCCGGCCGCGGGGGCGATCGTCATCGCCACGCGACACAACACGCACGCCGGCCTCGCGGAGCGGGCGCTGCGTGCGGGCAAGGCGGTGTTCGTCGAGAAGCCGCTCGCCATCACCGCGGAGGAGCTGGAGCGCCTCGTCGCCGCGATCCGCGAGACGGGCAACGACCGGCTCATGGTCGGCTTCAACCGCCGCTTCTCGGCCCACGCTGCGAAGCTGCGCGCGCACCTCGCGCCCGGGGCGCAGGCCGTGACGTACCGCGTGAACGCCGGCCCGCTGCCCGACGACCACTGGACCCGGCAGCGCGACGTCGGTGGCGGGCGGATGATCGGCGAGGGGTGCCACTTCATCGACCTCATGACTTTCCTCGTCGGCTCGCTGGTGGAGGACGTGCACGCCGTGGCGCTCCCTTCCGCGGACGCGGGCTCGGCCGACACGGTCCAGGTCAACCTGCGCTATGCCAACGGCGCGGTGGGACACCTGCTCTATGTCGCCGCCGGCGACCCCAGGATGCCCAAGGAGCGCGTGGAGGCGTTCGGCCGGGGGCGCGCGGGCGTGCTCGAGAACTTCCAGCGGCTCACGCTCTGGAAGGGGGGCGAGGCGCGGGAGGAAAAGAGCGGCCTCGCGGTGGACAAGGGCTTCGACGGCGAGGTGGAGGCGTTCCTGCGCGCGGCGCGCGAGGGCGGGCCGATGCCGATCCCACTCGAGGAGCTGCTCAACACGACGTGGGCGACCTTCGCGGTGGAGCAGTCGCTCGCCGAGCGACGCGCTGTGCGGGTCGGGTCGCCGGAGGGCGGGCCGCCCTGAGCGCCGCCCCGGGTCTCAGCCGGCGGGCGGCGCGACGGCAGTGGGCGCGAGCTCCGAGACGATGAAGCGGTGCTTGCCAGTCACGGTGAGCGGCAGGTCGTCCACCACCTCCACCGTGATGCGCGTCGTCTCGCCCACGCGCTTGCGCAGCTGGCGAGCCAGCTCGGCCTCGTCGTCGGCGTTGAAGCCCGGTCGCGGAAGCACGCGGATGACGACGGCGCCGGGCTCCCGCTGCACGAGCTGGCAGCGCTCCATGCGCTCGACGAACTCGTGGATCTGGTCGAGCCCCG